>Ga0210059_1014581_pt1 | contig 11591 bp, 9 predicted proteins | sample Ectturendosymbi2_FD_188042 | JGI IMG/M metagenome (GOLD analysis project Ga0210059, IMG submission 188042) | Ecteinascidia turbinata endosymbiont from Florida, USA - Sample 2 (SPAdes) (version 2) | ecosystem: Host-associated > Tunicates > Ascidians > Unclassified | place: Key West, Florida... | reverse complement strand
GCACAAAGTGCACTGCACGCACACAGTGCACTGCATTCACTTCTTGCTCACAGTGTACTGCCTTTACAGAGTGCACTGCAAGCACTGCCTACACACAGTGCAATGCATGCACACAGTGAGTGCCTGTACACAGTGCAGTGAATACACACAGTGCACTGCCTGCACTGCTTGCTCACAGTGCACTGCCGATACACCATCCAGTGCATGCGAACAAAGCACTGCGCATACGCACTGCACTGCATGCGCACACTCCACTGCCTGTACACAGAGCACTGGATGCACACGCTGCACTGAGTGTACACAGTGCTGTGACTGAACACAGTGCACTGCATGCACAGAGTGCACTGCATGCACTGCTTGCACACAGTGCACTGCCTACACACAATGGAATGTATTCACACAGTGCAATGCCCGTACACAATGCAGTGCATAGACACAGTGCACTGCGTGCTTTGCGTGCACTGCTTGCGCACAGTGCACTGCCTGTACACGGTGAACTGCATGCACACACACTGCATAGCCTGTACACAGAGCACTGCACGCACACAGTGCACTGCCTGCAGACAGTGCAATGCTCGCACACAGTGCAGTGCCTGCAAACAGTGCACTGCCTTCCCTGCTTGTGCACAGTGCACTGCCTGTACACAGTGCACTGCATGCACGTAATGCACTGACTGTACACCCTGCATGCACACAGTGCACTGCATGCACTGCTTCCACTGCCTGCACACAGCTGAATGCATGCACACAGTGCAGTGCTTGTACACAGTGCAGTGAATACACACAGTGTACTGCATCCACTGCTTCCACAAAGAGAGTGCCTGTACACAGTGCAGTGAATACGCACAGTGTGCTGTATGCACTCCTGGCACACAATGCACTGCCTGTACACAGTTCTCTGCATGCACACAGTGCAATGCATGCACACAGTGCAATGCATGCACACAGTGAGTGCAGTACACAGTGCAGTGCATGCACACAGTGCAGTCCATGCACTGCATGCACACAGTGCACTGCCTGCACACAGTGCAGTGCATGCAAACTGAGCACTGACTGCACACAGTGCACTTCATGCGCACACTGCACTGCTTGCACACTGTGCACTGCATGCACACAGTGCAGTGTCTATACACACTGCATTCCATGCTCAGAGTGCACTGCATGCACTGCTTGCACACAGTGCACTGCCTGCACACAGCTGAACGCACGCACACAGTGCAGTGCTTGTACGCAGTGCAGTGCATACACACGGTGTACTGCATGCACTGCTTACACACAGTGCACTGCCTGTTTACAGTGCAGTGCATACACACAGTGTACTGCATGCACTGTTTCCACACAGTGCACTGCCTGTACACAGATGAACTCATGCACACAGTGCAGTGCTTGTACACAGTGCAGTGCATAGACACAGTGCACTGCGTGCACTGCTTGCGCACAGTGCACTGTTTGTATACAGTGCAGTGCATACACACACTGTATTGCATGCACTGGTTGCACACAGTGCACTGCCTGTACACAGTGCACTGCATGCACACAGTGCACTGCCTGCACTTTTTGCACACAGTGCACTGCCTGCACTTCTTGCACACAGTGTACTGCACGCACACAGTGCACTGCATTCACTTCTTTCACACAGTGTACTGCCTGTACAGAGTGCACTGCATGCACACAGCACACAGTGCACTGCTTCCCCACAGTGCACTGCCTGTGCACAGTGCACTACATGCACACACAGCACTGCCTGTACACTGTGCACTGCCTGCGGACAGTGTAATTCTTGCACACTGTGCATTGCCTGCGGACAGTGGAATTCTTGCACACTGTGCATTGCCTGCACACAGAGCCGTGCAAAGACACAGTGTACTGCATGCACTGCTTGCACACAGTGCACTGTCTTTAAACAGTGCACTGCCTGCACAAAGTGTTCTGTATGAACTTTTTGCACACGGAGCAATGCCTGCACACAGTGCACTGTATGCACACAGTGCTCTGCATGCACTTCCTGCACACAGTGCACTGCCTGTGCACAGTGCACTGCTTTCACATAGTGCACTGAATGCACGGCTTGCACACAGTGCACTGCCTGTACACAGGTCACTTCCTGCGTGCAGTGCGCTGCCTGCACTGCATGCACACAGTGCACTGGCTGTACACAGTGAACTGCATGCACACACGCTGCACAGCCTGTTCACAGAGCACTGCATGCGCACAGTGCACTGCATGCAGTGCTTGCACATACTGCACTGCCTACACACAGTGAACAGCCTGCACTGCTTGCAAACAGTGCACTGCCTGTACACAGTGCACTGCATGCGCACACTGCTCTGCCTGTGCACAGTGCACTGCATGCACACGAAGCTCAGCATGCACTGCATGCACACAGTGCGCTGCCTGCACACAGTGCTATGCATGCACACAGTGAGTGCCTGGACACAGTGCAGTGAATACACACAGTGCACTGCCTGCACTGCTTGCTCACAGTGCACTGCCGGTGCACCATCCAGTGCATGCGAACAAAGCACTGCGCATACACAGTGCACTGCATGCGCACACTCCACTGCCTGTACACAGTGCACTGCATGCACACACTGCACTGCCTATACACGGTGCACTGCATGCACACAGTGCACTGCATGCACTGCTTGCGTACAGTGCTATGCACCCACACAGTCTGTGCCTGTACACAGTGCAGTGCATACACACAATGCACTGCGGACGTCTTTATTCACAAAGCGAATTACGACTCTTAACAGCTCAACGCCATGTGCGTCACGGGTTGCGTCGCAACTAAGTGTGAATGAGCCGGTATCTGATGACTGGAGTTCCGCTAATATGCTTTTTCGGACAAGTGATGCCCGAGCTTCAATTGCATCATATTAGATTTCTGGACAAGTGTACTTCTCATTGTTTGGGATACTGCGGGAAATTTTCAAGAGTTTTTCATCCTTCTTGACAGAAAATTCAATCAGCTGCAAAAAGAAGCCTGAATGCAATAAACTAAGGTCTTCTGTGCCCATGAACGATAACTCGTTTACTGTAAGAAATTTTATGTCATCGACAATAGGTGAAAGCAGGGCTGTGGGCCGGAACTCAATTTTTGGGCTCCAGCTCCAGGCATCTAAAATTGGAGCACCGGCTCCAACCTCTAAAATTTTTGGCTCTGGCTGAAGAACGATTTGGTCCATTACAAACCAAAAACCATTGTATTATTTGTACAATTGGCTTACTCCAAGAACTGTGTCTGTTGAACAGGAACTCAAATTTTCAGGTTCCCACTTCGGCTCCACCATTGAAAAATTTTTGGCTCCGGCTCTAACCATCCAAAATTGCTTGGGTTCCGGCCCCGGCTCCACAGCCCTGGCTGAAAGATAGTATCTATTGCGGCTAACCACATCTCGTGACAACGCTAAGTCAGCTGAAGAACAGCTTTTTTCCTTTGCTTGACGCTCCACCCATACGGATATTGCTTGAATGTGAGATTTATCAGCGGAATGTTTGTTCAGTCCCTTACCTGTCTCCGTACCTGTTTTCCAGTTCTGACATCTTGTGTGAGTAAATACTTTATCTCTGTCATTAGAAGCAAACAATAACAAGCATTCCTTTGAGGTGAATATTCTAGTCATACACGGTTGGCATACCAGGTTATTTGGAAACATTGCATCGTTTTGCCAAACTTTGATTTGGGGTTCTAACCATTGGCTGATAAGGTTCACTCTGTGGGCCAACTCAAAATGATCCGTGGGCCAACAGAACTATTTTGACACAATCCGGAAGGTAAGGTTTCACCAGTGTTTCAGAAGTAATACGACTTTTTCGAATTATTACCAATGTGAAGTGCAACCACATGGGATGGAAAGATTTGCTTGGTTATATGTAAGGGAAGGTGGGGCACAATAGGACTAGGGCCACAGTCGTCATTATAATTCATTCAAAAAGTTGAAAACGTTGAACTTTAAAGTTTCCATGGTGATTTAGTCTCATACCAGCTGTAGTACTAAAGTGAATTTTTCCTTGATAGGCAGCCGTTGTTACAAGTTACAAAGCAAGTTGTGTTTTTACCACCCAAAAGTAATTTATAAAATCGCATTTAGATTTGAGTTTTGCCCACGTTAATCAACATCTCCTGTTGAGTTTTTGTGATGTTGCTGTCAGGGCAGTGCAACATTATTTGATAATGCCAAATTTTAAATTCTTTTTAAGTTGAGTTGGTAGTTCTTCATTTTATTTTTTAGATATGCATGGGGCATATTCAACACATTCCCACTAGGTCAGTCTAAACAAGGTAAAGCTTGAGAGGTTATATTGGAATGCAATACAGAATAATTCTAATCTATGAGCATGTTTAGGTTCATTATGTACTTAGAGCCACATTGTATTTGTATAGTAAGGCATGAATTTCAGCATACTGCACTGGTTTCATTGAATGTTGGTAATCATACAAATTTCTTTTGCCATGCAATGATAGTGGGTAATTAGAATGTGAAAAAAGTGGAGGCAGTCAGCAAGTGTCTATTTTACATGGGATATCACGTGAACATCATGCAATGCATGCAACCCAATTTTTTATTGACCGGTCGTGTGTACCCCATGCTCATGTCGAGTGTACCCGAAGCATGGGGCACACTCGACAGAAAAAGAACCCTTTTTAAATTGATTGTAAAAATTTTTCTGAAAGGCGTTGATTTCATGTTTTGGCCTAATATTATGTGTATAGAGTTGCTTTATTGTGTGACAAATTTTGAGCTTGCTTAGACTTGAAATAAAGTAGCAGTGGTTGAAAATGCAAAAAAGTATCGACTGTGCGCCTCCTTCCCCTACCGCCTGCATCCAGCCTGACACATTTGAGACAACCTTTTCAGACTCAATTTACTCAATCAGCTTGTTAACTTTTTCCTTGTGAGCATTGTTCAAATGCTGTTTCAGCAGGAATGGTTTAAACAGCTGTTAGACAACGTTTTCAAGCACAACAAGGCTTGTTAGCCTTCGCAATTGACATTTTTGCACTACAACATATGTCTGGGAAAAATAATGATTCATCAAAAAGTAGGCTGGCATGTTTCACTGCAAAGTGCAACTGCGCAGTACCACACCAATCCATTTGCGCAGTAAAATCTGATTCTAGTGCACTTGCAACATTCCAAAACGTCGGAAAAACAGGAAAACAAGGAGAAGCTGCTTGAAATAAATGTAAGCCCTACTTTGTTCGTATTTTCATAAGACTTTATACTTGTTCAAAATTCAAATAATTCATCAAATTCGCAATTCATTTATATTTCTGGAAATTCGGGTCTAAAATGTTTTCGCTCACTAAAACCAACATATGTTAAAATTTTCTTAGATAGAACACTGGCTAAGACTATATTCTTACATTACCATAGCCAGATTGCTAGGGCCACGGCGTTGTTCGCACTAACAGAGAGACTGCGGAAACAGTTTCGAAAGACGGTCTTCAGTAATTGTGACGTCATAAATCAAAATTGTTAGCAGTGTGGATCTTCGTTAGTACAATTTATTCTGTAACAAAGAGGTTAGCTTTTTATGCAGCGTGCGGTGGTGTTGCGAGTTGGCGTGACGTTTGAACAGATTGAAAACGAGCATTTACAAAATTTGTTAGTTTTTCGAGTTTGAATCATTTGGAGGGGCACTGCCCCCGAATGCCCCCCGTGGCTCCGGGCCTGCACTCGCTGCATTGTATTTCCGCTCACTTGCAGCATACAATGCCTTGGGCGTCTTGAGAGACATAATACCTCAATCTTTTTAGAGCTGATTTTCGTTCCTGCTCGGTCGCACGCAGCAGAAAACCGATCAAATGCGTGCTGAAGACTCTGTTGAGAAGATCCATGCATGCAGAACCAGTTCGTCCGCAAAAAGCAAAGAGTTCATCCTGCAGTTCCCAACAGTGACACCCTCGTCGACGCGTCTGTGACTGCCTATCCCAGCGTGGTCTAACTTTTAACCTGCGGGCCACTTCACAAAACGTGACAAATTGAGGGCCACTTCCAATAAATGCATAAAACAACATGTTCACAAGATCTAAAACTAAAAAGGGAAGTTAAGTGAGTGCGTCATTGAAATTGTTACAAAATGGCAAGTTGCAATTTCTACAAATCGCTACCAGTGGGATGGTTGTTGTGGAGACTTCTCTGACATATCAGTCCTCTATCAATGCCAGTGTTAGTGGTAGCAGTCGGAGACCACTGTGCAATGTTTTGTCTACCATTCGATTTTAGATTTTACTTGCTTGATAACATAGAAAATGTGTTCTCACGCACATGTGTGCTTCCAAACATCGAGTGCATTTTTAGCGCGAAATCCAGGGACACCGGAACGGGAGTGCATTACGGGGGCACTGCCTGCCTGCCCTTTTAAAAGGGGGGCAACGGCGGCATAACTGCCCTTGCATAACAGAATCATAAGCAATTTCATCATTTATCAAGATCGAGTTGAAACAAATTTATAGCAGCTATTCGTGCCCACACAAACTTCAGAATGTTTTTCTATAATTTCTGTTATTAGTTTTGAGGTCAACATCGTTTCTGAACATGTAAATGCGAAAAGAATGACTATTATGTGCGCGTTAACACTGGACTCAAGCAAACAGTATTGAACTCGTGGTACGTCAAAACCATGGGCATTTGCCCCTCTCTGGAGATTGCGACTAAGAACCAAAATTTTCTGGAAAACCCTGACCGAGAGCTTTTAAACTTGCTTGTTCAAAGTTGGATTTATGAGTGAAGAACACTAATGTTTTGATGGTTACCATGGGCGTCCGCTGAGGGAGACAAAATTGGCATTTGGGGTTAAACCAGAAATTTCTAGAAAACTTGAAATCAGCAGCTCACTTTCGATTTCTTCCAATGGCGGTTTACAGTATTTGCTGGTATGATACTCACACTGCACAACAGCCTCATTCGCTGTTCTTATGTCATGCAGTGCTGAGCTTGCAGTTCACTAATATTCGCTCCTTTGCTTGCAGGGGCAGGTCAGAGTTGCCAGATTGGCTTTTCGTAGGCCAAATTTCAGAAATCTGGCTTGTTTCAAGTTGGTTGGTCTAAAAAATGTTATTTGGCCCTTTTCTGGCCTCTTTTCAGAACTGTTTGGCTTTTAATTGAAATTTTTGTCTGTACCCTGGGGAAAGTTGCCAAACTTGCGAGAGATTGTTTTGCTGTTGGTCTTTATTGTGTAACAATAACATGGCAACACATCTTCTAATGTTCACTTCAAGTCACAATATTAAAGCGTTTTGCCGCATGTGACTGTTAAACGTATACCACTGATGCCACGCCTAGTGATTTTTCACTAGATGTAGTGATTTTTAGACTGATCTAATGATTTTTCCATGGCTTATGTTGGAAGGTTGAATGTCTTGTTCCTAAGTTTTCAGCCAGCTTCCCTGAAAAACAGTTGATTACATGAATCGTTATGTGAAGGTTTTCACCAACAGAACGAACAAATTTTTTAATCTCAGTTTCTTATTGTTTTCACTTCTGTTAATTGCTGCAATAATGGGGATGACCTTATCTTCATTTCTTTGCAGGATCAGTGCAGCATAAATATAGACTACTGGTTTAAATGTTAGTTCCATTGCCCTCAACTTTTTTATTATCCCCCCCTACCCTAACGATGTTCCGACATCCCTGACGAAATCTTTCAGTTTGGAAAATCTATCTTTGCTGACTATTTTCCAGAAGCTCTCTACAGTTAGCAAGACTGTTGAGAAGATGCTAGCAGCAACAAATCGCATTCGACTCCCAGGCAGCTTTTGTGCTGCTCTTTGCAGTCTTTCAGTAACACACCTAACATTTTGCATAACAGACTTCGTTAGTGCAATAAAACGAAACGTGTCAATTGACTTGTGTTAAAATTTTTAGTGACACTCTTCAACCAAATCGTAGGTCTGGATTTGACTCCATTCAGCGAAAAGGTTGAGAACCGCTGATGAAGACTATGAAGAGGATTGGTGACAGCACACAGCCTTGTCAGAGTCCAACACGAACGGCCGATGGTTGTGCTTAAGTGCAATAAAAATGAAAACCTTGTGATGACTAAAATCTTAACAGATGTGCGCAGTGAAACAAAAAAACGAGCATCCACTGTTACACGTTTGGTTGCGCCTGTTATGTGAAGCAAAATGAAGACTTCGTGATGAGTGAAATTTTAATAGATGTGTGTAACCTGATTTTTTTTAAGTCTGCATAATCGTGCAACTACATATGTATTTGAGACATCAGAAAGCTTTTTGGAAAAGCAGTGGTCATCAGTTTTTTACTTTGCAATCATCACTTCAACAAAGTGAAAATGACCTGCTGTTTGAAAAGTTTCCGATTGAGGTTTAATAATTTTTGCAATCAGGATTGTGCAACCATTTCAAGTTTTTTTGTTCAGGGAGGCTAGCGGTAGCTGGCAGCAGAGGCCTACTTTTGTAAATTTTTGTTGTTTTGAGCCTTGGGATTGTCAGTGGTTTTGTCCTTAAGGTTGTTTTAATGCGTTCAGGCCAAACATGTGGCGATTACGTCACATATGTAATTGATTACTTGTCACATGCACGATGAAAATATTCCCAAAAATGCAAAAAACGACATCCTACAGAAAACCAAATGAATATTAAAATTGAAATACCGTATAAGCTAATCGGTGTCCAGTTTTAACATCAAAGAAAAACATCCAGTGTTAATGTTTGTTGCAGTTGATAGCATCAACGTTTTGAATCTCTTGTCAGTCAAACGACATCTATCAGGCTTGAACATTTGGCCAGCAAAGTTGAAAACTCGTTTGTTAGCAATTTCAAAATTTCTGACTATTTTTTCAAACTATGGGTTACGATGAATTTTGCTGTGTGATGGCCTTTGGATCGTCTGCAAGTCATTATAACATTGTGCAGTTTTTCATTTTTAATGAAATGAACAATGATGCCAATATAGTTGCACATCTGTCTGTTGGACAAAAGTCAATGGTCAACAAAACTTCACTGGTTTCTCATGAGTTTTTTTAGCAGTATCCGAAAATGATCTCTGTTGACGTGCTAGTTATCAAAGTTGTGGAAAGGTGCTTTCGACTTGGGTTAAATTACCTTATTCCTCTGAAAAAATTTTAATTTATATAAATTACTGCACGAATTATATACATAACCTACTCCAGTATCTACATTCATAGGTTCACTATCAATATATATAAATAAAACATCGCGATGTACCGTTATCTCTTCTGTTACCGAAGTGTACACCCGTTTTTAAGAAAATCTCTGTTTTTGTTTGCTGCGACTCACTACGTTACTTCTGGCGGCCAACAGGAAGGCTAGCTAAAGCAAGGTGAGAATTCGCTACAAACGCTGTGTTTGCCGCTGAACTGGGTTGCTAGATGCGTTTTGTAAAAATACCGGCCATTTTGTCTTCAGTAATGTGTAGCCAATTTTTTTCAACAGGTTTTACGGTAAAGGTCTCTGGTGAGTGTGGCAAATGTTCGCAAAAAGTTGTGTCGCAAATGTTCCAGAGGAGATGCTATGAAAGAATTGGCTGCACATTACTGAAGACAATGACCATTCTTACTAAAGAATTTTGATCAGGGCGAAACCGCACAGTTCACTTGGATTTTTATTTTCGTTGGCAATAGATCCCATACTAACAAAACACTGTGGACACTGGGCACCGCCAGGATTTTTCTGAAAGTTTGATCTTGCTGACTGCAAAGACATTTTGAGAAACCGCAACAGTTTTTAATCCGAATACAGAGGTGAAGCAAGGTTTTCGTGTATTTTGATGGTGGTAGAATTTATACGGTATTCTGAGAGACCGTTGGAAAAAATTGAGAACCTTTTCGGTCTCTCAAAACACCTTAAAAAACACAGGGCCTAGAGCCGGCACCATAAACAAACAGCTTCGATAGACAGTGTATAAATTTTTGTTGGTTAGTAGACATAGCGCGAGGCCCGATTAGAAGAAATCGGTCAAATCGTCTTAAAACCGGAGCTGGTTGGAACAAACAAAAAACTGTCTGGAACAACACGTTTATCATTTTTGTGGATTCCTTCTGCTGTGCGCCATAATATGAGGCACACCACTGCAGGAGTAGCAACCAATGATGACTTGCATTGAAAGAAGTCTATACATGAGCACAGACAATGTTAAGCTGTACAATCTGTTTCATGTCATGCAGCAAGTGGAAACTTCAATTTTTTCCGGAAATGTCGTAGCACATTGGAATCGTAAGAACTGTGTGGATGGACCTTTCAGAAGTAGAAACTCTGGAACATTTGCGACACTCACCAGAGATCTTTACCGTAAAACCTGTTGAAACACTGTTTTCACTGATAAATGTATCAAAGCTGTATTTCATGTAAAACTCAGTTGCATCTTGGTGTTCGTTTATGTTCCACTGAAATTTTTCACAAACACTTTTGATAGCTACCAACAATGAACCATCTTTAGCTTCAGATTTGCTGACCAAACGGTGTATAATGCCTTCTACGGTATGTTCGGCATATCTTTGTATCATTTCACGACTGCCTGATCGAGGCAGAAGGCGCTGAACAGCTTGTATGACAGCATTGAACCAGCAATTGTTTCCAAAGTTTGTAAGGCAAATTTTAGCACAATGCTCATTTTGCAAAAAAGTTTTGGTGAGCATATAACATCTTTTGGAATGCCGGACAAGCGCGAAAAGTATCCACAACCGATAATCGTCCGCATGAAAATCACTATGATCCACTTCCAGAATATTTGAGGCAATAGCATCAGCATTATCGCAGGCACAAGCACCACAACTGGATGAATCCTTTTGCTCAACCATGTGATCTACTTTCAGTGATGGAGGAGGTGAGCAGAAGTTTGACAACAAGCTTAAAAGGAACCCTTTGATAGAAGAAACTACGTATGTGTCCACCGGGCTAGTGGAGTCGTACATAATGACTTCATTGTACTTTTTGCAATACCACAGCAGAAGAAAGTAGCGTTTCCACAATACTACAGTCACTACCAAAAGTGTAAGACCACCCAAAGATTTCTTGGTATTGCATCATCCGAAATTTGAGATTGCATCATACTTATTGTTTTAGCTCTGTTACCTCATTAAATGATCTGTTTTCAACACAGGTTAACAGAGTAGACATTTTTAGTGGTTTTGTGCTGAATTTTTCGGATTTCAGAAATTGTGAAAATGGGTCGAAAAAAGTCGCTAAGTGAAGTTCAAAGAGGCCAAATTGTTGCTTTGCATAATGAAGGGCTATCAAAACGTAAAATTGCTGCTAAATTAAAGGTCAGCAAAACTGCTGTGCATCAATCAATCAAGAAATTCAATCAGTATGGTTCCTACAAGGATTTCCATAGGAGAGGAAGACCAAGAAAGTGCAGGCAGCCGAGCAGTAAGGAGCTCCTTGTCAGAGCAGTCGCCTGCAGTGTCATGGAGAATGTCACCTTCAGGCATTCCAGAAATCCGATTGCGCAGAATGCACCAAGTGAACCCACGTTGAATGAAGTATTCCAATTACTCCAATCAGTTGAGCGGCGCCTTGCGCAGATTGAGTCCAGCCTGAATCTACGTATCACAGCTGTCGAAACAAGCTTAGAGGTTGCTCATGAGAAAATCGAGAACCT
>Ga0210059_1014579_pt1 | contig 11592 bp, 6 predicted proteins | sample Ectturendosymbi2_FD_188042 | JGI IMG/M metagenome (GOLD analysis project Ga0210059, IMG submission 188042) | Ecteinascidia turbinata endosymbiont from Florida, USA - Sample 2 (SPAdes) (version 2) | ecosystem: Host-associated > Tunicates > Ascidians > Unclassified | place: Key West, Florida... | reverse complement strand
AAACCCATGGTTCTCAAAGTGGGCGGCATCCCCCCTCGGGAGCGATTTTGAAGGGCAATGGGGCGAACAAAACAAGGGGGCGATAGGGGAGCAAAACAACACAAAGGAGGCGAAAACGCTCAACCACTTCCACTAATCGATCACTGAGGTAACTTCAGTAGCCTACAATTATGACTTATTAGTTTCTTGCAAATTTTAATTTGCTATAATAATCGTTGGAGGTTGTTGCTGAAGCAATTTTGTCCGTTAATCATATTTGGTTGAAAAGGGATTTTCGGTTCTGACCTTAATGCTCTCGAGGCAAAGAAACCGCTTATTTATTCATAAGCGAGGTGATCTACGACACTAAAATGTCTCCCAATATTTCGAAGCTATGTGAAGGCCGCCAAGCACATTCATCATACTGAACTGGGGGACCATTGTATGTATCGATTTCAATGGTCTTTTATTTAAATTTTATCTTTGAATGGAATTCTTTAAAAGTACTACCATGTGTTTGCTTTGTCAGGCTTGGGGGGTGGCAGCGATGTGTCGAGAGTGAAAAGGGGCGCTGGAACAAAAATGTTTGAGAAACACTGCTTTAAACGGACGTAGAGACGGCTAGAAATTATTTGCATTTGCGTATAACTCATCAGCGGCGCACGCAGAAAATTTTCATGGGGGTGTTCATTCAGTGGCATACGATGGTCATTAGTATTTGGTGTGTGCTGTTTGAGACGTCACAATTTGACGTCACAGCCATGTTTCCAAACCAACGATTTGGCGAAGTTTGTTGACATAATATGCATATTTTTCTACATCCACTCCCCTCATTTTTTGTGTCATTGCACTGAATGTAAACTATCAGCGGTCCAAGTCATGCTATCGGAGGAAAATAAACTCAACGCTACGACACAGCAGTTCATAACTGCAAAAATCTCAGGCTGCGCATTAAATCAGGGGCGTAAAACACACTCATCAGCGCGTCAGTGCAATTTATAACGGCAAAATGAGGCTGGGCTGATGTCTTGTCCAGGGGTCTCCATTTTTGTCCGACGGCCACCTAAGCTAATACACAACATATCGAGGGCCGGGCGTCTTACTTAATGTGATTGTTTTGGGATATGTTACATTCTACCCAATCAACAAAATTTTGATAATTCTTTTTCATCATTTGGCAAAATGACCTCATGGGTCGGATGAAATAGCTTTGCGGGCCGCATATGGCCAGCGAGCCGTAGTTTGGAGACCCCTGGACTCTTGTCGAATACGAGCAGTCGAGCATAGAAAAAGTGTGGCTGGACTGGCTGGCGCCTTGCTAAACTACACAAGAATTGAGAATGCGCATAAAGTATGCAAAAAAACTTTCGATTTTTTGTTATTTATAGACCTCCAGCAAACTTTTAGTTTTCCTTTTTCCCTGCTGAGACATTATCAAATGCCTGAATGCTTCTATGTTAACAAATGCTGTTTTTGAGCTCGTGCAATAGTTCTATCATGCTACAGAAATTGGTAATGTACCCAATGGGGTCAGCGCTTGCGCTGATCAGCCTTAGGAGACAACATAAAGGCAATTATTTTGGATAAAGGGAACTATGGCGCGGAACACAACCAAAGGTCTGCAAAAAATGTTGAGATGGTTTCTGGACGCAGACGATAACCCAGATTCCCACCGAAACCTAATTATTACTTTTTGGCCCATTTAAAATGTTCCTTGAAATTTGCATGCAAATACATCACATGGTATTTGTATTAAGTCGACAAATTAACAAGCAAAAAGTATGAGAAAACAATTAACCTCCTTTGCGCAGGTAATAAAGTGTTTGTGAAATATCAAGCTCAAGGGGGGTTAACCCAATCCCCCTTTGCGTACGCCTTTGTAACGCATGATACCTTTCACAGGAAATAAGGTGTAAAAGCTATTTCCAGTAAGGTTAAGATACCGCCATAGTTGCGTCCACGTCATAATGTGGCCCTCGGGTTACTTTATTATTCCTCATTTGGACTTTGGAGCAATTTGAGTTTCAGACCCTTTGTTAGATCATTCCGCTTACATCACGTATTTCTAATCAGAAGAACAATCTTCTGGTGCAAGTTTTAACTTTTTTACTGATGACTGTAGTGTTGGTTGAGATTCGTGGTTTTAAATTGGTTGTACGCTGATTCCCACCAGTGTTTGCTGGCCTGGATGGAAGTAGATCCATCGCCTTAACAAAAGCATTTGTGGTGGTTTCACTCTTCTTTGGAGTATTCGTAGCAATTATCTGGAAAATGACTTTATCGGGGACGGGGAGACTAGAGCTTGAGTTTGGAGGTATTGATTGTGAATTTGGGGAATCAGTCCGCCTGCTTCAACTTCTGTTGATCAGTGTCACCACGTTTTTTCATGACCTGGACTAGTGGAATTGATATTTTTCTTAGTGGCGTTAAAAGTAGTTAAGAAAATATGCTTTTAGGTCCAGTATAAATCTATCATGCGATTACGAGATTGCTTTGCACGATAGCCGGCATCAGCTACCTAAAATGGGAGTAGCGTCATGGCAAATGCGTTTAAGTCATGTTTTGTTTTTTAATTGTCGCTTCACAAATATGTTTTCCATGCAGTAACTGCACAAGCTTCGTCTGGAAACTTGATTGTCATTCATTTACTTACTTGACTCCGGTCGTGGGACTCGAGTTGTCACTTCTAAGTGTAAGAAGAACCATTATACTTCTAACCAGGCTGGGTTTACGTTTCAGATATTTTTTTTCCGATCTACGGATAAGCAAAACAGTGTCAAACACTAACGCGCAGCATGCTTTAAGGTAGGCCTGCACAATTCATAAGGCTCGAAGGACCAATTTGATCAACTTAAATTTGCCGCAGGCAGTAAAATTTATTTTGTTGTAGTTTGGAAGAAATTCTGGGACGACAATCAATTATCCGAAGTTGGGTTTTGCAACATTTTTTGCAATTGATAAAGCTCTCGTGGGCCGCAGGTTGCGCAGCCTTGCTTTAGGGTATGTCTTTTAAATAATTTTTGTAGATATAAGAGGTTGTTTGGGACATCAACAGTGTTCTCAATTATGTGTAGCTTGTGAAAAACGAGGCTCGTCTTTTGAGACCCGTTTCAAACATTTTCTGAATTAATAACATAAAGCGCTTTCAAACTGCGATTGTTCCCATAAACATAGCATAGTGCGACTGAAAAAAATAGTCACTTTTTTGGCCTAAAAAATGGTAACCACTTTTATGTGATAACCAACGATTGTCGCAGACAACCTGAAGTATTTGATCAAGTGAATACTTTTTGGTGCCCTTCTATTTGACTGCACCCCCAAACACCTGGTCTGGATCCGCCACTGCATGGTTACCGAACGAGATCTTGAAAAACGACAATCTTATGGTTTTCAATTCGGGTTTATATTGCCGCTGTTATGTTCACGGGTCATGTTCATTTATGTTCATGGACAAGGCCAGATTTCTAGCGCCCAACAGGAAAATTTTGTCTGTGCCGTGTGTGCGCCGAAGCACGATCATTCAAGTTTTGAAAAATTACACTTAAATATATCGATTTTATTTCAAGTGGAGATTGATATGCCGGCTTAACCTTGTAGTCGTAGCAAGGTCAGACTCCCCTTTGGTTCTCTGTATGGATATCCTCTTAGTTTTTTTCTTTTTTCAGACATCTTCCAACCAAGATTACCAACTACTGATACCCAGAAGATTGGTAGATAGTCTAATTCAAGTCACAGCCTCCTCACTTCACAGTCACCGGAATGCACTGAAATAGGAAAATCAGACAGGCAGATAACTCTAGAATGGGTGCTGCAAGAAGCATAAGCAAAGCAACTCAAAAAGTTTCAAAAAACTTTTGCCGTCCTGGGCTGTGGCCGCGAAAGCCTATATGGGAAATCCGGTCCTGTTCATGGATCGTGGGCAGTGATAGAAAGAGAGTATTAAAAGTGCTAGAGGCAGAGAGAAGATTTTCGTAAAATGATCAGATTTATCGATACACGACAAGTTGCGCAGTTGTAAAATTCATAAATATTTGAATGCTAAGCTACTTCTCTGAATAGAGAGATCCCGGTTGCATTGGTTCAGTAATCGAGCTAGAAATGCCTCAAATGGTTGGTGAGCCAAGTTCTGACGAGCACATCCAAAGGAAAATACACCAGGCCAAGGGCCAGGTGGCATGCTTACATTTCCGAACCCCCTAGCTCTCCTTTTAGTGTGTAGTACTGTAAAATCCTGAAAAAATCAAATCTGTTAATCCATGCAAATTTTTCCTTGGTTAATTAATGCAACACGGCAAGAAAATAAATAAGAAGTTTGTAATTAAAGTTGGTTGGGAAAGTTCCCTTACACTTTGGTGAGGCATCAACAGTTTGTGTTATTGTGAGATTTTGAACAGAAAGTGTTCTCAACTACAGCATTTTCGGTATAGAATTGCAGCTCTGGTTTAACTTAAAATTTTGCAAAATATGCCTTACAACACTGGAGACCCTTTAAAACGAATATAATGCAGTTATCGCGATTTTGCTCGTGTTATAGCTACTTTAGGCTCTTACTAGCACAATGAATTATTTATTTGATAATGGTAATGTAATATATTTGAACGTAAACATGATCCAATGCGTTGTATTAAGCCAAATTTTACGTGAAGAAGTCATGACAGATATTTTAACCCCCTTCAACACTTGATATTGTTGAAAGATGCTCCTGGGTTTCGGCGCGTTTGCTGCCTGATGTTAAGGCACGTGCGTTGCTAGGTTTTGGTTGTGTGGGTGACCAACAGAACAGCAGGGGTGCAACAGCAGAAGACCAAAAACGATCACCACCTTTTGTAGTTGAAGGAGCCAATTGAAAGTTGAAGGACGTACCACCGCCCTCCCAGTGGCGACGTCTCTGATTTGGGATGAGGCTAGTTCCTCATTAGATTTTGTTTTACACATTGCTTTGGCAAACTTGGTGCTGTTTCGTTATCACGATTTTGCAAAATAACTTTTGATGTGGTTTTAAATACCATTTGGGGCTGTATAATATCAATTGCTTACTTTTCTACAGCTTTGAAAAAATGCTTACTGTGCTTTATTCTTAAATACCATCCGAAACAATGTGATAGTAAAGTAATTGTCTATTTATCCATAGCTTTAAGTCTTTAATTCCAAAACATGGTTACGTCTAACCAAAAAGACTTAAACTAATCTATTATTTGAAAGAAGCCAGTAATAATGAAAAGTCGAAAAGCTTTCCTGTTTTTATACTCACACACGGAAAAACAAAAGTCTCAAATTTAAAACCTCAGTGGAGTTTCCAACCTTTTTTGAAATTGATGAAACGCACCAGTGATACAGTCTCGTTCTTGCTGTTTCTTATGTGGCAAAAAGTAGTGGCAAGAAGCCGTAGATTTTTATCAGTTGAGAAGTTTCATGTAGCAGGTTACATGTGTCAATCTTACAAAAACGTGCCTCAGTTTTCCCTATTTCATGCTGTATGTGCAACTGTCAAACACTCTTATCCTTGTCATAGCACGTTTGACAAGACGTTGTCTTATAACTTTACTCCTGACACCACAAGGTTTCTTGGTTTCTAAGCCTGTGCGCTGTGTTTGCATACAAATATACGTGCTGCGTTGTTGACTAAGGTGAGTGAATTTATGAGGATTAAGTTGACGGCCTGCATGTTGATCTTTGATCTTTTGGGTGTACAGGCACCCAAGGGTCAAGACCTTATTTCTTACATGTCCTTGTGGTTATAGGAGCACTTTGTTTGTTACCATTTTGGAGAAGTGTGTTACAGATGCTTGCAATACATTGCAAGATTGGCACTCCATTTTCAAGACCTTCATAGGCAGACTCGGAAATGGAGCAAACTAAAAGTTGTGATCACCAAAACCAGTACATTTTGGTGGCATGGTATCTTATGTTATGCTGCCTAGTTGCCTTGAAGGGAATTCTACACAAAGATAAAAACATCCTTGTGTGGAATAGTAAGTGAAAAACATTAAAGTGACTCTTTGCTCGCATAATTTTTACAATGAAGATTTGGGGCTTCACAGTCCTATTGCACAATCCCCAGTCCAGCAATTACCAAGTGTTTTGGGTTGGTAGCGAACCTGTGACGACATCAGAAGTTTGCGGTATCTTAAAACAGGCTAGTTGCAGCGGCGAATCGTAGTTGAAAGCAATGGCTGCAAACATTGACCTCAGAGACGTTCAGAGGCAGGCCCGGATTCAGGATTTTCTTACAACGTGCAAGATTTCCGATTTTCAAACTTTCGTTCGATCTACCTTGCCATCAGATAACTCACGTGATGCTTTTCTTTCTTAAGGGTTCATGTCGACTTTATGCTTGCATTGAAAGTTCAATAAAATCCGAATTATTCTTACAGATTACATTTAAATGTAACAGAAATACGTTTGAATTATTGGTGTCTCCATAGCCGAGCTTTGATTAGAAAATAAAAAATGCAAATATTCAAGAACGAAATTTGGTTTTATTCACTACACAGAAAAAAAAGACTTTGGAGCTATCCAGTTCTTAAATTCAAAGCAAGGATTGACCCACCTAATTTACAACTTACTGTCCAATTTGCAGAACCATATAGGATCATTAATGTGAAAGCACTGATTAACATATTCAGCATTCGCAAAAAAGCATAATACCAGCCAGCATTTTAAAAATCAACCTTGGAAATAATCATTTTCCAAGTTTTTTTCGAAAACTGCTGTCAAGATTTGCAGTATGAAACACATTCTATATTTTCGGTTAGACAAGTGAAATTTTGTATGTAACATGCGATGTACTGGTTTCCTGTCGACTCTTTTTCAAAATCATACAAGATGGTCAAAAAGAATGTATCCATTTTTTGATAAAGTAGCGTTCTGTATTGAAAGGAAGACTTCGAATTTTTTTTGTAGGCCTCTCTTACAGAGATGTAAGTTTTACGTTGTGTAAGTTTTTTTGCCAGAGCACAGCTCAATAGTTTCTAAAGTGCTCGATCTAAGATCCTTGGCGCTGATTCATTGTGGCTACTCGAAAATTGAAGTTTGTAATGACCTTGTCCAACATCTCATGGGGAATTCTCCTGATCTCCGTTCGAACGTTATTCTTGAGTGCATCAGTAGTTTTGGGGATTGTTAGCATATACCCTGTCTTTTAGGTAATCCCACAGAAAACCATCCAAAGGGGTTAGGTCTAGAGTCTAGACTCTAGAGAATGTGCATGCCAAGGGTGGTCCGTACAACCGGTGATGAGCCTGCCTCCAGGGAGGTAACGATAAAAGTATTCGAGTGAAGCACAGGAGCAATGCGGTGCTACTGTATCCTGTTGATAAATCACTGCATCCATGTTCACTCCTCGCTTGCGTCTCAGTGCTGATTTGAATCTTCTACTCATTAGTTTAATGTATCGCTCTGTTTTCACAGTTAGGCTACCGGATGTCTATCAGCATCGTCAAACAAGTATGGCCCGATAAAAGCTATTACGACCCAACGCCCATCAAACAGTCACTTTCTCCACACTAAATAGGCGATACTGATGTTCATGCGGCTGAGCCTTAGCCCAAAAGCGCATATTCTCTTTGTTCACGTGACCACTAAAGTGAACATTTGCCTCGACACTAAAAAATTGAAGTCCAAGAAATCAGGATGGCCTTCGATTCGGTTACTGATGATTGACCCAAAGGCACGTCTCTCAGCTTAATTATTTGCATTGGCCTGAAGTTGTAAAATATCTATCTTATAAGGAAACAGATGAAAATCCTGGTGCATTATGTGCATAACTGCACCCCTTGAAAATTCTGTCTCCTGGGACAAACGTCTTCTTAATTTCCTTGAAGACTGCTCCAAACATTGTCTCACAGTCACGATGTGATTTTTTGTCCTGAGTGACTATGGCCGGTTACTGCGACCTTTAATAATGTTATCCTTTGTATTTCCTGTCTCCCTGAATTTGTCCAAGAGACGCTTTAGTGTGAGTCTGGTTGGAGCGTTCTTGCCTGGAAATCCTTCCAAAATTGTCGACAATTGATTTCATTATTTGGATAATTGATTTCATTGCGTAATAGGCCTGTAAATCGTGAACCTCCCGGCACGGAATATCTTTGTATTTAATCACTGAAGCTGGAAAATAAAACGCTGGAGCTCTAACTATACTTTACCTGGAAAACGTCTCCCTGGGTAACCTTATGAAATAATAACCACAAGAAAATGGATACATCTTTTTGTACTACAGTTTGAATTACTCTTTGTTACATTTTTTTTTCGGTAGCTAAAGAAACAGAGAAAATTGGGAAATGGAAATCTGCACATGAAATTAAATCGGTAAACCAGTTTGCCAAGTATAGACATCGCAGTAGGTGCATGCATTGCTATACTGTAGAGTGCTTCTTGTTGTTGCAGACCCAACGACGCTCTAGAGTCTAGGCAATGTAGAACATGCTGACCGCCAGGATTTTCAGACTACATCGGTTTTGCAAAGATTCAGTTGTGTTTTCCAAAACGTTTTTACGTAATGCAAGTACTGGTTAGGTACAAGGGTCTATAGAAACAGGTTATGATTGATACTTTAATAACCATGAAATGCTTTTATGCGTTGCAGGTAGGCAAGCATGCACGAGGATTTCAATAAGGGAAACATGATGGACTGTTTGCAAAACATTTTTTTTTAGACTGTACGCTATTGTGGCAGTGGCGTATCTATGCAAAATGGCGCCCATGTCAAAGTTTAAATGTGCGCCCTTTTTAAAATGTAAATATTAGAAATAGGTTCAATTTTTTCGAAAAGTAAACCATGAAGTAAATGAATATTTTAAAAAAGAAATGGTTTGTTTTTTTGCTTTAAACGTTTCAGCAAATAAAATTTTAAATTATCCATAAGGTCCAAACATTGTTTATACTCATTTTTTTGTCATAAGGAATACGAAAACATTGAAATTATAACGTTACATAATTTATTTATTGTATTGGCTAACAAAATAGTAAATCTTGCAAAAAAATCACACAACATATTACAACTACGAATTACATTTCTTTTGAATTGATTCACATTTAATTTGGATGGTACATTAAGTTAATTGTACAAGAGCAACACAACGTTAGAACGTGCGACAGCCTAACCACTTGACAGAAAAAGCTAGCTCATCTTTTCATTCATGAGTCCCCATTTTTTCTTAACGGTACGGTAACGACACTAACTATGCTGATGTTTCGAGGAGTAACTATGGTTCTCTTCCCTAGTCTCTGGATTGGGGTATTGTGCATAGCCAGAGGTTCTTAATCTTTTTCAGGGGCGTCCCCTTTGGTGTTAGGCATTGATACTCGCCCCTCACCGAACCTTAAAATCAAACACAATAAACAGAACAACAATCCATTTGCCTTTATCCTGTTTTTCAACAATATATTGCTGTCATACCCGCGCCTCCCTTGCAACCTTTCACGCACCCCCAGATCAACAACCCAGGGTTTAGCCTGTTTATCGGACACTAGTGGCCATCGAGGAGATTTCGTAAAGTCGGACTGGGCCCAGGCCAGTGCCGGCGCTACCATTAGGCGAACTAGGCGGCTGCCTAGGGGCGTGGATCAAAGGGGGCGCTGAAAAGGACCAAAAATATGATTACGTGGTTCAGAAAGTGACGAACGTACACCAAGAAAAGATAATGAACATGATGAAAGTGAATGAAGCTCACGTTCACGCAGCTGATGAGAAGATAGAGATACAGCACTTTTTCAGGTTTCTGCAAGAAGGGTTAATATTTTTTCTATTAATTTCAATTTCGCATATACTGAGTAACTTATGTCGGAATTTGGTATAAATTCCATTCATGTAATAAACTTTTCTACTGTAGCCACGAGAAACATTCAGGGATCGTCCCCCCAATTTTTTGTGCCTCCCGAATCTCCCACAATTTTTTGTGCCCTTCTGTTGTGTCCAGAAAAATTTGTTTTAAATAATATTCCCACACCTTTTTCACGTTTTGCTTTAAAGTGAGTTGGAAGTTGTTTTAAAACAGTGGCGTAACGACGGGGGCAAGGGGGACATCTGCCCCCGGGCGCAGCACTTTGGGGGCGCCAAATTGAAGTCGGAATGTTACATACTAATTAAGAAATGCCAAATGTCAGCAGATGCTAATAATTACAATTTACAAAATGTCGAACGTCATTCGGCAATAAGCGCCCGCTTGTGGTTTGACTCACGGCCGCGTCACAGCGCTTTTAGAAAACCAGGGTTGCAAACTTCCCGACTTCCCTATCATTTTATAGTTGCGTCACAATGGGACGGGAATCCAGCTTTCGCAGTGCATGCAGAGTGCTATACTGCGCATGCTTTTAGAGCAGCGATAAAACTTACACAATGTTGTTACTAGCGATGTGCAGAAGGGGGGATGAACAAGGCGACGGACCCGGACACCCAGGCAGTGTGTCATCCAAAGAGTGAAATTACAAAAAGTGCATTTTATGAAAATTCTGTAACTAGGCCAGGGGTGAAAAATTTTCTGTGAATGTTAGTAGTGCGCAGCAATTTTTAGTAGAGCACACGTACGTTTTACCTTACAGCATCCATGTGCTTGAAGTATAAAAGGTATAAAAAACGTTCGTGCACTCCACGTTTTTGGTCGCGCGGCTCAAGTGCGCGACTGCATTTTTGCACCCCTGAACGCTTCTAATTGATTACTAAACCTGCTGCATGGATCTGATGGGAACTTGTCTGATGTGGCATGCAAATGTATGTTAATTGACCTGAGAGATGAAGCACCGCATCGATACCTTCATCTGTTGTTACTGAACAAAACATCCTTAGCATTTTGTTTATAGTTCAGAAAAATATAAAGGGCGGCAATGCATCAAGTTGCATGGTTGTACTACTTTTATCAGATCCTATATCTAAGAGAGACAAGAGACAACTGTATCTCCTAACATGCCGTAAGTGCTATTTTCTTTTGGTGGACAGTGGTGATTCTAGAATAAAAAAAGTGGGGGGGCGGGGGGGCCACTGCAGGGCCAAGGAAAAATTAGGGGGGGCAACATAAATATCTACCGTGCATGGTAATTTTTCATTGTTTTGAAGATTAAGTTGCTATGATTAACCCTATCAAACCCAACATAGGCTTGTGAATATCATAAAAAAGATGAACTAGCGTTATTGACCACTAGAGACACCTAAACGCCATTGTAGATGCAATCACACACGTGTACTGCTATGTCGAAAATTATATGCTAACCATGCAACTTCCACAGCACTGCACATGTAAATCGAAATAGCGTTTTCCGTACACAATTGTGCTGGCCTCACATGAACGAAAGCAGCTTCAGAAAGTGAACACAATCCACATGAAAGCGAATGGTTCCAACCACGAATTCCATCATGACACAGAGACAAGTAGGCTGTTGATAGCCAACTAGTTTCATCAAATATTCTTATTACAAAGCACATAAAAATAAACCATTTTCCAACGGTTTGGTGACTACTGACTAATCCGTTTTTGTGGAAGCTTATGGACATTTTGTGATTGCGGTGTAACCATAACAATGTTATGCCACTGCTATTACTAGTGTGCAGCGTGGATAGGGTGAGGGCTATTCAATGCAGTATGCCAGGGGTGGGCAAATAGCGGCCCTCGGGTCAAATGT
>Ga0210059_1014577_pt1 | contig 11593 bp, 7 predicted proteins | sample Ectturendosymbi2_FD_188042 | JGI IMG/M metagenome (GOLD analysis project Ga0210059, IMG submission 188042) | Ecteinascidia turbinata endosymbiont from Florida, USA - Sample 2 (SPAdes) (version 2) | ecosystem: Host-associated > Tunicates > Ascidians > Unclassified | place: Key West, Florida... | reverse complement strand
GGTAAAGGGGCTGCGGGCCGGATGATTTTGCTTGACGGACCGTAGGTTGCTGACCCCTGAGCTACAGGTACAGTGTAAACGGTAAGTACCTGAAATCACATCAACGGAGAACGGTTGCCAATGGATGCAAGAAAGCTCACGGCTCAAAATGTGTATAAAAGCACTCATAAAAGCAGCATAACATCAAGCACTGGACACCAAGCGCCACAAGCCTATTATACTCCACAAGACAAAAAATATCCAAAATGCAGAATACACAAAGAGAAGAATAGCACAGTTGCCCACGCACTGAGTGCATTGTCCCAGATGGTGGGAAGGTTGTAAAAGACAAGGCATAAACGCCGTAGCAGCAGCAATCCACCACGGCATAAGCCAAAACTAGACAACAGAAAACACCTTGTTTTAGCAAGCAAGCCCATTTGTGGGAAACAATATCAAGGTACCGCGGGGCTTCGACATCGGGGGCTGATGAATGAAGCAGTACCAAATGACACAAATATACAGTAACAGAAAGGAAAGGGAAAAAATAAAAACAAACCTTCGACTACCAATATTGAATATGCGAAATATCACAGCCAAAGTAATAACAATATCAATATATAGGAGCTCTAGGAGGAACTTGCAGCAACCTGAAAAGAAACTCGAAGGAATACCCGTCAAAAACGAATTACTCCTATCTGACAAGAACGGCAATATTGGGGAATGCACATGTTCCAACTTCTCGGTCGGTGTGGCGTCGCATGCGCGATGCACCACGAACGGGATGTGCGCTAAGAATAGCACCTGCAGTATGGAGCAGAGGTGTTCCCGGTCTTGAGTGCCGGAATTGACTCCTGCAGGATTCTACGTTTTTCTTCGGATCCGAATCCGGAGCCGGAGTCACGAATGTGCGTAAAACTGCACCAGGAGCCGGAGGCACTTTTCATTTTCGGCAGTAACAGGAGTCTGCGTGGTCTTTATAAATGTCATCGCTTAAAATCATTGCTGAATTTTAGTTAAATCGACGGTTGCGTAAGTTTGAACAGATGTCGGATTCTCAAACTTGATTAAATTTTGGACCCGGTGTCAAGCGAAATTTCTGACTTCACTCCATGCGTGCATGCACAGAATCATGTTCTACATATTAAATACGCTGAAAAAACTGACGATTAGGGCTCAGGGTTTGGTGTTTAGGTAAATGTGTCGGGTTAGGGTTTGGTTTAGGGCTAGAAAAAGAAAAGTCATTGAGGTCTAAGACTAAGTCGAATATTTTTAAGTGGTTGTAGTTATTCCCGTACTGCAGCTTGCTGTGGGTATCTCACATCTAAGCAAAAAGTTTTAATTTGCATAACACACATCAAAAAAGTAATCGTCAAACCTTGTTCCTTTACTCTGAGAAGCAAAAAAACTGACTAACAATAATAGATCAGAAATTTTGCAGAGGTCAGAAATTTCGGTTGACACAGAATACGGATTCAAAAATTTTGGAACATGAGCGGAATAGGAGTCTGAAAATGTGACTCCGGCTACCTCTTACCTACAACAGTATATGTAAGTGGCACGAACAAGCAGTAGCAGAGTGACCTCGGTTAGTGACCTCTAATAATGCTTGTGAACCTGTTGAACAGTTTATGGTACTGTCCATCCTGATGGCGACGACAAGAGTGATCTCGTCGGGTGATCTCTATTTATGCTTGCTGCCACGGTGTGAAGCGCTCGGTCTCTCCGATCGTAACACACGCGTCCTACAAAAGGTGATCGATCTGCCAGAGTCTGGGCAAAACTCCGATGTTTTAAAGACACACCTACCTCAGCACATAAGAGTTGAGTGAAAAACAAGAGATGTTAGTTATGTCGGTAACCTATACAACAAATGATAATCAACATGCGAAAACATAAAAATCAAATGCTAAAATTACTATCAAGCTTAGAAATGCGGGCATGTTAGAGATGGTATTATCTACAATTTTATATCTTGTTTTATTAGCTCTCACACCCAAGTATTTTAAACTCTAGATTTTTTGTTTGTTTTATCAACATAATAGACACAGATTAGGCTTACTTGAGCACAATAGTTGTTTTGAAGAAGTCAGTGCAGTTGATAGACTTGTGTTCCAAACAGGAATCAACCAAATGGACGACTACCACAAGTTTCTCTGGATCTGCTGAATACGGGTGAGGAATGCAGCCAACAACAATCTTCTCAACGGACAAAGTTTTTGTAGATTGGTCTTTGAATCTTCCAGCATACCTTGTAAAAGCAACATTTTTAACAACAAGAATTTTTTTTCCAAATGTCCTTCATGGTTCTTTTCAAAATGTGCATTTTTGTTGAAAATGTGTGTTGACATCAATTAAAGTTAACATATCGTAAAAAACGCCGTTTCATAATAAATAGGAAACATATTCCTGCTAAAACTGATTTTCTGAAGATATTTCGAATTCATGGCATTTTAAAATATAAGACTGACTGGTCAAAAGTTGTAATAAAAGTTAAAACAAATTATTATTTTGCTATTTTGCAGAATCGAAGCGCACGTTTTTCAGTAGAAGAACTATTTTGCATACAGTTTTCACAATAAAAGAATAGTTGTTTAAAGATATTTTTCTAAATACACTTCCAAATTTCATTCCTGTAGGTTACCGGAAATTACTGCACTTTGAGACTTTGGTTTCTGATAAAGCGTTACTTGAAACAAGCCTCATATGCTTTATAATATGATATACTGTTCCACACAATCAGGGGTGTAACCAGGCACGTAGCCAGAAATTTTGATAGGGGGGGCAAACAACAACCACGTCTCAACATTTGATTATTTAATGCCCTTTTTTTAAAGCATCATCCAAAAAAGGTGTAATTTTCTGGTGCTTTCTTCTGAATAATTAATAACGTTCAGGATTAAGCTGGCAAATGTAAATTCCATTTTCATTGAATTGACAAATTTTTTAAGTTTGTTTTTAGCAAAGTTCCAACCTTCTGTTTTGGATGAAAGCCACCATTTGATCGTAAAACTTTCATGCAAGACCGGTTATAAATATCTTGATGGCTTAAGAACAAGATCTGCAGTATGCTTTTTGCAGCCGACGTTGAAGTTGAGCAAAAAGTTGTTGAAACCGTCATTATGATTGCGTTTTTATATTTACGCGCTTCTGATGTACGCTGACACACGGTCAATCGAAGCCGAGTAACAACTTGTCTTTAAGATACTGACTCCCGAAGTTGGTTTACATCAGTGGTTCCCAAAATGGACGGTACCGCCCCCTTGGGGGCGGTGAAGCAGAAATGAACGGTTGGCGGCGTTAGGAGGCCCAATTAACAATTACATTTCTGTTGTCTTACTAACTTTGACTGACCAAATGTCATAAAAAACAGTTTGATCAACAAACATGTATGCATGTAATTTGTAAACAAAAGCTTAGCGTTTTACTAAACTATAGTGAAATGCACGAAAAAATTGTGTTGATATGTGTGCTAGGCACGGTAGGGGGGCGATTGAAATTTGTCTTTCAGAAAAGGGGGCGCTAGCACAAAAAGATTGGGAAACACTGGTCTACATTCTACAAAACGTGTGCGCATAAAAGACGTGAACCTTATCCAATTTTCGAGCGACTGGGTGACTTATGCAGCTGATACGGTGAAGGCTAGAACACCTCATCGCGTTTGAAAAATGTTTGAATTTTATATTACTAAACGCTATGAACTACAAAAGTTTCATATGTCCTTCAAACAAATTTGCATGTGTTTGACCCACGCAGTCTACACAAAGTATGAAAATAGTTGTGAATTTGCGAAAATGAAGCCACAATCGATTCTCACCACGGCTCTGGAGTTATGTTAAGACTTGTTGCCGCAACTTAACGTAATGGTGTGTTAGTTGATTTAGCCCAGTGGTTCCCAAAGTATTGGTCGACACCCAAACAAACCAGGGCGGAGAAGGGTCAAAAATGGGTGGCGCGGAGGCGATCCAAGCCGGAGTTGTGTATTTTCAACGTTACCATTGCTTGTCTTTGCCTGTAGCGTAGGCGCTTATTGAGAAAAGAGTGGAATGCAGACATTGAAAACAAACTTAGTTGCCCGCGAGGGGATTTTGTGCGGTCCGCGCTGCTTTTTGGGAATTTCGAAATTAACATTTAGATTATTTTGTTTATTCACCGATGTTTAAGTGCTCGGCCAACGACTAAACGAGTTCATTTTAAACGAACGTAGAGAGGGATAGAGATAAATTCCTTATAACTCACGATACCACCCGCAGGAAAAATATGTAAAAGCTGTTTCTTGTAAGGTTCAGGTACCTCCTTTGTTGCGTCAGCGTCATATTGCATTCCTAGAATAGTCATAATGCGGCCCTGTTTTTTGTAGGTCCTCGCTCGGCCCTCGTTTTGAGTTTGAGAACCCTGGTGTATGGCCTATTTGCGTAATAAAAACAAACTTTGAAACTGGATTGCTTACCAGCCAAAGTTTGAGCTTCAAGGCATGTAGTACGTACATCACCGCTATTTACATTTAAAACTGTACAAAAATATACGATCTTCATTTAAAGTTATACGGCTGATGCTACAGACGAGGATAAGCTATACAGTATTTGTAGCACGCCAGAGTTACTAGAGTTAAATTTTTCGATGGGCCTGAAAAGAATTTTACATCGCCGTTAGGTAAGATACAGCAATGGCGCTCCAGAAACATCTGCGAAAAGTGTTACTCCTTGGTTTTACTTTCGATTAGTGATTACAAGCGGTTACATACAAGTTCGTATTTCAGTGCCACCAACTTCCACACGGAGCCATGACATGAATTCTCCAGCATTCACAATGCTATATACACAACCATGAGTGTCGGAAAGGGAGGGGTAGAAGGGGGCCTTGGCATGCTGACACAGGTATTAGCATTAACTTTGGTGGGGTTCTCCAGCATGATGAGGAGAACTGGACAGCTGCTATGCCCAATTTCAGAACGATGCGTCCCGTGTTTTCGAAAAAGACGACGCACAGTCCGTTGGTGGTGAGTGCGTATAACTTTGTAGAGGGGGCACGCCCGGACCTGCCCTTACAATGAATCGTTGCATATATTGTGACGTAAACGTAAAGTGTTGCACCATCCTCTGTCAGGTGACGTGACCGACGGATTGGGGCACAGGTTGTGTATTAATTTAAAACGTGGCATTCCTTTTCACCACAGTTGGAGCGGTGTAGTGACCAAAGAAAAGTTGCAAGCTATCTTTAAAATATGAAATTAATAATGAAAATAACTTTGCAGTGGTTGCTACTTTCGTTAAAAGAAGTCGTAAGATATGAAATGTTAACGATGAAGTAAAAAGGCAGACAAACTTTGTTAAAATGCTGCTCTGCAGAAATGATACGGTTATATTAATTTTGTTGCAGAGCAGGGCGAAACAGACTAACTGAAAATGCTTCGTGCTTTTCGTTAAAGCAACCGCAATGAGTAATTGCTTGCATGCTTTTGTTGAAGCACTATAAACGTTCAAAGGTGAATGCTTCGCAAAGGAGACTCATGAAGTTAGCAGGTTGTCGATGAGAGTTTTGCTTTGATACTTACATCCACATGGTCATCGAATGATGCTCATGTGAAGTGATCTTGGTCGTATGCCTGAATATTTGCTTATCGGATTAAAACGTGGCATGCCCTGGCACGCCTCGGCCTTCGACAATCAGTGACAGGTTAGAGCATGAAGTGGCCGGCTTAGACAAAACCTCAAAGAAACAAGTTAACTTAAAATATGAAATCAAAAATTGAAAAAATTAACGTGAAAATGGAAAAATGACCATAACACGAAAAAATATGAAAAATTTTAAAGATATGAAAATTATAGATCAGGGAAGGGAGGTTGGGAAAACCCCCTCGCTACCCGATCTACCCGATCACGATCCCCGATCTTCAATCATCCGTACAATATCTACCATGACCCTCTCTTCTTTTTACTACTTGTCCTACTAGTCACGAGACATTTGGACGTTGATCAGGGACGTAACGAAGGGGGAAAGGGAGGCGCAATTTACCGGGTGCCAAGTCACTATGGGGGCACCTAATCAGTGCGGGGGCCCCACAAAGCCCCAACAATGTCACAAGTACTTTCTTCAATACAGTAAATTTGCTTCCGGAAGAACTCAGTTTCGAACATAGGGGCGCCAAACTTGCCTATTGCCCCGGGCGCCATCTAACCTCGTTACGCCCCTGTCGTTGATAAGAAAGTTTTATCTTACATGATACAAGACATTTACTTAAACTGCACGAAGTGCAGACTTTTTAAATTGTATCTTTAGATCAAGCCAAAATTGATTTGAAAATCGTTTTATTGTTTGATCTATAGTATTTTTAACAGCCTGGTCCAAATCATTTTATGTGAACAAAATAGAATCACTTGAATTCAAAAAGGACTTTACAACGAAAAGCTTTGAATGGTAAACTCGAAGCGACCAGAATTAGAGTATTCAAACGTATGTATCACTTCCCACTCATTTCCATCGGCACTCCGAAGAACCTGAAAACAAAAAAAAGATTCTCAGCACTCCAACTAGAATCTTCTAAAATCTTGTTGCAGTAAAACGACACAAGTACAAACAATTGTGCCGACCGCTTTCACTCTCACATAGCCATAATTCTTGTGAGTAATTTAAATGAAAATAAATGGATCTTTAAAACTCTTGATAGGGGAAAAAAGGGTTTCAGCTTCTAAATGAACAAAAGCTTTAAGCAAATTAAAATTATTGTGACACACCAAAGTGTTTACATAAATAAAAATTGGTTGAATTTTAGAGTATCTCTCACCCAACAAAGTTTACAAATATCCAAATCTAATCTATAGGCTCAAAATTGTTATAATCTTCAGCGAGTAGTTGTGCACAGAGTGGGCAACAACACAGATGCCCTTGGGTCAACTTAGTATTTCTTTGATGAGGTCTTGGTGTATGACCTAGTTTTCCAGTTGTTGGTAAATCAAGAAACACGCCAGACGAATTTTTCTGTGTAATCAGTTCTGCAGCTAATTTTATTGTTTGTTACTCTGGTATAATGTAGGTATTCTCTTCACTTGTACATCGTTTCTAATGTACTATGATCCAGTCCCTTCGCCACGGTGGGCTTTGGTGGGCTTATCCCCCAAACAAAGCTTCAAGCCCCCCCAAAATCAAACGTGAAACACTATAAATCAATAGAGTTTTGGTTAATTTTATAATGTCAACCTTCCCAGTACAAACGCAAAGCCACCCCACAGAATCGCAAAGCCCCCCCTATTGAAAACTTTCTAGCGACGGTTCTGCTATGATCAACGATGCCTCTTTTCATCAGGAAAGTGTCTATGGTGTGACGTAGCAGCGCACAAACCTTAGGTTACACGCGCAACTTTTCAACTGATTTTTAAACCTATTTCATTGCAGCACTACTATATTAGAAGTATTGAGAGCGTTGTAACAGTGGATTCATCAGTGTTGTTATACGTATGTCCAGGTAAATCCCTTTGTATAGACTTCAACAAAAACCAGGCACTATAATCCTTTCCGCTTTATGGGGGTACATAAAATGTTAACTGGCATATTGACTTACTAAATTCAGCTGATAAATACTTCAAGCTTACAGTATGCAGATGGCCAAACTAATTTTTCAATACTTCTAAACGAGAAAAAACACTTATACATCAGAAAAAAAGTGGATTATGCCCTGGCTGAATTATCGTTGGTTCAACTTTCTGTGTAATGTTAGGTTTAAGACAAGTTTACCTCAGCAATTACTGGAGTCTTTCCACTGGTTTTGTAGCAAGTTGGCAAGCTGACTTGAACATCTTTGGAAAATTTCAAACCGTGAGGCTCGCAAGTTAGTACAGGGGTTACGATTTCCTGTAAGTACAAAAAAATCATGTAATATAATGCCTAGACGTTTCAGGAAAAATAAAATTTTCAAAAACAAAATTTATACATTTTATGTTCTCAAATTTTTTGTTTAACTTGTTTCAAAAAACGGATTAATTGCATTGTCACTCTGCAAAATCGTCGTCATGCTATACAGTATTTTTTTCCTAGAATTATGGCTAAATGAATTAAAATGCCTCATGAAAACTGTGATATTGTATTCCGCTTAAAAAATTATGCAACAACAAAATTTACAACAGCCTCAAATATTCTGCGGCTTAACAAACTTAGCGACGTGCTAACAGTGTGTACCGATTCGTCGCTCCTGTTGTAGTTATAACTCAAATTTATGGTAACTTCTTCTTTCAAAGCTGTTTCAGGAATAGAAACAGTGCATTTTCTAAGATCCAGGTCTTTCCCATCTTTGTTCACAACGAACGACTTCTTATCAACAAAACCTGCAAAACTTCGCTTTTTACAATGCAGTTCTGAGCCATAGCCTTAAAAATATGAATTAGTTTCAAGCTGTCATATAGAGTACAATACGCATTCAGAAAAAAATATGTCATTGCGTGAAGCTAAATGTTCAAATCTTTAATAGTTGATCCGAACATTACGCAAATCGAAAAATTTTCGTAACAACCCAAAAAATTTTTTATATCCAGTGTGTATCAGATTTAAGTTTGCAAAGCCTTTGCAGCTGACCTTAGATAAACTCACGTAGAAACAGTACTTTAATCAGATAGTTGGTACAACTATCGAAATGTTGGCCAGTCTTTTAACCTGTTTTTATGTTTTACCGCCAGTAGAACTTGATTAAAGCGATCTTTGCCGAAGTCTTGGCATCTCCGAAACAGAAAGATGTTCACGAAGAAAACTTTAAAATAGACTGGATGCGATTTTTATACTTGCAGAAAATTTCAAACGAAAAGTCAATCAATATTCAGCTGCAGCGCGTATTTTACTTGAGTGGGACTTTTCTATTTACAAATTTGTAAGTTTTGGTGCGGCACGTTTCAAATGAGGCGGAAAATTGAAGATTTTGATTAGAAAATCAGCAAACATAATTTCCACATTTCATAAACGTTGACGTTCGCAAAAAATGTTTAATATTTTTTTGGGGATTTATAGTCGTTTTATGAAAACTTGCTTGTTATTTTTTTGGAAAAAGAATTTTTGAAGGCCTCTTTTTCAAGGCATTGTAACATCATTCCAGTGCTTTATTTCGCTTGTTTCGCCCCTTTTAAAAGTATTTCCATCGTAACTTAAAGAGTTTGCTAAACTCTCATTATTTTCCAGCTGATGTGACATTTTTGGTTTTTGGCAAAACAAAAAACCTGACCACTTGTATCAACGAATAGCTCCTGTAAATAAATACAAGGAAAGACAGAGCATGTCGTTTTACTGCTGCTGTTCAATACCAAGGTTGATGTAGTATGCAAACACTTAAATCGATCTTAATTCTTCTTAAAAGTGGTTGAAGACATTGTTAGGCCAGGCATTCTTTACTCATTTGTTTTAACAAATAGGTGACCCATTTGTCGATGGGAAACACTGCGCATCGAATGTGAACGCAAACACAGCATTCGTTGCCCGCAACGAATGAGCGCAACGCATCTACAAGCATTGTAAACAAACACAGGTACAATGACGTCTGCGCAAAAATTATACGTTGAAAGGTAACCTCTTGGTTGCCAAAAGGATGCATTTCGCCCGCCACGAAGACGCTTCTGTGACAAAGCAGCAATCAACCGTCACATAAGGCTGTATCTCTCGTCGAAAAGAATTTGAAAACTCCCGTTCACGGGATTCTTTGCACTGCGCGCCAGACAAGAATGCCCAAGCCCAGTGATATGACACGGAGGTAAATTACTGTCAGCATCAAAACCTACGCAATAACTACTAAGATGTGTGACGCTCGTTTGCGTTTCGTTAACGACATCCTAACTTGGCCTTTTTCTTTGCAAAAGATCAACACAGCGGGCATAAACTCGGGTCATTTCTTAAGCCTTTCTTAAACTTTAAGAAACCCCATCACTGTTTTCGCACTTTTTGCATGCTTGTTGTTCAGTGCTTCAGAGTTGTAAATGGGCCTCATTTTAAAACCAGGACCCAGACCGAACCCGACATTTATTTCTGAAGCCCGATTTAAGCCTGGAAGCCAAATTTACCGAGCGAGTCGGAGATATGCGCAACTGCGGGGTATTGGAGGCGTAGCAAATATGACAAAGTAATTCACAATTAATAAGTTTTTATTAAAAATTAAATTAACACGATTGCTTCGACTGTCACTGGGGACAAACGTGTCCGTCGTTGCGAAAAAAAATTGTATGTAGGCCCGAAATCGGCCCGAAACGTCTTGACCAACGTTTAGCTGAACCAGGTCCGAACGAACCAGATCCGACTCTAAAAGCCCGGCCAAACTTTCAACTCTGAAGTGCTTCCTCCATTAATAAACTTGACTGTTAAATGCACTCACAACTGGCCGATTCTTCTAAAAATAAATGGTACCAATTCCTGCTTGTGGGCGACATTGAAATGCAGCTGCAGTTATTAAATCGCCAAAATGCACACCAGTATGGGGCAAAATATTGGAGCTTTTTCTGTTGTTTCTTACAAAAGACAATTGTTCTCACTGATTTTACCGTCACTGGTTTTCACAAGTCGTTCAAGAAATTAAAAATTGCATGCCTTTCGTCGTACCCGTATCTCATGAATTCAAGTGCTTTGAAATGTAAGACTAGCTATCAAATTACCAACCGGTTTCAGCAGGGTTCTTCAGAAGTCTTGTTTGCATCTTTTCGCGGTGAGTGTGACTCATCTTGTCTAAGGTAAAAAAATATTTAAGTCAGTAATTCCTGGAACGACACCACAATAGACAGTTAAAACCATACCAAGTACAGAGTTTCTAGCTGGGAAGTAAAAGATTTTAAACAGGTAAAGACCTAAAAGATTTTGAATAGGTAAAGACCGGTAAGTTGAAAATGGTGATCACCATGCAAAGATATAACAATCAAGCTTATGACTGTGGTGGCATTTTTCATTTTTTACAGTTAGCATTAGCAAAACAATTTTATTTATCTGCATCAGATTGTTTTTCTCTGCAATATTTTGCTCAGTTGCTCACGCTTTAGAAAATAGTATTTTGAGAAACCATTCTTTCGCTTGTAGCTTCACTCATGGAACATTTTATGATGAAACTCTTGAGATAAAGACCTTTTTATAAGTTTTCATGAACGATCAGAGTAAAATAATGTTCAAGACATGCAATTCAAAAATGGAACTCCACGAAGGAGAAAAGCTATTTGTTTGATATAACCACTCAAATGTTCATTAGAAAATGTACGGGTGGGCGATTTTCTTGATGTAAGGTTCCCAGCTTTTTCAGTCAAAACATTGCTTACCTGTGGCAAAGACCTGGCATTTTCGAAGCATTCAAGCTTACAGTCATTTGCTACGACTCTTTCTCATGAGCTACTGCATTCTTAATTACCAGCTATTGTCTCCAGCAATAAAGGTGCACTTTTATCACCCCCGCGTATGCGGAAGAAAGTAACGCTAAAGTATTAAAATGGTTAACGAGTTTTTGAACACTGGGTAAAGAAATCATTAGTGAGAAGACATTTGGTGGTACAGAACTTGAAGATGGCGTGAAGTAGGAGATTCATCCCAAAGCTTTTCGTCTGACACTCTTCAGGGGATATCGTCAGAATGAAGTGGAGATACTACCGAACTGGTTTATATACAGAAAAGA
>Ga0210059_1014576_pt1 | contig 11593 bp, 9 predicted proteins | sample Ectturendosymbi2_FD_188042 | JGI IMG/M metagenome (GOLD analysis project Ga0210059, IMG submission 188042) | Ecteinascidia turbinata endosymbiont from Florida, USA - Sample 2 (SPAdes) (version 2) | ecosystem: Host-associated > Tunicates > Ascidians > Unclassified | place: Key West, Florida... | reverse complement strand
GGTCATCCGAGTCTTTTCATACTTTGGATGACCTGCTGGGGTTTCGGGTTCAAAAGTTGTGATCTAAACCAGTAAAAATATTTGACTAATTAGACAATTAATTAATTTGTTTATTTTAGATCATAACTTTTGATCCAGAAATGTTAGAAAGTCTATCAAAGGCTTAAAAGACTCAGACTCGAGCCTAGTTTCGAATGAAAACTTCAGCGAAAAGCTTGAGCCTAGCGGTTGGGCCCTAGGCCAAGCAACATGAGCCAAAATGACCCCAAAACTACTTCACTTATGATGTCACTCACAAAAAATCAGCATCCCCAACCAAATATTTTTCGAGTGCAATCTAGAAGACTAGCCAATCCGTTTGAGCCCTTGAACAGCTCTCTAGCACAATCGGCGGAGGAGCTAGGGTGTTGGTAAGGCAACCAAAAACTGCTGTTTTTTAGGCCGAAATCGAAGTACAAATATATCGGACGCCGGCTCTCAAAGTGTTAATCGTTGCTTGTTACATGTGATTCATTATGTTTAGTTTTTAGATGAATTTGTACATTTATAGTGCCATGTCAATTCCATGATTGCCAAATTGGTTTGTGCCAACTCATTTTTGTTTGAATTTAAACTTTCTTTAATCGTTCCAGTGCTTGGCATGACTTTAAAATGGCAGTCGATCAAGGGCCCAGGGTGCAGTTCGTAGATTTGGGTAGGGGAGAGTGGAATTACCCCTTAACCATCATTATTGTCATGTCCCCTCTGATCCGAAATGGTACAGCACCTTACAGGGTCCCAAATTCGGGTTATATAGTAGTCTGTCAATATTTCTATGTTACTACATTTTGACAAAGTTCAAGTAAATACGTTGTTCAATATCATCAGCCTGATTCAACTGTATTGTACTGTTGGTTTAGTGCAGTCAGTGCTACAGTAAACAATGCACAACAAAGACAAGAACAGTCAGTGGCCCTTACGCAGGGCAAGCCCTGTCTGAGAGAAAAGGTTCACATTTGTGAAAGAAGTTTGCATACAGCTCATTTCATTTATTGCCTGATAAATGTGATGACCATTTTTTGGTTGTTTATCAGAAAATGTTCTGTGTGCACGTGTTGGAAACATTGAAGACCATTTTTTTTATTTTTCTGGTCATTCACCAAAAATGGTTGATGAAATGTATATTGTATATTCCTTGAAGATGAACACATTTTAGGAAAATTTGTAAAGGGCACCCAAGTTTCTTTTGATCTTGACAGCACTTTTTGGACACCAGCCAACTTACAAAAATCTTAAAGGGAACACTACACTTGAATATTAGCAAGGTATAGCTTGACCTTACGATACAAATTAAAGTTTTATCCAGGTTTTCAATCATTTTCATAACACACACTTGTCAGACTATTCATTGTCATCAGAACTGCCTAGTGCCAAAACCAGCTTAGCACCCAAAAGATATCAGCACCAGAACGGTGGCACCAGGAAGTACGCAACCTAAAATGAAAACATTATAGCAAAAAAGCTTTTAACTCACCTATTACAAATCCATCTGTTGGCATACAGCCCTTTCAAATGGAATGGCATGAATACAACAATTAACAGCAAGCTGTACTTACTTCAACAGACCTCTGGTTTAAGACATCAATGGTAATACCATTGTTGCAACTATTTTAATGCCCACCTTGTTGAGACGCCTGCAGAATGTGTCAAATTTTCCAAAAATGTACATCTCAGAAAAATCAAGGTTTCCTTCAGGACCTGTCTGCAGGCCAACCTTCATTTTGTGAAAACTGTCAACATATTCCTTGTACAAATGGATACAATCCTGCACAATTTATCAAGTGGTGTTATAACTTTTCACATTACCAATATGAGAAAATGCAAAACTCACAGCAATTTTCTTTTTCACCAAAGCACTATCTTGATCCCATATACGTTTCTGTGCATCTTCTGTAATGTACTTTCGACAGGCTGTAACCATCTGATTTGTAACCTAGATATAATCAAAACATACTCAATATACATCATGTTCACATGCAGTGTTTCCAACCAAGATTTGCTGAACACAAAACCTGTTATTTCTTGCATTTTCCTATGAACCAAACTACGGTACCATAACTATTCACACAGTTTCATCCATGCTGTTTCATTCGTAACAACAGCATACTTTTTTAGAAAAATATTTGAGAAGTCATTCTTCGATGAATCAGAAAGATGTGCATTAGCATTACAATCATATTCTAGTAACATACTTGCATTATTATGTGTAAAATGAATATATTTTTGTGAAAACTTCAATGGAGTAAATAATAAAATAATATAATACAGTAGAATCTGCTTAATTATCCAACTCATTCAATCCAATTTCCTTTAGGATGAATTTTTGTACAGTTATGTCTATTTGCCATATTTTTCATAATCACTTTACGAGGCTTCTCACTGCATTGGCACGCACCGAATCAAACATGCAGACAATTTTTATTAATTCGGTTCATGTCTAGCAGATTAAGCATGTGTGACAGATGAAACTCTCTCGCATGCAATCTGCCATTTTGCACCTCATGCATGAAAAAAAAACACCTAGCATTCAAAAATCAAAAGTGCGCCTTATGGCCCAAAAATATGGTATGTGTATATTTATCTTGTATGTGCAATTTGTGCATTATTGTGATGGTTATTAAATCCACAGTTGAGAACGAAGATGGATTTATCAAATGGTTTCTACTGTATTTTATTACCTTTATTTTTCTGTGATGTCGTTTTGCTCCATTTGCATGACTGCAACTCCCTTAATGTCTGTGATATGTGATTTATGTTGCCACTGATTCATAAATATGCTTTGTGACAAATTTTTTTACATTGTGAAGCTACTACAGCCTCACAAAATTATTCTTGTATGCAAGTTTCGCATTCAAAAACTTACAGAAGTTTTTATTTACATTTAGGAACAATTTTTAAATGTACAAGTGTTTTGTGGAGATTTGTGTGTTGCTGCCTGGCCGCCTTAATGTCTTTTTGCGGAATGTTGATTACTGCCACGACAGCTCAGGGCAGTTGGCCTTTGCATTTAATGGCGAGTGTTGAGCGGACCGTGCTGTTGTCACTATTACGTGTTCTTGACACCGCTCTTTGTTTCTGCAGATGGAAAACTGCAATTTTATGTTGATTAAAGCCTAGCGTACTAGTGTCGCCTCACAGGTTTCGTGTGTCACAATTTAATCAACATAAAGTTAAAATGGACAAGCAGTTACTTGGTCCTCACAAGCTACATATTTAACCTGAGCAATGTGATGCTACTAATGTGCTTAACTTCTGGTTGTGAACAGTCGAAGATTTCATCTCTACTCTGCAAGAACTGAAAAGACGATGATCCTGCAGTCAACACAAAGTGTATGATCATGAACTGACTTCTGCTGTCTATGCTCACATCAAAGAAGCAGAGACATATGATATGATCGCTGAAATTCTGAAAGCTCTCTATTACAAAAATAACATTGTCTATGCTCTACTTCTGTTAGAAAGCAGTTGTCAAGCTAGTGGTGAGTCGATTTCCAAGTTCTTACACGTCCTTAAAGGCCTTGCGAAAGACTGTGCTTTTTTTGATGTGACCGCAAACATGCGTCTCGAGGAACTCACTCGTGAAGCCTTCATAAATGGACTCGCTTCTTCTGCTATTAGTCAATGTTTACTTGAAAAGGAAGAACTCTCCTTGAACCAAGCTCTTGAACTAGCTGATAACTTTACCAGAGCTCATCGCTACTTTAGCTGCATGGGGTCCCTTGTCTCTGCTCAATCGTTGTCCATGATGACATCTGATACGAATGCTAAAAATTCTGGGGCTGCCGCCCCTACGAGGCAGTCATCTTCTCCAGTTGTTAAAGCTGCATCGTGCTTCTGTGGTCTATACCAGGGGTCCGCAAATATTGGGTCACGACCCAAATTTGGGTTGCGAGACCTTCCACTCTGGGTCACGTAATAAGTTAAATTTAACATAAATATTAGCAAAACAATACTTTTTTTTCGCCGATGAGAAAAATAATTGTTAAATGAAAAGAATCCGTAACAAAGTACCACAATCTCAGAAAAATCTCAAAAAGCATTGTATAAAGTGGCCTGGTTAATTGAAAAGAAAACAAATACCATCAGAGAAAGACTCATCGAACCTACTGCAATGACAATCAGTCAAATTTGAATGGAGACGGTGCAGCTGAGGAAATAACAGGAATACCACTGTTTGCTGATACCATTTGCCGACATATCACTGGGATGGGTCAAGATATTACGTTCCAACTGAATGATAGAGCGAAACGTGGAAAATATGCTTTGCAATTGGATGCCTCCACGGATGTGTCTGGTTTAGTGCAGTTGATTGTTCGCTATGTATGTAACCAGTGGGAAGCTTAAAGAAGAGTTACTCATGTATGTGGGCTATCTGGAACGTGCACAGGTGAAGAGATATTCTCAGCAGTGGACATGAGGTTACAGAATGATGGATTATAAATCCATGGATTATAATACAAACGCTAATACACTGCTCCCATGATAATTATCATGGGAGCAGTGCATTAGCATTTGTACTGATGGGGCTCAGGCTATGGCAGGAAATAACAAAGGCTTTTTAGCAATAGAGTATACAAATTGCACCCAATATCAATTGTACGCATTGCATTATTTATAGAGAAAATCTTGCTAGCAAAACACTGAACCAACAATTAAATTGTGTTCTCGATTCAGCAGTAAAAGTTCGAGGCCCCTTCAGACCAGACTATTTACCGTTCTTTGCGACGAAATGGACTCGGAACATAAAAGTATTTTTATTCATTGAGAAGTGAGGTGGTTATCACAAGGAAAAGCACTCACCCATTTGTAAGAGCTATGGAGTGAGGTATACTTGTTGCTTATAGAAAGAAAATATGAACTTTCTACTAATCTTACTGACTCTGACTGGTTAACAAAACTGCTGTACTTGTCTTGTATTTTTGAGAAGCTAAACAATTTGAATTTGTCATTGCAACCAAATCATTTCATTTTAACATCCTAACAGTGAATAACAAAATCAAAGCCATCAAAAATAAAATTAATCATTGGACTGGGCAAGTTGTGAGTGGAAGAATTGGTATGTTTTCTGAGCTGAGTGACTTTCTCGAAAAAAACGAGCTCAGTCAAAGCGTTGTGAAACAATCCATCAACAGAGTCATCTTCCTGATCTTTCTCAATGGTTTGATAAATACTTTCTCAAAGACACAAGACCACCACTGGATATTATCTCCCTTCACAGTATCAAATACCCACCATCTATCATCAAATTTGATTGAAGCATTGGATGACCTGTCCAAGTGACCGCAGTTAAATATTGCCATTATATTAAAATAACTTTGGTTGAATTTTGGATTTCACTTGCAAAAGATAATCCACAAATTTCAGTGGGTGCAATAAATGTTCTTTCACCATTCAGAACCACCTGCTTCTGTGAAAAGATGTTTTCTTTATTATCATACATTAAAAAGCAATGCAGATCACGACTAAAGTACAAGATCTTCGGGTTCCCATCTCTCAAATTAAACCTCGAATTTAACCTCGGTTTGTTGTATTCTAAACACAGAGCCCATAATTCTCATTAGACAGAATAAATACAATTATTTTACTGTTGTATGTGCAACGTTTCATACAATTTTGCGCAATCAGATTGCTACTGTTAATAATAGTGTTAAAATTTATATTTAGTTGTTAAGTATTTTCCATAAATTTATATGTTCACGAATGTTCGGGTCACGAGAATTTAGAACAATTTTTAAGGGTCGCGCCAAAAAGTATTTGCGGACCCCTGATCTAGACACTCACCGAAACCGATCATTGTGTCCTGCTCACAGTGCCTCTGTCATATTTGTGGAAAACGGGGTCATTTGACTTGTGTCTGTCGCTCTGAAGGTTCATCAAATGATGTTGCTTTGGCTGCTATCACTGTGCCTGTTCAGTCCGTGCACCGACCTTCCCTTGCTTCTGCTCATTTGAGTTTAGGATCTGCCGTCGTACCTGGGATGTTGAATGAATCACCTGTACAGGTTCTCATTGACTCTGGCACGTCGGAAAACTTCGTCTACCTTGATGTTTGTGATCGATTAAACTGACTGATTAAACTGGTATGACTTCGTTGGAAGTTTCTGTTGAATCCCTTGGAAAGACCACGGCATATTTAAATCTCCTTGACCACACCTACCTGTCATCTAATTTCAGAGTCCTGAAGAACCTTTCTGCTGATGTGGATAGTTGTTCAAACATCTCTTAGACAGAATTCTTCCGTTACAGTCATGATGAACGGAAAAAAAGAAGCCTTAATGATAGCTACCTTAGCTGCATCTCCTGATACTCGTCGCACAGCTGTCGCTGCGACTGATTTGGAACCTCCGCGTTTTTTTAATTCCTTTTCCTTGATTGCAAACCAATCACTGCTCCCTCTCGACAATATTAGCTCTGAAGATTCAAAGTTCATCAGATCTGAAGTGGTGCGACTAATGGATGTGGAAAATATCAAACCAGCCAGGTCCCCCTAGAGAGCGCAAATTCTTGTTGTCAACAAGGTGAAAGGAAAAGGTTGGTCATAGACTACTCTGTTACTATTAACCACTTTACCTTACTGGATGCATACCCACTTCGTAACACAGAAGGCTTGGTTTACCGAATAATAGGAAACAAGTACTTTAGCTCTATTGACCTTCGATTAGCATATCACCACAAGCCTCTGTTACCTGAAGAATGGCACTACACCGCCTTTGAAGCTGATGGTCAGCTTTTTCAGTACAAACACTTGCCTTTGGTGTTACCAATGGCATTTCTGCCTTCCAACGCTCCATAGACAAATTTATTAAAAAGCGCAATCTAAGGCAGGGGTGTCAAACATACGGACCGCGGGCCAAAACCGGCCCGTTGCGTGGTTGGATCCGGCCCGCGGGATGATTTTGTAATGCAAAAACTTCTTTGCTTGCTTGAGAAGTTTATATAGGTATACTTCATAAACTGGTGTTTAGATTTCAATTACTTGAAACCTTAACGTAATGGCTTATGTTTGATTGTATTTTTGTCACATGAAAATTTCCTGGTTTTTGCATATTTCCTTTGGCATGTTCACACTGGTTTGATCTTTCAAACAGGTAAGAATATGCAGAAGTTCAACTACTGTTGATAAAGTTTAACACTAGAACTCCAGGATTCCAATCCTCAGAATGGATGCAAGACCTTGCCTTTATGGTGGATATTACACAGCACTTGAATAATCTGAACAAAATGTTGTAAGGCTGCAAGAGACTTGTCACACAGTATTACGACACCATACGTGCATTCAAGTTGAAGTTGTCCTTGCGGGAAACACAACTTTCCGGTGATAACACTGCTCATTTTCTTTGTCTAAAAAAGTGTACGTGCCACGGGACTAAACAGTGACTTGAATCAATACCAAGAAAACAGAGTTGTTGCGGGAGTTCAAGCAACGGTTTCAGATTTTTGGCCAACTTGAGATGGACTTCCAAGTCTTTTGCTCACCATTCACAGGAAATACCTCTGATCTGCCCGTTGACTTGCAACCTGAAATAATTGACTTGCAGTGTGATTCAGATTTGAAGACCAAGTTGGCCTTGGCAAGCTTGGACACATTCTATCAGTTATCTTTTTCCAGGCTACCCCGAAGTGACATCCCTTGCTTCAAACGTTTTGTGCATGTTTGAGACGACTTATCTTTGTGAACAAGTGTTCTCTGTGATAAACATCAGTGCTCACACATGGTCACTTAAATGACATCCTGAAAATGGCTGCTACACAGGATTTGACACCTGATATTGATACACTAGTGAAAGCTAAAAGGTGCCAAGTTTCAGGCGTAGGCCTAAAATGGAATACTTGCAGGCATTGCCCCAGCTTCAGTCTGATGAAATGCCGTTACCCTCCGACTCACCTTGAAGTACTCACTGATGGAACATTTTAATAAAAACTTAGTACGCCTGAAAACAAGACTTCATCTCAAATCGCGAAAGCCGTTTGCACAATCGGCGATTGAAATGATGGAGTTTTTTACAGGGTAAGAATCTATCGCACAGTGGAATCAACACCAATGGCTCGAGAAGTGGAAAAAGTCCCAGGTCTCAGCTCATTCCCTTCCACCACCCAAAGTGGGAAATCCCAACCTTGGTCTCAGCCGCTCTCATCGTGAGTCGGACACTTCTGGGAATCACTACAACGATGGAAGATGGCACCGGATCCTTGGTGTCCATGCCTTTCTGGAGAAACTCAAACTACAGAACATATCGTAAGTGGGCATTGTGCCTCTTTTCGGATGCCTGGAGCAAATGCAGATCTTGCTTCACCTCTACCAGCTCTGTGCGCCTGGTTGGAAAAAAATGATTTTGCAGTTTAATCATATGCATGATGACAACAATGCTGCAATAAAAACTTGGGAGAGCAACTACCCTATGATTAGTGTTTTAATAACAATCTCAATCACACCAATGCATGTCTTTGCAGAGTAAAATGTGTGGGTTTTTTTTGCAAGAAAATGTTTTTTGTCATGTACAACATGGGTGTATTACAAATCACTGAAAGGGAGCCCTGATTAGATTTTCTTGGTTTGGCAGCTTTGCTGTTTGTAGGTTTTCTTTCTTCTATTTGGTACTTCATGCACTTCACAGAGCTGATGATGCCACCAGGCAAAATGTGTACTCTGTTGAGATCTTAGTGTTTGATTCTTAGCTGTGAAAGACAAACGTATACTTTATTTCAAATATATTTGTAAAGCCACAACAGTGACCCACACCAAGCGAATCGATTGCACTTTATTGCGTAAGGAAACTAGTTTCGTGTGTTACACATCTTCAGTCCTGCGCAAAAGTCGACATATGAAACAAAAAGAAAAAATTACGTACTGTTGCTAAGATCAAAACTCAAGATTACAAAATTTGAAGATTACAAAATTTGAGCACAGTTGGAACTCCTCCACTAAACACAGCCACAACACTGTTCAACAAACACAGATCGCAACGGCCTTTGTAGGCACTTCTGACTGACAAAACATACTCTCCGCGTTTCGTGTGGTCTTTGTCTCAGGTGATCACGTGGTTTGCAACAGACCGTAACGTGCAGCGGAAAAAAGTCAACTCTAGTTAGTTCGGGCAGGACAGCGAAAAAGTTTACACTACAGTTGCGGTACAATAAACTATTCAGTTATTTCATGCTAAAAATTTCAAGCAACAATTCGTAAGTTATACCTTGTCTCTCAAAGTTTTTTAATTTATGTCCACTTCACTTCAGTGGGAGCACCAGTGGCTGGGATTCGCCTTTTCTTCTCAAAAGCAACAATTACAAACTAGCTTTGCAGCCGGCTGTATGAGGAATCTCCTGCCTGGTTTTGCTCCCATCTCCTTGCAATGATTCAGCTTGTACGTATCATTCAGCAATATTTGTAAAGCCAGCGTTGACGTCAGCATTTTTGCCCGACCTCCCTTGAAGACCCGCAGAAGCCATTTAAATGACATACAATTTTTTTTAGTTTAGCTGTTTTTTGGTTACATTTCGAGACTTTGAAGGGTCCAAATGGGTTTTCAGCGTTCCTGGTTCCAAGATTAGGGCCAAAAAAACATTAAAATAAATTAGGGAAATCCCCAAAAAGTATTGAGAAAAGCCCCTTACCAATTAGCTGTTTTTTGGCCTAACTTTTGAATCAGAAACACTAGAAACTCAATCAAGGGCTCTAAAAATGCGTATTCCCGCCTAGAATCCAAAAATACTGTGACCCAAAATATTGGCACGTGGGATCGGATGATGACATCATATAATTAACCAAAAAACATGCCCCTGTCATGATCCCATTGGACCAAAAGGCCCAAAACCCCCAACCAAATTTTTTTTTAATTTTAAATCTGAACTACACGACGCCACTAGGCATTACAGGGTTTGAAAAGCTCTCTAGCTCAATCTGCTGCCGAGTTATGGCTGGCCAAAGTTTTCCCTGGAAGGGCAAATTGTGCCTTATCTGAAAAGTTTTGAATTAGGCCAGAAACTGGGTTTTTGACCCATACTTTTGGCTACAGATATGCTAGCAAGTCAATCAAGGGCTCTATCGACGCGGATTTTGACCTAGTTTTCAACAAAACTTTGAGCCATTAGAATGAATTAATGGGTTGGGGCCCAGGATCGGCCAAAGGTGGCCAAAATTCACAAAACATGCCCTCATTGCAACGTCACCTCAGAAAACACCCACCGAAAACGAAAACGTTTTTTTTTCAATGTCAAGTAGAAGACTTGCTGAATCCGTAGAGGGTTTGAACAGCTCTCTAGCGGCTGGCGTTTCATGGCTAAAAAAGGGCCGGCCAATCGTGGTCATTAAAGGGTGAATTCTAAAAACGCTATTTTCAAAATACGACGCTTGACTGATATTTTGTTCAGACAATGCGGCCACCATTTGAGGCTAGCTCTCGCGCCTTTCAATATGAGAGGTTCCTTATACAAATATAGTTCCAGTGGAAACGAACCCACATTACTTGGTGTGAACGCTGAGGAAAGCCTAAACTTGCGTAATTTTGTCATAACGTAGTAGGTGTAAACAGCAGATAAAATTTAGGCTGAAACTACAAAACGAAACGATCGTGATTGGAGACTGTCCTCTAACCATGAAGCGAAATATTACAAAACAGCTCTGCGTGTGAGCAGCAGTGTATGAGATTCTGACAGCATTAGAGCCAGCACTGCCAGAGGAGGAAATTCAGAAACACGTGCGTTCAACACAGTATCAATTTCGAGTGTTCAAAAACGTGGATTGTTTCATGTCACCGCGCAGGCACTATTTAGATAAGGCAGTAACTTTGATGTTTCGTAATAGTACTATGCAATGTTAGGAGGGAAATGCAAGCTGTTGGCTGTTCCAAAAACCTGCATTAGAGACTTGCAGTGACAACGTTTGATGTTTTATCGGCTTTAATGCTGAGTATCTGCAGTGCAAAGGGGTCTGTCATGACAGCTAAACAGACCCCCTAGATGCGCCCCTGTTCCGATAGCACATTCCTACCTAAATTTGGATAAAAATTACCAAAAAGATTTGATTTACCCAAATTTTGCCATTTTACCTTAACACATTGAGAGCCGGCCTACGCGATATTTGTACTTGGATTTCGGCCTAAAAAACAGCAGTTTTTGGTTGCCTTACCAACGCCCTAGCTCCTCCGCTGATTTGAGCTGTTCAAGAGCTCAAACGGATCGGCCAGTCTAGTAGATTGCACTAGAAAAAATATTTTTTGGTTGGGGGGTGCAGATTTTTTGTGACTGATGTTACCTGGCCTAGGGCCCAACCGCTAGGCCAAAGTGTTTCGCTGAAGTTTTCATTCTAAACTAGGCTCGAGTCTGAGTCTTTTGAGCCTTTGATTGACTTTCTAGCGTTTCTGGTTGAAAACGTATGATTTAAAACAAACAAATTAATTAATTATCTAATTAGCTAATTAGTTAAATATATTTACTAACTTACATCATAACTTTTGAACCCGAAACCCCAGCAGGTCATCCAAAGTATCAAAAGACTCGGATTGTAGCCTAGTTTCCAGTAAAAACTTCAGCGAAATACTACCACCTAACGGTTGGC
>Ga0210059_1014575_pt1 | contig 11594 bp, 5 predicted proteins | sample Ectturendosymbi2_FD_188042 | JGI IMG/M metagenome (GOLD analysis project Ga0210059, IMG submission 188042) | Ecteinascidia turbinata endosymbiont from Florida, USA - Sample 2 (SPAdes) (version 2) | ecosystem: Host-associated > Tunicates > Ascidians > Unclassified | place: Key West, Florida... | reverse complement strand
AATACAAGCTACGTAGGGGCGCGGTTTTTACATTTAGCTTTTCAGGGGGGGAGGGGGCGTTTCGTCAGTTATGCCACTGATCAGGTGCATTTCAAACAGGAACAGCCAGAAGTTCTTTTGATGGAGTCACACGTCGCAATCGGTACAATTCAGCCAACGCAGGACGCAGCCAGCGGGCTTTGAGTATATCGACACAATAGTTGGCATGCGGCTTGACCAACCGTCATATTGAGATTCATGGAAACTCGTTGGAAGACTCTGGCGTTATCACCACTAAAGTTGAATGAAACTAAATTTCGTGAATAATAATTAAGACATACAATTTTGACGAAGTCAAAATCTACATGATCATATACCGGCCATTGACTCTATGCGTACCACAGTTTTTTGGAGCCCCCCTTGGATGCTGAGGCCCTAGGCTGTAGCCTATAGGTAAATCCGACCCTGAGTCTACACGTACTCGCTGCATTCATTTAGTAAGTTGTTTCAATTCATAAACATATTATTTTATTCTGAACCCCCTCGATATCCGAACAAAAACAGTCACAAAGAAACTAATGAAAAGGGCAGCGGTGCACAATATTCCCTCCCAGGTGCGCCACTGCGCAGTAACACAAAAAATCATTATCAAATGTTGGCAGAAGTAGAAGGCATTCTGAGCATGTTGCACAGTTAAAATTCAGCAATAAACCTAGAAAAATGTATACTGTATTTATTCGATTGCAAACCGCCGCTTACAATCAAGGGCAATCGAGGGCGACTTACATTTTTTTCTTGAGCTTTTCGAAAGGTCTAGATCAGGGGATCAAAGACTCGGGTCGCATATGGCCTGCGATGGCATTTTGTGCGGGCCGCAATGCTTTTCAGGAATTTTCAAATAATTAAAAATTACGTTATTTAGGTTATTCACCGGTATTTAAAAGTGCTCGGCCAGGGAGTGAAAAAGTTCCTTTGAAACGAACGTAGAGGCGGCTAGAAATGATTTGCCTTGAACTCATATGATACCTTGCTCAGGAAATAAGATGTAAACGCTGTTTCTAGTAAAGTTCAGGTACCGCCATTGTTGCGTCAGCATCATAATACCAACCTACTAGAAATTCTAACCGGAACGCCGTACAGGAAAGAATTCTTTTATCGGAAAGGTGTTCCGGGCGTTCCGGCTTACTTTCACCTCTGGTTTTAATCCGACAAGTAAAAAAATCACGTCCGCTTCGCTTGAACATCATTTGATGACCGCGCAAACCCTACTATCACAGCAGAACATATCCACAGATGACGACTTGCTAACTCATTCTGTTCTTCTGCGTACCATACCTCTCTGATCGTTTATCCTGTTTTAACAAAACCAAATAAAAACAAGTATTTCAGCATGTGCGCTTTCTCCAGTGAATATCGTAACAAGACGAGTTGAAACAGACAACAACGTGCTTTTGCAGGTAAGAGACGAATCGTCTCTTCACAGCCTGATATTACTTGCTATTCAGTTCGAGTTGATCAGAAACGTACTGGAATTTCTCTTTCAAAATCTCAAAAATAGCATTGCCGGTTGTTTCGAGATACTGCATTTTGTCGTGAACTAGGCGCTGTGGTCGGGCGTTTGTAAATTATTTCGGTTGTTCAAAGTTGGGCACGTGCGCATAGTTCTGCAACGGTCACAGTGAGCTTTCAGCTCTGTTTTGCTAGTTGTCGGTAACATCAACCACACGCGATGTTAAGTTTTGTGGAAAAATTTATCTGTGCAACGTTTTTCTCCTATGCTCTATTCAGAATTTTGACATCACCACTATCCAATCTTTTGAAAACTGTGTTTGCAAAAATCCAAGCTGAAGGTTCACCAGTAACCTCTTTTGCAACACTTTGCCTTCGGACACACCCACTTCTAACCTTTATCATGCGCTCGAAGTGACACTCCATTCTCTTTTTTTCGTACTCAAAGTGTACGTGCATGTCTCTCTAAAGAAAAAGACGACCATGCGGATGCTAGTATCAAAACAAAATTCATTCGGAGCCTGCTTACTTATTCTGTTCTCTTGTGCAACATTCCCTCCAGAACGTTTACCCTGTTTTCAAAACCAAACAAGGAATTGCTCATTACGATCGCTTTAACTCAAAAAACGAAACACATTACTGTTTGGAACTAATCCAGCTTACCCAGTTCTGAGCAAAATTTGTATAACCGTATGATTCGTGCAGAACAGTGTATTACCTAAATTTGCTTCTTCCTTACCCTACCGTTGTCACTTCGTCTCTCACGACTTCTTTTATACGAAAGTGCGAACCATTTCGAAGTTCAGATACCGCATTCGCGATAACTTGATCCGAACTAACCACACCATTGCTCCAATCTGTAACTGATTACGTGGTGAAAATGCGTACCGGGTTTTAATCTGATAAGCAAATATTTACGTCTACTTCATTTGAACATCGTTTGCTCATCGTGTGTATGTTAGTATCAAAGCAAAAGCTATTCTTCGACATTTGTTGAGGTCTACGTTATCCCTCTCTCTCCCACATGTCCAAGCAGAATCAATGTAACACAAACGAAAACTTTTTCTGCAGAATCTGTCGAAGACGCGTTCTCAGTTTTGATTCGTTAGTTGCGTGACGGTGCAACCGCTGTTTTCAAACTATTTGTAATAGCGCGTGTTGGTGAGTAAAACTTCACCGCTCTGGTGCTGTCTCGACGTTTCAACGATATGAAATTAAAATTGATTGTCAGCTGGTCTTTTGCGGGAAGTGAGTCAACGATGCCAATTGACATTTTTTAATTCTTCCAATTTTTTGAAACAAAACCTTCCACGTTTTTGCAATGAAGACGAACTTTGGTATTTTACGTAAAAAATAGTGTGCTATAAATTACGGCGAAATGATATACTTCAGACGTAGCATACGGCAAGTTTTTTTCTGAATAGAGGCGTTGTAGCTTTCAAGTCTTTTTTCTCGAATATATTATTTTCTTCTGCAAGATTACCATACGTTATGTACATGTTTTTCGATATTTTCAGATTTTGGCAAGCGTGCAATATAAATTTTAACAGCTTTTGCAAAGAGATTCAAGTAATTATAGAAAGAGTTCCATGTTGTTCATAAGAAATTGTTATTGTTTCTATGAAAATCATTCAAGTTGCATGCACTTTGAAGTTCCTGTCTATTGTGTTTGTTGCGACAGCTTCGGCCGCTTCGCTAATCAATATGTTCGACTTAAACCCAGATTTCGACTATCGGCTTGAATTTGCTACATTCTACTTCCATTAATCATTTAAACTCTTTGAGCGTATTAAACCTTACACTCAGAGAAACAGACCTTTATTTTCTTCTGTTAACAGTTCCTTCTTCACTATAAGACGTTTTGCCTTCGGGATGTCTGCTGCTGAGGACCGGTCTTTCACAGGCTCCTATTCCACCAGGCATTTTGCAAACCGGTTTGCTTTGAACTAATCGCAGCAGTATAAAATTGTGCTAAATAGTATACCAGCCATGGTGGCGTCATATATGCGTATGTTCCCTCCTAGTGTCACGAGCCTATGCTTGTGTTTGATCAAAATAATCGTGTTGGGGTTATTAAGCGTATGCTTTTCTACCACCGCCACATATCTGTCTTGGTGTTCTTTCAAATATTTGTGTGTTCCTTGTTGTTGGCATGTATACTTGAGTCTATTGCGTTGCGTGTGGGAGTAAAGACGTTATACCACACAATACAGACTGTCATTGAGTTGAGCGAATCCTGTTCAAACCATAGTATGTGGCATTGTGTGGTATTGATAAAGCTGCTTGATTAAAACAAGGGCCGGCAACTCGTTTCGCACTCTGGACTAGTTTCAACCTGGCATTATTTTGCGGACCGGTCTTCAAAAAAACAATGAATTTTTGGCACATGCAAATTTATTACAAGTCGTAAGTCATCATGGCACTGATTTAGCGGTAGATCTGGACTTGTTTTGCCGCTGTAAGATGCTCCGGCCAATAAGGCTCATAATATGATCAATGGCTCACGCAATGTGTTCTTTACGTCAGTCGTTCCAGTCACGTTTGGAACAACTGGCCTTGGTTCCGCAGGGTCTGGTTACAGTTTCTTCAAGGACGGGCGCCGGGACGCTGTCCGGTGTTTGCCGAACCTTTCGGCGAAATCTTGTGGGTATATATGGCAATAATGACTGTGCTGAAATGTAATTGTATTGTTAATCATTGTTGTTTATGAAGTTGTAGGCAAATTGATGTTTTATACTTGCTTCTTGCAACCAACATACAAGCATCATTTGTATGCAAGCTGTGCATGCATACGGTGTACGTGCAACACACAGGTTTGCTCCTTTTTTCAAGTCGGAAATAATCAAAAAAACTTTTGCACTACTTATGACTGCTTGCGTAGCGATGCAGGCAATGCACAAACAGCTCGGAGCTTGTTTTCGCAACTCAGAATTTTGTGTGTTTATATGGAAGTGTTTTGTAGCGATCTCGGAAAGAACGAACGCGAGATAAAAGTGGCAATTCAGTTTTTCTCTACAAAACCAACGGCTTCGATTGAATCTTTGTCACGACCTGAAATACGTTTGGGCGATTTGAACGTCAATTTGATGCCTGACAAAATTTGCTCTGTTAGTTCTTGACATTTGCAATGTCGGAAAAACTTGCTAAAAAAATTAATTGAAAAGGAAAACCCATACGGAACCATAACGAGATCCAACGTATGTCGGGAATCTGTTTGGCGAGAATCCGTTCAGAGGGAAGCTGTTTGGCGAGAAGCTAAGCGAGAAAGCTTCTCTTCGTTGAAATAAGTCGACCTGACGATGTTTATCGTGTGTAGATTCGGTTAACGAAAGAAGAACGGGACTCTAGTTCCTAAGAACGATACTTTGTTACAATATGCAGACCTAAACGCAGGGTGATATTTGAGAGCCTCTGGCAGTAAGAAGTCTGCACATTTACATACCAAAGTGCTGCTGTAAGACTGGTAAATTTTGCAGAAACAAGTGACATAAACACGGAATTGGGGCGCAGCTCTGTCATTTGTGGTACAGGAATTTAGGCTCTCGCTTTCGTGGGCGCTGGCAAGTTTTCCCCACAAATAAGGGCTAATAAACGAATTGCCGTTAGCTCTTACGTAGGTTATGTTAAAATTGTTCATGATTTTTGTCTTGGAAATTTTCAGCTCTTTCAGGAATAACGGAAATTTTCGAAAAGGTACAAAAACGGAACACAGTTCTGCTCGATTTTTCGTAGCATGCGACTAACTTAAAAAATACGTCACAAAATTCATAAGTCACCGTTTACATTTAAATAAATACGGTACCTGCTTATTGAAACATACTAAGACAGTGAAATGCAAGGTGTTACCAGATTTTCCAATATAACAACTAATATATTTGGAAATCTTGAAACGCTAGCTGTTTTATCTATATTCTAATTATTATACTGCACAAACAAGCTACACAAGTTCGACAAGGACACCGGAAACTAGTGTGGACCGGTATAGGCAGGGCCGGGTTAAATGAACGCAAAGCCCCGGGGGAAGTCGTGACTGCGAGGCCTTACAAACACTTTTTGCAGCTGCTCAGCGTTTCACATGCCCTCGTTCAGTAGTGGACTTACGGTTGGGAACGCCGAGGCAAACCTGAAAAGGGAGGCCATCTGATGACGTCACCATATATTCAGTCAACCGTGATACGACCTTTGATCAATCCTATAGGAATATGATATGCGGGCCAGCCGGACCCACGCTGTTCTCGGATCATCCGGACCCAAGCTGTTCCATCTAAGGAGGGTGGATGCCGATGTTGGGGATGAAAGTACGGACTCGTGTAGTGTTGTGAAGCTGTTCGAACATTGTGAAACTATTCCGAAATTAGCTGATCAACACTTGCCCCGAGATCTAGTGCCGCGAAGATGTGGATTGCAAGAAAGGAACCCGCTTGTTTCGTAATGAATAACATTTATTCAACAAATGCATATGCATTGTTTGTGTTTGTTTATTTTGTTTTGTGCTAACTAGATTATCATTTTATATTGCATTAGCACTGAATTATTTTCAGAACAAAGTAATATTTTCAGACCAGGCAATGATTATAGGAAGGGAGAAAGTTTCCAACAAAGATCCTGTGAGGGGGCGATTGTACAAAAATGGTTGAAAACCACTAGTTTAGAGTATCTTTCAATCTTCTACTTCGATAGGCACAAAAAAGTGTGCATGTTTATTAGAGGGGCGCCATTTCAACGGGCCAAAGTGCCCGCCCTGAATCCAGCACTGTCGTAAGAGAGCTCCTCGACGCCTTTTGCAATTATTTTCTTTTACAAAGGGACTTCATTTACTTTTCTTTCTATACTTTTATCACCAAAAGGTTATGCAATTTTTTCAAGACTGGGCTTAACAATTATTTCACCGTCAGGACAAGGCTTATGCTTTTTAGCAAACACGAAGGCAATATCGTAGGATGCTTCGAGCATTGCGAAACTATCACAGCGTTTTTTAATAAACAAATTTTGCCTGTTGGTTACATCCTCTTTTTTCTTCACCAGATATTCGTTCCGTACTTTGAGTCCGGCACCAACTTCTGTTTTTCTTCTACTTCAGGTTGGTGTTTCCCATCGTGTCCGCTAAGATCATAACGTCTGTAATCAGAGAGATTGCTTTCAGAAACTATGCACAATGGTTTTCCTGAAGGACTTGCAATGAATACCTAAGTATTCATTCTCCCATAGTTCATTAAATTGAAGTTTGCTATTACTTCACGCTTTACTTTTGTCCATGTTCTTTTCCATTGCGAAGGACAAATCAGCTGCAAAAAAATGAAAAACTTTTTTTTGCAGGAAATGTATTTCAGCTTGATCTTTTTTAGCTGAGACTTTCCGGTCATTCTCTGCTGAGACACTTTAATCATACATTTCGGTCATTTGTCTCACGGTTATATTAAAACACACGGTAACAGTGTTCACTAGTCTATATTTTCAGACATTCTGGCCGAAATGCCTTAGTTGTTTCGGTTATTTCAAAAACATTTCGGTCTATGCCCAAAAAATGACCATAACGAAAACTGATTCCAGATTTTTACATCATCATAATGCAAGTTCAACGTCAACTAGTTTCGCATTTGCACTCAAGCAATCGCTTGTCACCCCACTGCTTTACTATAAACAGAGCTTACATTCTATCCACGTAAAGTCAACTTTTCGCCAGTGACGTAACAGGTTGTTAACGAACGCAAAAAAACAGTGTTTTGGAACATTCAGTTCAGAGGCGACTCCCGGTCAAACGCGACACTCGGGCTCAACACCCCATTTATACCAAGGCCACTGACAGAATGCAACCGTTCGAGGCTTGCATCACTGAAATTTCCATTTGCTTTTATTCTGGCTAGCACTATCGTTGCTATAAAACGGTAGTTACGCAACAATGAATTAGAAATTCTCATGAGAACTCGTCGATTGTTGCGTAACGTATGGTTCAGAGTTATTACAATGTCAGTTATTTCTCTGCATATTAGGCTCGTTCATATTAGGCCAATTTTTGTTCGTTTGAAATTATTCTGTAACGGAACTTGTTTATGCAAATCGATTGCTTCCTAAAACATTCAATCTGATAAAAATTATATTTAACAAATGCTTATTTGTAGAGGGCAGCTCGGGCTTTAACTGATGAGACAAGCTCAAGTAAGCGTCTGTGTACTTCGCTCATTCATATTCCCGAATTGACAATCATTCGTTTGAAATTGTTTTCGAATGCGAACTGTTCATTGGATTGGAGTTTACATTCATTGCTCTATGCCAGCGGTTTTCAATATAAGGTCGCGACTCACAGAGGCAGTGTTCTCTCTACGGCAGAGTTGTAAGTCGGGCGGGGCTTTTCAGGTCAGGCCGGGTTCGGGCCGGGCTCGTGCTTAAATTTGTCAAAATGTTTCTGACCGATTTCGCGCCTGCATACAAAAGTTTTTTATAACATTAAGAGTAACGATTTTTTTCTTTCGAGACTTACATTTGTTGTGCTCACTGCAGACCTTCTGTGAATGAAGTGACTGTGATTTCTTCAGCTAAGCCCATTTGCAAACACAGCTGTGTTCTTTTGTTCTCTGCTCGGATTAGCCTCAATCTCTTTTTGAGAAGGCGACAGCGGCACATGATGACTTTGTGTCGTAAAGATCAATCACTCACGCTATGCTTGGCTTGTTCAAAAAAATGGCCCACAAAACGCCTTTTCATGCTTATAGCACTATCCTAGATATTTTCTTTCATGCGTATAGCCCCAACATGGATGGCTTGGTGATAGTTTCTTTTTTTGAGATACATTACATTCTGCAGTATTATCGTTGACTAACAAGGCAAATTTGTGTTTGTTTAAAGCCAATGTTTTGGTCAAGATGGCTGCTATTTTTGGTGTGATATGAACCTTAAACCTGCAGCTACACAAGCACACTACGTTTTTTGTTACCCCGCAGTGGCACATACTTCAACTCAGTCGGTAGATTTGGCTTTCGGGCCTAAATTGGGCTTCAAAAATAAATGACGGGCTCGGGACAGGTTCGGGCTTGCGATTTCGGGCTTGGGCCGGTGCCCGGCTTCAAAATGAGGCCCGTTTACAATTCTGCTCTCCGGTGCGCAAATGCGCAGTGCCAACAGATCACCTGTCCAGTGAAATGTCATTCTCGCGCACTAGAAACAGTCCAGCTTTAATATTGTATATATACCGCATATCCTCTGTAACCCTTGAAACACTTCAATGCCTATGTGTTTACATGGTTGTGCAATTGCATGAGTAGTGAAACAAAGATTTACTTGGCGTGCATTTTTCAGAGGAAACACGGCGCATATGGGTCGTGAACCATTTTAGGAGGGGTCGCGAGTAGATTTTTTATTCCCACAGCTGTATTACATTTGGTTTGATTAGATGGGGGTCATTGATTACAGTTAGACCTACTGTTGACGTGTCTCTCACTCTGTAACACACAAGCACGAACTGTGAATCTGATTCACGCTATCCTATGCTGTGGTGAAGGCGTTACTCAGGCTCGCGGTTGTTTGAGACACGAAACAGACTGGAGAGTTGAGAGGTGACACTGAACAATTTATTGCCTCGAGTTCTGCGCAGGTTTTAAAGACGCAAAAAGGGCAACATCTATCGACCATTAACACAAACAGCGACTTGTCTTTCATCACGATACAGAAGCAAACATATCGCAGAAAAGAGTTAATGAATCAGTCAGAAGACAACTCGCTCACGGCACTACTGATGAAAAAAGATCAAGTAAGGTTCCGCGAGGTCGTAAATACGTGCACAGAAAGGCGGGTAGAAAAACGCCTTCAACGAACGGCGTGAATATTGAGTCACGTGTTACGTAAAACGCTGTGTGAACACGTGAACGGTTTGTGCCCAGCCGGATGGCTCAATGACCAGTCTATTACAAAGCACTGGTTCCAGTCCGTAAGTTCTTGTCCATATAGTTGGCCCACTGGCCGCATCACTACCATACGTCCCGGTTTGGCGGGGACAGTCTCGGTTCAAACGTCTGCCCGGTGTCCCCCCCCCGGTTTGCAAAATGTCCTGGAATTTGACTTCATTAAAAATTTCAAAATGAACTCCAGCCTGATGATGCATTCCTATGAAATAATTCTGCTCGATGGCCATTTTATAATTGGGGGCTTATTGCTGCGTCATTTTTCCATTTTCTTCAGCCACTGCTGCAGATAGAAGCTAGTTTGCATGCTTTGAGAAGGCAGGATAATTTTCAGTTAGTTTTGAGTCATTTTTTGCTGAAAGTAAGCTAGAACTTGACTTAATGCAGAGAAACATTTGCCAAGCTCAGGCCTTCAGCCACTCGTCAGGTTATTTCATTCATGGTTTTGAATTTTCCCGGTTTAAGCCTAAGAAATTGCGGTAAGTCTAGTTATAGTGGGTTGCTATAATAGATCGCGGATCCGCGGTACAAAAAAGGTTGAAAACCACTGCTCTATGCAAACCTGTTGCTTAAAAAAATTTAATCTGATATGAATGATGGTAAAGACACTTAAAAATACTTAATTGCAGAATGCAGCTCGCCTCAAGCGGATGAGCCCGAGTAAAGTGCGAGCGAAAGAAGTCGAGAGAATGCATGCTACTAACGACAGCTTTTGATTCTGGTCTTTGCGGCGCCATTCGTAAAAATATTATATCTGACAGATTTAGCACAAAAACAGCTATCTCTGCGCATAATTAGCTATCTCTGCGCTTCTGCGCGCATTTAGCTATCTCCGCGCAGAGACAGCTATGTCAGCACGCATTTAGCTATCTCTACACGCATTTAGCTACTTCTGTGCGCATTTACCTATCTCTGCGAAGAGATAACTATCTCTTCACGCATTTAACTATCCCTTCGGAGAGATAGCTATCTCTCAGCGCATTTAGCTATCTCTGCGTAGATCAAAACGCCTGCCACGTTAGGGCGAACAACGTCAGTGAGAGTGAAGCTGGCCATGGGTTACTGCAACGCCCCTCCATCTCAACACCGCAGATCCACACATGGAGTTTGATGAAGTGTGAATGGAATGTTAGCACCAAAATTTACTTTACCAACGATTCTTCTAAGGAACAGATTGTGGATGTCCATATGATCGTCCGCACGGAGTGACAACTGCCTTTACAGTAATTGTAGCTTGGACTCTCCATTGCGTTTAAGTCGGTGCGCTGTTAGCAAAAGGTTGCTGAACCCTGTGCGACATGATGCACGCAGGCCACAATGAATAGAAACAAATGCTTTAGCAGTGCACGGCATTTCTCATTGTTAACACTGAAGGGTTGCATAGTAAGCAATCACTGCAGTATTGGAAAAAGCATCAGATGTTTAAGGTGAACACACGTAAAAGTTAGATGCATGTTGATTAAGTATCATACGGTTTGATTCTATTCGCTTCAGCAAATTATTGTTCCAGTTCCAAAAATTTATCTTCACGTCGGTTAACGCAGGGGTCGGCAACCTTTTTTGCACTGCGGACCGGTTTAAAACTGAAAATTTTTCGCGGACCGGCCTTCAAAAACCACAAGTATTCAGCAATGATTATTTATTACAACTCATGTAAGTTATTACAACTTTGATTTAATGAGAACCTTGAGCTTGTTTTGCCGCAACGAGACGCTCCCACCTAGGAATTATGGAACCCAATAACACCCACAATGTGTCCTTCACGTCCAGTCTGTTTCGCGGTTTCGTCTTTGTTGCTGCGATCACAGAAACTCTAGACTCGCTTAAGTAGGATGTCGGAAATGGCAGCAAAGTTTTTAATGCTTTTACAGCAAGGTCAGAGTATTTTGGCAAGACCTTCATCCAAAACATTGGTAGAGTCTTTGTATGAAAAATACATTTCAGGCTACCATCATTTCAATGTACCCAGCAGTTGGTCCTCTTGTCATAGAGGTAAGGTCGATTCCACTGGTTTGAAAATAAATGGATTACGGATCCATTTCTTTGCAGTTCGAGGGTCTTTAGCGCTTGGAAAATAGCGCTCGAACTCTTGTAAAAGAACACGCAAGTGACTGCTCGCAAGGTCGGTGAACGCTTGCTCAGGCTCGCTGTCTTTCAAAGTCTCTGCTAATGTTTGAAACATGTCAAATACCCTTTGTTTACGCGCTGCTC
>Ga0210059_1014574_pt1 | contig 11594 bp, 12 predicted proteins | sample Ectturendosymbi2_FD_188042 | JGI IMG/M metagenome (GOLD analysis project Ga0210059, IMG submission 188042) | Ecteinascidia turbinata endosymbiont from Florida, USA - Sample 2 (SPAdes) (version 2) | ecosystem: Host-associated > Tunicates > Ascidians > Unclassified | place: Key West, Florida... | reverse complement strand
CTTCTAGTTTGCACTGAAAAAAAAGCATTTGAGATTTGGGTGCGGGGTTTTCGGTGGGTGGGGTTAGAAAAAGGGTATATTTGGCTTTTTTTAATTGTTCTTTTATGACGTCATCACCCCCGCAAAGGGCCAAACTTGTGGTTCAAAATTTTGTTGTATTCTAGGCTGGAATATGAAGCTGTAGAGGCCTAGATCGACATCCTAGTGTTTCTGGTGCCCAAGATAGGGCCAAAAGACCCTAAATCATTGAGGAAATGGCTGAGTTATGTCTGGGGATTTCCCTAATTAATTTCTGCTTATTTTACCATAACTTTTGAACCAGAAATGCTAGAAAGTCCATCAAACCCTCTAAAGACTCGTATTGTAGCCTAGAATCCAAAAAAACTTTGAGCCACAAAATCTGATGGATAGTTTGACTCCCCGGAAGTGACATCATTATCCAAATGTACACAAATATGCATAAACATCCTCTCATTGTGTAAACATCAACAAAAAACCCGTGATCTCAAGCTAAAATTTTTTTTCCAGTCTAAACTACTAGTCTTCACGAATCTTTAGAGGGCTTGAACAACTTTCTAGCCTATTCTAACGGCGAGTTATGGCCATATACAAACGGGGTGTTATTCAACCCCTGGTTTCCGTTTTAGGGGTAGAAATTTTGACCACTTTTTGTTTTTTATAGCATAATTTTTGATCCAGATATGCTAGAAAGCCAATCAAAGGCTCTAAAAACTCGTGGGATAGCCTAGTTTCTCACAAGCACTTGGGCCAAAATGTGGGCCCATTCAATGGGCGTCCAGGGCCGGGTAAAGTAGGCCATAAAACGCTAAAACACTCCCACTTGTGACGTACCCCCAAGAGAACCCTTAACCCAAAACTGAAAATCTTTTTTTGACTTGGAACTACTATACTTGCTGAATCCGTAGAGGGTTTGAACACTTCTCTAGCTGCAGCAGCTGGCGAGTTATGGCCAAAAAAGTGCCAGCCACTTAAGTGGCCCGCGTGGACGTTATACTGCTCTTGTTTTAAGCCTTTCTCACGTGCGATGCAGTTATTTTTTAGCCTTGACTGCAGGATCGTGCGTCATGCCGGTTCGTTTACTTTCGACTGGTTGCAGCGAACGGAGGTACAGGATTCGGTAAATTTTGTATTATTTTTCTTTTTGCTGAGCCGACCAAATACAAAGATGGTGAAGTCTATAATGTTAGGTCCAACAAACGAATTAAGGGGTATTTATGAGGCGTTTTTATGCAAATCCAGAAAATCTTAAAGGTGGTTCATTGTTAACGGACATTATAAGAAAAACGTTGCTTCATGACGACGAAACAGCTACACTGATCAAGACGTTAGTTAAAACGTTTGGCGCAAATGCATCAGATGATCCCCCGATACGAACAAGTGCTACATCCCCGATGCAGATAATCCCCCGATGCGAACAAGTGCGAAAAGCCGCGAAGTAAGGCGAAAACACAGAAGTCTAGGAATACAAACACCGCTAGCGTTTAAGTTAGGGGGGCGTTCCTTTGGCTTAAGTCGTAGGCGACGTTTTTCCTACTTTAACTGTCTTGAATGAAGACTACTTTATTTCAAGCTCCAGTCTCTCTGAGTAAACGTGGCAGCTACACATCAATTGGTGCTGGCATAGTATGTAAAATATCTTTGAGCCAGTGCTCACTTTCTCCACAAGACTTGCAAATAGAAAGCAATGCGGAAAATTTCTCTCTACCTTATTTGTTAATTCCTGAGTTTTATTTGTATTAGTCAAATGTCAAAACGTATGGCATTTATTTAAGTGTATGTTGCACTGATGGCGAGTCAGTAGCAGCACCGCCCGTGGACCACTCCCTTGGCCTAACACCCATTAGGTCTAACGCCGAGCACGAGGCTGGATAGGCCGCAAGTACCGTTTTTCAATTTTTCAACATGACCCCAAAAGGAATCGAATCCAGTTTACCAGCTTTAGTGGCACGTGCTCAACCAAATGTACCACTTCATAGTTTAATAGTTTAATACAACGGTGGGCAAAAATAAAACAATTTTTTCCAAACAAAGAATAATGTTGCAGTGAACAGACATTTTAAGTCTTCTAAGCTTGCACTGCCAAGTTCAACTAGATATGTGATCCTATTAGGAAGTATAAAATCGTACTGGTGTAATTTAACGAAAGGGTAGACTCAACCATGATTTTTCAAAGCTTCATAGCCATTTTTGTCCAATAATTGCGTTTGTTTTGGGGTGAAATTATATAAGGCAATGAATTCACTGTTATGTTTACTCTCCATATTTCAGCCACATTTAATACTTGGTATAACTCACAAATATGTGGCGTAAATTTATTTCGAAATCCGACAAATTCAGCCTTCTGATGCATCGATCACATTTAAGCAAAGTCATTGTCAGAAGAACTGCATGTGCAGAACAACAACTTACTGTAATTTGCTGTATCACAATGGCAACGTTGGGGAATGCAAGTGGATTTAGGCAATCAAAATGTGTACATGTAAAAAAGTATGTGTAAGAAAACATGTGCAAACCACACATACTTTTGTGCAATCTTTTGATTTTGTTGTAGTTGGCTTCGTCTTCTCTGCTGTCCAGTACAACTCGAAAGAGCTGGTGCTGGCTCTGGAACTTGTTGAAAAAGATTTGACTGAAAACTGTAACGAAAAGTGTTGGGAGAAATAAAAATAAACAAAACAATTTCACCTCATAGCACGGTGCTACTACTTAGAGATTTTTTATGCTAGGTCTGCAGTTGTGCAAACCATTTTGTTCTGTGGCAAATATTCTTTATTTTTCTGTGAAATTTTCGGTCAGCACTGAATTTGTCTTAGTCGTAAGATTTGAAAAAGCTAGTAGATGAAACGTTTTGTGGCAGTGCTTCCGGGTATGAGTCTGTTCAAACAATCACCCCAAAACTTCTTCACTGGCTCAACAAAGTGTATTACATGTTATTGCACGTCAATGATAGAAAGTCTGAGTGAAAACAAAAGTTCCTGTGACAACAGTTCTGGATCATCTTCGTGCCTTCAACTAGTGTCGAACTGTCAGCAAATTTTTTCGAAATAACCAAGACAAGTAGTTAATAAATGTAAACCTGCATTCGTAGGGCTTTAAAGCCATCTTCTTAATTTCATCGAAAATCCTGAGTTTAAAATTTAGTTAATCTTTGTTCCTGTCTTGATACATTTTGATACGTTCCGGGAAACGTTATTAGTTTTAAAAGCGTGGATCAGCACTTCCTTTGTGTTGGAATTTCATACAAAACAATGCGACATTGCATCTATAGAACTTCTGCACTACCTGGTTGCTTCTTTCAAAGCGATGTGTGACAAAATTAGTGAGAACCGTAATCAATTTGCTCTTGCATCCCATAAAGCATTGTACTTTAATTGTTGCAAGGAACAAAGTGCTCTCCAGCTGACTTTACGACAGTTGAATTCCCGTTGGTCACTACGAAGGTTTTAAACTTATCCTAGTTTAGTGATGCAACAATTTATTTGAACGGCTGCTGTAAATTAAATGTCAGACAGGTTTCACGTTGTTGAAAGTTATGTATTGCAACCAGAGGATAAACAGCAATCTTGCAAATTTGATGACAACCAGCTACAATCTACCGCTCTTTTGTGAAATGTTTCTTGCACAACCTTAGGTAAAGATGTTTAGGTAATAAGTAATGATTTACACAAAATATTTATTGTTGATAAATTTTCTTTACTATTGAACAAACGAATAGCTTCTTTGCACCAGAGTTGTAAACGGGTCTCATTTTGAAGCCCGAACCCGGCCCGAGCCATAAATCACTTGACCCAACCCGGCCCGAGCTCGACATTTATTTCCGAAGCCCAATTTAGGCCCGAAAGCCAAATTTGCAAGTTTAACGAGTGAGTCAAGATATGCCCAACTGCAAGGTATTGGTGCTGTAGCAAAGTAAGCATGAATAAATAATTCACAATTAATCATTTTTACTGAGTATTTAATCAACTCAATTGCTTCAACAGTAACTGGCGGCAAACGTTTCTGTCGTTGGGAAAAAAATTTGGATGCGTGCCCGAAATCGGCAAGAAACATTTTGACAAACTTAAGCCAGAACATGGCCCGACCCGACTTGCAACTCTGTTCTGCACATACGATATGTTCTGAAACATAATGCTTGGGCACGCCAATAACTTGTCTTATCCAAAAGCGGTAAGTTTGCACAAACTAATTACTTTAGTTACCTCATGGAAAACTTCAATGGATTTAGAAACAGTATCTTGTCCTTCTTGTAAATCCAAAGCTTCATCTTCTTTAACAACGGTTGAAAACACGTAGGAGTTTGGCACAACCAAGCTCAATTCCTGCAAAATACACAATGCTCAGTGGTTTAATTCACTGTAGCCTCACTGAAATGCTTATAAAATGCTTGCGTACAAACGTGCCTTCATCAGGTGCCTTCTACATTTTCAAAACGGTTATTCGAAATGGTTGATTTTCTTGAAACTTCCTCATTTTGGCACATAGGAGCAGAGGACAATTTCTTAAGGAATAAGCGATTTGCAATTTGGATATTTTAAATGACACTTTTTGAGTTTAGCTACAGAGGGTACAGAGGCTCTTCGCCACGGTAGATGCGATACCAAAATAAAGTGTTGCGTTGTATTTTACAAAACAGTATAGTAGTTTGGTGAATTATTTGTAGTTTACTGAACATGCATCTGCGAAATAGAAAGTTTTTTCTTTTAAAAAACATCTGTCTGCTGAAACGCAAGTTGCTGGGTCACGTAATGTGGAGCCAGTTAAATGAATATAGGGAAGAGTTGAAGTCTAAACACTACTGTATTTACTTATGAAGGCAGGGGGCATCCATAGTTGCTTTCTTTAACTCTCCCTAAGCTTTAACGTATATGCGTGAAACGTTTATTTATTAGAAAAGTTACCTCCAATGAATCAAAATTATGAAAAACATTGTTACTCGCCTTGAGTACATCTTCTTGCACTCTCCTTATGAGTTCGATGAAGACAGCCATGCATGTCATCAAAACTTCTTCAGATAATTTCAACAACTTGGGGATTTCCTCGAGCCACTGTTGGTTGAGGACTTCGCGAGCAGCCTGTAAAGTAGTAGCATAGGATTCCTTGGTCTGACCTTTGACAAAACGAGGAGCATACAAATTTTGTTAAAACGAGAAGCATGTAAATTCTTTAAAAATGAAGCTTGCAGTAAACGTCTTCAAGCTGTTAAAAGACTTTTGTCCCTTCACAACCGGTGGATCCAAAGAAAAGTATCACCAAAATAAAAAACTCAAAATGTGAAAGTCTGTACTTTTTATCTCTCCAAGTCGTGATTTTCAGTATTCACAACAATGCAAACAGTTTTGTTTAGTTAATTGTTGGTAGGTAGATGCTACTGGTATTCTTGCTTGTTGGCACAAAACCTTGAACCAGGTACCAGTTTCTTCAAGGTCATGGACCATAAGTAGTTTGTGACAAAGCTGGAAGCCCCATAGCTCCTACTTGGGATGAACAGACCATAGCTCAGTGGTACTCTACCTTTTTTATCCCATGCACCCCTTTAACAGTTATTCACAGATAAAATCCCCCCCCTTTAGAAATTTAATTTGTAAAGAGCACTTTTACATCAGTACACTAAGAAGAGAAACTAAACTCTTCACAATTGCTGAGCTAAACTACATTACATTTTAAACAAAATCCTAAATACAAAATACCCCCGGATGGGGAATTCCCCCCGGTTGAGAACCCCTGCCACAGCTGGACATCCCAGCAAGTGAAGTGAAACGCCTGTTTAACGGAGGATAAACTAAGTTTTTACTAGTCAGAAGGTGCATAAAGATATGAATGCTGACCAGTTTTGTCCTCGCCCATCTCTGATGAAGCAACTTTTTGGCTCACCGAGAGACTACATGCTGTAAGGCCTATTGCAGAAAGGAATTTTGGTAATTGCCTGCAGTGTATACGAAATCAAGCAGGGCATTGTGCTGGAAAAAATTGGTGCACAATTGTTATTTTTCGAAGTCAAGAGCAAAGTCATCGACTTTTGCGCACCTCACTTTAACAGAAGTAGTGAATTGCGGTATAAAAATCGTTCGTTACAGATTTCCCGTCACGTTTGCCCAAGATACCTCCACCCAAGCCCTATCAGCTAATGTTAATTTTAAATCAGGGTACACATTTCAAATTCATTGCAGAACATGAAAAAAACAGAAGCAACGTAACTTGTCTACACTTCTACACTTCGTCAAAGACTTTCAATTAGTTTCGTTCAGTTTTCTCAACAAACTGTTATACTTTCTCTTGTGATTGGAAACATCGTCCGGCTTACTTTCATTAACTTTGGTAAAGCAGCTGATCTTACGTGATATCGCACCTCCTGCAGTGACACCGGAGCTATTCCCAACCCTTTAAGAAACGCACGAACCCAATTTGGACAAGTACACGTTCGACCATAGCTCGCCAGCTAATAGAGCTACAGAGCTGTTCAAACCCTCTAAAATGCGGAAAACTTTTTAGTTTTGGTTCAGGAATTGGTAAGTTTTGGGTTTGAACTTTTTTGGCGGGGCCAAACAACTGGGGAATTTGAAGGGTATTTTGGAAGAAATAATCGGGGCTTGAGAATAAACATTCAAGGGGCAATTTCTTTGTTTTTTGTTTTAAAAAACTAGGCGAAAATCCGCATCCTTAGAGCCCTTGATAGGCCTTCTAGCGTTTGTGGCTAGCACGTGGCAAAAACGATAATTTATTAATCCCCTAATCCATAGGTTCCCAACCTCTTTTGAAGCTGCCCCCCCTTTCATAAAAATAAAGTAGCATTTGCACCCCTCTTTTTAGAAAAGCGAAGAAATCACAGAAACAGTCCGATTTTGCAGTATCTTCATTTTTTACATTACTACTCGTAACCAGGCCCGCAGTCGGTGGGAGACCGGTTAATTACCCGCCGAAGTATTTAAAAACAAATTTAGTTGTTACGCACAATCATTTCCCCACCCGAAAATACCAGCTAGTTGCGGCCCTGCTCGTAACGTTAGGCCCACTGAAGACACAACAGAAAGCACTCAGCCTACTGCTTAACTTCCATGCCTTACTGCTCATTAGAAACCAACCTAGTGACTTTTTGCTGCTTCTCTGAGATTATCCGCTCATACGTTGAAACACACTCTTACAGAGCCACGCACATATCGTTCGAAGGGTTCAAACGATTCCGATACTTGTTTTTTTTCAAATGAAGTGGAGAGGAAAATCCAGATTTGAACAAATATGTTGTATCAAAGGGCACTAGAATAAACACGATTTTGTACTCAATTTTTGGTAACTTTGCATGGTTGAACACCAGAAACTTTCGAGAATTGTAGTATCAAGCAACAAGGTCGACATAATTGCGCCATAAACATTTAAACGTCACAATCGCATCACCGGCCATCTTCAGCACGGTAACCGCAGCGCAGAGTTGTAAGTCGGGCCGGGCTTTTCGGGACGTGCCGGGTTCAGACTTAAGCTGGTCAAAATGTTTCTGGCCCGCACACGAAATTTTTCGCATTGAGGGACGCTTTTGCCGCCAGTTACTGTTGAAGCAATCGAGTTGAGTAAATCTTCAATAAAAATGATTTAATTGTGAATTATATAGTCACGTTACTTTGCTATGCCACCAATACCCCGCAGAAGCCCACGCCGTATTTAATCGATTGTTAGCCGCCCGTGATTTTAAGCCGCGCTTGAACATAGCTTACCTAAGCCTCTGAGATACTTTCGCGTACTAGCACGTTTCGCGTTTTTGGCAACCCTAGTAACACAGGCGTGGCCAGGGAGCCATTCCACCCCCAAATATTTAGCATATCTAGTCATTTTGTGCTTTGAGAAGCGGCGTCCCAAAAAAAACACTGTTGCTCGTCTAAAATCAAACATTTTGGCACCCCCAAAAACGTTTAGGCTGGCTACGCTACTGCTTGGTAATTATGTTTACACCACTACAACTGCCTTCTATTCATCATAATCTCTCCTGTGACGGATGTGCACGTGATGCTGAAGAGAATAGAAAGGCAAAAAGAGGGTTTGTTCGACAAGACGTAGCCAAGGAAAGACTGGCCGTCATCTATACCTTTCGATAAGGTAAAGAAATAAAAAATGTAAGCCGCCCTTGATTACTATATGCCGCACGAAATGATGAAAAAAAAACTTTATAAGCCGCGGCTTAAAATCGAATAAATACGGTGTCTTGACCCATTAGGCAAATTTAGCTTTCGTGCCTAAATCGGGCTTCAAAAATAAATGGCGGGATCGGGCTTGTGATTTTGTGTGCGGGCTCCATAATGAAACCCGTTTACAACTCTGCCGCAGCGTGAAGCAGAAATAGCAATGTACGCATTTACCAATTTCATTTGTTAAATAAGTAACGTTAGCTGGAATATTTAAGCTGGGTAATGTTTTTTTTAGTAACAGCACTTGCAAGCTTTCATAAATCTTGGCTATTTTGAAAAAAAGTATATCCAACAATAACATACAAACTCTCGCCCTCGAAAATCGCATTTCGGACCTCCGAAAATGTTGTTTCGGACCCCCAGGTGTCCGGGAGCCCCCGGTTGGGAACCATTGCCCTAATCAGTGGCGTAACTAGAGGTTTGAGCCAAGGGGCGCAAACTTTGTTGAAGGAGACCCATCGGCAACCGTTTGGGAATGCAATAAGTAGTTCCCAAAAACTCACATGCATTACATAAATATGGGCTTAAGTCTTCGCTTGCTCGCGCCGCATATATGTGGGCGTAAGTCTTCGCGCACACCCCGTTGTGGTGAATCGCCCATTCAACGTCGAGCTAACCGGGAGGTCCAAACAAAGGGTACTCGAATAACACAAAAATAATTATTTATAGCGCAGTACAAAGCAGATGTTACATTATAAACACAAACAACACAGGCATGCGGGCCCGCAGAAAATTTTCCACGGATAGGCAATCGATACAGGCTGCTGACGATGCAATGCAAATGGACGTTCACATAGCGCTTTACCCTGTCTGCACCACAAAGAAAATGACTCCCATGTTACGGCAACAGTCCGAAAACTGCGCTTCGTTTGCAGATGCTTCTTTTCACATGGTACGAAAGTACGTGACTTACTGCTATCAGTAGTCATTGTCTCGCTGCATTACCTGCCACAGATGTCTTCTTTCAACAGTCACATGCGGCAAAACGCTTACTCCCGTAACTTTAAGTGAACCTTTGTTGCTATGTTGTTGCAACGAAATAAAGGCCAATTTTAGAACAATCCGCTCCGAAGTTTCGCAACCTGCCTCTGCAGGCAATGTAACAGACATGAGTGAACTGCAAGCACAAAAGTGCATGACACCACAATAGTGTACGCGGCTCTTGCGCAATGCGAGTGTCATATCGGAAAATAAAACTGTCACTGCAAGAATTAAGCCAATTAAGCTGCGGACTTCGGGTTTTCTAGAAATTTTTGGTTCTTAGTCCCAATTTCCAGGTGGTGGCAAATTCCCATTTTGCCCCCCTTGCGGACACCCATGAACACATTTGAATGCCAAACATTGAAACAGCCCACCAGTTATACCTACTTTCACTTATGATCAAATACTGATCCGGCCGTGGGAAGAAATAACATTTTAGCATCGGTTTCTGAAGCAAATGGCTAAAAATGTCGGATGGAGATGCTCACTGGCGTACAAAAGCATGTAAATAGTTCTGATTAAAGTATCAAATGTTTTTGTGAGATATTTTCAGCTTGAGGCAGACAACCATTTGTTTTCATTTGATTTAAAGCACGATTTGACGGTTGGCATTAATTATAAAATCAATTTCATTACGCATTTTCTTGCGCATATCTTCAACATGACGGGGTGAAAGAGTAATCACATGAAAATGCAACTAAACACTGACGACTTTTTCAAGATATTAATTGAATCTGTGCAATAGCGTTGAGTATACTAGTCATAAATGTGAACTTTTCAGTTACTGCTATTGAGTTGACCCATAAACTGAACATCTCCGTGGACATAATTGTCGAAATTCAGATATCAAAATTGCTGACCTAGAACTTCTCTTGCGGCGTCTATGGCGTTGGATATTTCCTATGTCAAGACGCGTGGCCTTTCAAATTATATCAGTTTTTTGACGAAATATTCAATAAATTTGCTGCAGCAAAGGCAAGAAAACTTTGTCTTTGAAGTTGGATAATTACTAGCAAAACCTTTCAGACTGACCTGTTTCAGCTAAATTGTTGCTAGTAGAGGTGATGGAAGCAGCAAAAAATTCTGTCGGTTTCCTGGACTTTGCAGTATAACTTTGAAGTTGCTGTTGTGTATTCTCTTCGCGTTTTTGTGCACCAGATTTCATATTTACTCCTACTTTGTATATTTATGTTCCACGTATTCGTATTCGTTGTCAAAACTGCAATCTGCACTGCATAGTTAACATTACAAAGATCACTAAGTAAAGAGATGGGATACAAACCAAAATGTTTGATTGATAACGTTAATGCCAAACTGCCATGTAGAGCGTTTGCAATACTCAGAAAAAGTTGAGAAATGATAAATGAATCCGGATATGGGATGTTTATCAGACGACTCCTGACAATAATTGCATATTGCTTAAGTAACCAGCGGTTCCAAAACTTTTTCGAGCGTGATTGAAATCCGAGTTTGCTGAACATCTTGCGACCTAAGCCTCATTCAGCGTATGTTAACATGACAAAAATGTTGACTGTGTGGATGATATTTGGCAGTAGGTTGCTACGTTCGTTTTCAATCTCAGCATTCTAGTCTTTTCTCAAGTACCTACGCTACACTACAAACAGACACAGACAAGCAGACAAGTTTGAAAAAATACAACTCAGATTTAGGTTTTGGTCGCCTCAGCGCGACCTATTTTCTGACCCTTTGCGAAATCGCAGCCCTTGTTTGGGTCGCGACCCATACTATAGGAACCACTGGCTTAAACGCATAAACCTGTTTTAATCTGTAGATTTGTATCACTTAATCGTATACTTCAGTTCAAGGAGGTGTGAAGTGCGCTGCGCAGAGGAAAGCCACGGTACCCGCTGGGATGGCCAGAAAACAAAGTTATCACCTACAGCCGAGATGCCAAAATCAATATCTCTGGTTGTGGTTCAACTTCCAGCGGTGAATTGCAGACAGCTTTGTTAAATTGGCTTTGCAAACAAAAAGAAAATTGTGGTGTCACTACACAATTTTCTCTTCATTCTAATCTCAAGATTACTCCCCAATCTCAAGCAAAAGTAGCCTACACGACAGCTTTCAGACATAAACTTATTCACAACTGCATCACACACTCCAAATCAAGTAGAAGTATAATGGCCGCAAATGCCGGCAACGTTCCACAACTACGGGTGATTATTACATCACACACAAAATGCACGTTCACGGTGATGTACTGCACACTGCACACCGGTGCAACAACTTTGGATTTACGATTAATTTGATGACTGTTGGTTTTCTAAACACTGCAGTATTTCAATATTTAAACTGTCAAGACTAACGGATTTCCAAAACTTGTAGAAGCACTTTCATATTCCACAGTTCATGAAATCTCTAAGGGGGCCCATTTTTTACATTTAGCTTGCCAGGGGGGGG
>Ga0210059_1014571_pt1 | contig 11594 bp, 7 predicted proteins | sample Ectturendosymbi2_FD_188042 | JGI IMG/M metagenome (GOLD analysis project Ga0210059, IMG submission 188042) | Ecteinascidia turbinata endosymbiont from Florida, USA - Sample 2 (SPAdes) (version 2) | ecosystem: Host-associated > Tunicates > Ascidians > Unclassified | place: Key West, Florida... | reverse complement strand
GTAACAGGCTCATCGCCCTCTGGGCCTCCAATAACGATTCGAACTCCCGACAATGTCACTAGGGTTCAAGAGTCAGTCGGTCGGAGTCCGAGCAAATCTCTGCGACGACAGAACGGTGGACATCTGGAGCATGTACTCTAGGACTCTTCTTGACATATTATTTCTGATTTGAGGACAAACAGTTGCAGATTATAAAATTTTATCTTTTCACCTTTCAATAAATGTAATCATCATTGTGGTATCATTTAAAATCCTGGATTTGTGCCCAATCGCTTTGTTTCAACAATTGTGAAACACCCTGTACAACCTGCTTGTAACGCACGATGAAGATCTGCAGTTTCTCATAGAGATTGTGACAGAGCATAGGCGTGCCTTTCCTGACAGTGGAAAGAGTTCTCTACTCACTGAGCAACAATGAGTGGGGTGATACCCACGATACCTCTGCCTCCAAAGAGGGGACCCAGATATCAACAAAAGTGTGTATTTATAAGAATCTTCATTGCTCATGTGCAACCTCTAAAGGTTCTTCTACCTGGGAGTTTTTTTACACAAGATAGTTTTAGCCTATAAGAAACACAACCACCTCGGTTCTCATGGTATTTTTTGCTGTTTAATTTTTGTTATGCATTTAAGGACCACCATAGTATATATTCACTAGCACGTTTTGTGACTGCCAGACATAAGTGAAGGAGCAGGCAAATTTTTGGAGGTGCGAAGGATTTTTCCCAAATTTCCCCATTGCCCGAAAAAAAAACAAAAAAAATTTCCTCCAAAAAAAGCGTCTGCTCTTTCATTTTAGGCGCCATTATTTAGAAATCAATGCACATCAAGCGATTTTGCGAAGGTTTTCATACTTTTTGCCAAAATGTCCACAGATTTTTCCCGGATTTTAGGGGATTTTCACCAAATCAAACTTTTGGGTGTGCGCTTGCACCCCTGCAACCCCGCCTCCTACACCACTGCTTACAGATGCCCAGATATGGTACATAGTAGAAAGGTTCACCTACTATTGTGTCTACCTGGGATTTTGTTCAAATATGTTTTTCTTTGGTGAGTCTACTCTATAGTACATAGGTTTTTCAAAACATCTCGTTGGCAGCTCTGGATTTGGCATCTATTGATTAGATCTTAGGTAGTGTACTTGGAGTCTTCTTTTACAAATGTTGGAAATTATTTGCACATTCATTTGCCTCTCATGGTGACCAACTGCAGTTGAGAACGGTCATTTTCTAAACTTTAAGATGGTAGAATGAACGTCAAAAGAGCACCAATAGAGAAAACAAGCTAAACAGCCTTCTTCTAAAGAGTGTAGAGCATGAATTTCTATGTGAAATAGACACTATCAGTGCCATAAACAAATTGGCTGTGGCAAAATCTAGAAAATACAACCTTAAGTAGTAGGTTTGCTGCTTTTGACAATCGAGTTCGACGTTTATACTTAGACTACACTGTAGTAATTTTCACATGTGTTAATGAGTCTGAAAGCAGCAGTTCTAGTTGTCTCTGTACCGTACTTGTGAGCTGTACTGCAGCCTAATCATTCCTTCATGGTAAAAGATACGCGTATACGTTTTTGGTAGAAAAGATATATAGCCCACAATGTTCACCGGTTTGTTTTTATGATCAGGTTTTCGTACACACAAAATTCATTATGTCCGATTATAGTCACATGGATATCCACATAATTTATTATTTAACGCTTGTTCAAGTGCATTTTTAACTTAGGGCCCCGGCACTGGACCTAGTTCCAAAGAAACCAGATAGCAGTCATAAAGCATACACATACAAACCATACATAACCAAACACAAAATAGATATTCAAACTCGTCAGAAACATCGATGTAATACAAATCCAATCTTCAGAAGCATTTTTTCCCGGTGATTACGCTGACTTAACTTTGTTTCTTATTAAATACATCGAGCATTTTTAGGGCAACAGTAAAATCTTTGCAATATTCTTTGCACCCAGCATGGTCATAGACTCCCGTCAAAAAATATTTGTAATGAATATGCATCTCAGACGATGCTTTGCCACAGCCAAGCCTTTCCGACAGAAAAAAAACAGATTTTGTCTGACTTTTTTGATTTTTAGAAAAAGCCAAATGCGTTAAAAAAGGCAGAATTTCAAAATCTCATTTCAAAAAAGCCAAATTGACAACCCAGTACTCTCCCACACCTACAGCTGTCAAACTCTCTCACACGTATGGTCTCTCACACGTCAGTACTCTCTCACGCGTACAGCTGTCAAACTCTCATTGTTTCAAGACAATGACCTTTTTTACAGTATACCACACAGCGCAAAATGTGGAACAGAAGCAATTAACAATCTTTCACGGTCTCTAGAAACTTGCAAAAAGGTAAAAATCATTTCATCGGAGCTAAAATTTATGCAGTATAAATATCAGAATCAGTGAAATAACAACAAACACTGTTTCAACATCAACTTGACTACGTGTAATATCTAATATGAAAAACCCTTCACTTAAAATGTAACAAACGTCTCTTTTATTTTTGAAATCTCTCTAAATACAAAACTTAAAGAGAAAAATATGGGGGCACGGCATATTATACCCCACCGTCTGAAAAGGTCGGGGACACTTCCACCGTGTCCCTCACCTAATTGCGCCCATGCTATCTTACCACCGGACAGAGCCGGATTAAATGAGCGCGAGGCCCCGGGCAAAGTCGTGGCCGCGAGGCCCCCTTAACGCTTAAAACGCAACTGAGCAGCGTTTCACATACCCTCGTTTCAACTTTGCAAAAACACCGGTAAAAAACGTCAAAACCTGATACGATTTGGCAGTCTTCACTTCAGAGACAATTGGGGTGATCATGTGCGGCGGTTCGTATGTGGTTAACTAACTTAATTTGTTCAAACAAGCAATGATAAGATTGCGGTTCGCTCTTGTTCGCTCCTTTGACTGCAGAGGAAGGTTGCGAAACTAGCGAGCGGATTGTTCTACTGTGGATCTTTGTTGCGTAACAATAACATGACAATAAATCCTCAAATGTTCACTTCGAGTTACGGAAGTAGGCGTTTTTCCGCATGTGACCATGCAGAGCTCCCACTGCGAGTTTTTGCCACCCAGATCTGCTTCTTTAGTCGACGTGGGTGTCTAGGTTTAATTATCAAAAATCTCAGGAAAGCTGTGTTTTTTGAAGTGATAAATTCACCAGCAATTTCAATGTGTTCAATAATATAAAGATAACTTTATATTACAGTGTTCGCATGCGCACATCAGGTGAGAAAGCACGCATATCGGATGAAGCAGAACGTGTTCAATCGGTTTCATGTCCTCATATAAGATCACTGTCAGGGTTACATATATAATTTTATTGTCTTTAATGCCAACTGAAGAAACGGGCAAAACGAGGGTTAGGACTGATTGTTTAATTTTCGATGTTTCCTCATGCATACAAATTAAAAAATAAATTTCAGTTAGAGGAAGAAGGCATTAGGAATATATTTTGTGTGATTTCAGATCCCGCTACAGTTCAAGATTGCACAAAAGTTCCTAGTGTAATAACAAATGTACTCCTACAATTATTGAGAGATATCATCAATGGAGTTTGTTACCAACGTTATGAAAAAGGTCTTGAGCAACAAAAAAGGTCTTCCAAATGTTTATGTTTGCGTTGCAGAAGAAAATTACAAAGAGGAACTATAATTAAATCAATATTCGATTATCGTTTCAAATCAAATAAGCACACTCATATTTTTTTGTTCGTAACATAAATTTTTTGTTTTTATACAGACCTGTCGCCAGGATTTCGCAGCAGGGGCACCAAAAACCCCAAGGGGGGCAACATTTTTTAAATACAATATTGGATATATGCTGCAACCGGGGGACTAACCATGAAATGGGGGACCAGATTTTAAATGGTGGTCAGGGCACCACTGGACCCCGCTGGCGACGGCCCTGTTTTTATTGTACGAATACGGGTTTATTTTGGTGTGCAATATGAGTTTATTTGAAATCACTCAATGGGAGCCCTGCATGTGACTGTTGAACACAGACATCTTAGCAGGCAATGCAACGAGACAGTAACACTGCTGATAGCGGTAAGCCACGTATGGTTATATACTGTGTAAAAAGAAGCATGAGTAAATCTGTAGCAGTGCTTCCACAAGTTAGAAAAATCCACTGTTAGTGTGAGACTGCGATCAACGTGGCCTGGTGAATAGCTTGACAATAAAGACGTGTTCCCACAAGTAGATATGAGCGGACTTCCATATTTTGCGATCCAGGTCCAGTCCTAATTTTTTAAAACCCAATCCAAGTCCAATCACAGTCCAAAACTTTTTTCAACAGTAAAGTCCAAGTCCAAAAATTTGAAAAATGTGGTCTTTTCACAACAAAAATGCCGCATTTCTTTTCCATTAAACTCAGTCCAAATCCGGTCCGGATCCTGAATTTTGAAGAGATTTACAGTTCGGATTCAGTCCGAATTCAACAAAATTTGCTATAGTCCGCATCCAGTCCAATCCAAATCCAGTCCAATGCTCATCTTTGCCCACAAGTTTGCGTAGACGTATTATAACAATAAGCTACGTATTTTTATGAGCAGTGAAAAGAAGCCTGGATAAGAGTCGTTTGATTAGGGTTTACTGTAGTTCTGACTTCTTAGTGAGCACTAAGTGCAAAGTTATATTTGCTGCCGCGAGTTTTCGTAATTAAGCTGCTCAGTTTTTTAAGCCTGCGTAGTGTTCCAACTTTAGTAAGTTGTCCGACATTCTTGACAACATATATTTCTACTTCTCATTGCTTGAAACAGTTTTGCGACAGTGTCTTTTCATCACTCATATTGTTGTGGGCCTTAATTATTCTAAAATTATGACTTAGTTGTAGAAAGTGCTTGAAAAAATGGATATTAGGTAGTTTATGAAAAGAAAAGCATTTTTGATAGCCGAAGTGCAGAAAACATTTCAGACAAACGATTGAGAATTGAGGTTCAACCAACACAGACTAATGTGGTAGAAAGAGTAAAGCGTTTTGTGAAAGTCCATTTGCATGGCATCGTCAGCAATCTGTAAAGGATAAGCAAAATTTGGACGTTGCCCATCCTGGAAAAATTTCTGCAGACGTCCATGAGATGCACTGATTTTGATCTGATTCTTGGGTCATAAAGCGCGATGCTGTTTGGTTCAATTCTTTTAAGTCACTCAAAAACGATAAATGCCGAAGTTGTCAGTTTCCCTGACCTGTATACCAAACGCAGTAATCAAAAACCTCTACAATTTTGACGCGTGGTGAACAACCTAAAAATATGAAAAACCACTAAAGGAGTGTTTTGATATTCAAACGCGAGGCCCCCAAAAGCGCGAGGCCCCGGGCATTTGCCCGGTTTGCCCAATGGTTAATCCGGCCCTGCCACCGGACACACAGGAGGTACATTTTGGAAGAAAATGTCATCACAGTAGTCGAACCGTCAAAACACTGTAGGCCGGGAAGGCTGCAAGCTGCGATGAAATCCGACCTGAAATACTGAAAGCCTTGAATCGAGAAAAAGTTCTTTGGCTGACACGAGTGTGTCAAGTGGCCTGGTGCACGGGGAGGGCACCGAAAGATTGGCAAACTGAGAGCACCACCTCCATGCACAAAAAGGAGGTAGGAATGAATGCACCAACTACCAGGAAATCACTTTCCTCAGCCTCCTTGGAAAACTGTATACCAAGTGCTTTGAAAAAAGATGCCGCAAAATATTTCAACCAAATATGGACGGTACGCAGTGCAGTTTTTTTCCCAGCCGTAGCACTACAGAAAAAAATTTCACTCCCGAGCAAATTTTCAAGAAATCTCGGGAATATGTCCAGGGACGTAACGAAGGAGGGAAGAGGCGCACAATTCCCCGGGCTCCAAGCCACTATGGGGGCGTCGAATCACTGCGGGTAGTGCTGAATGACTGCGGGGACGCCGAAAAGTCCCAACGATGTCACAAGCACTCTTTCTTCTTTGCAGTAAATTTTCTTCCGAAAGAGCTCAGGTTCAAACATGGGGGAGCCAAACCTGCTTCTTGCCTCGGGCCCCATCTAACCTCGTTACGCCCTTGAGTATGTCAAAGATGTCTACACATGTTTTGTCGACCTCGAGAAAGCATACGACCGTGTTCTCCGTGACAAGCTTTGAGGAGTGTTGCAGAAGTATGGTGTTGACTGCCACTTGTCACTGGCCGTCATGTCACTGTATTCCTGTTCAGAAGTTTGTGTCCGTGTAGGCGGAGTTCTATCACAGCCTTTCACCGTGGATGTTGGACTCCGACAAAGGTGTGCTCTGTCACCACTCCTCTTCATAGTATAAATTAAATAGACAGTCCAATCAATGAGGGTCTCACTGTTGGAAGATGCAGGATCAGTTGTTTGCTTTTTGTAGACGATTTGGTAGCGCTTGCATCTTCCAAACAGATTTTCTGCTGCGTGTGACTAGGCCGGAATGAAAATCAGCACTAAAAAGACCGAAGTATTTTATCTCTCCAAGAGACCCAAGGCAGTGTATGTTGCAAGTGAGCGGCAATACACTGCAGCAGATGGAGAAGTTCAAGTACTGTACCTTCCCGTGGTATTCATGAGTGACGGAAGGCGCAACAAGATTGATACACGGATTGGTAAAATAAATGCTCTTCTGCGAGAGCTTTATCGCTCTATGGTCACAAAACGAGAGCTTTTAAACACCGCAAAGCTATAAGTTTCGTAATCGGGCATTGTTCTGATCCTCACCTATGTTCATGAATTTTGACGAATGACGGAAATAATAGTATCTCATTACAAGCAGCAGAGATGGAATTTTTGTGAAGAGTTCACGGTGTGACAATTCGCGACAAAGTGCGCAGCTGTGAAATTCTTAACGCCCTGGATGTCGAGCCACTTCTCTGAATAGCGAGATCCTAGCTACGTTCGTTAGGCTATGTGACCAGAATGTCTCAGAAAAGATTGGCGAGGCAAGTCATGCTGGCTACACCCACGGGAAAGCGGCCCAGAGGTCGTCCAAGAACCAGGTGGAGTGACTGCATGTCCGATCTTGCTTATTCCCGTCTTGGTGTGGAGCCAACATAACTGTCTGAGGTCCATGTTGGCCGTGATGTATTTCGAGCCTTCCTGGGGCTGCGGCCCTCGCGACTATATCTTCTGATGAAAACAGGAACTGAAAATGAATGAATGAAAAACTGCTAGCAGACGGTGTTTGTTGAACAACACTTTTTGCACTGCATCATGAAGTCACGGGATTTTGTCAGTTACTCTTCTCTGCTCTCCGAATTCGGACTGCTTGGTATCCAACAGGTTGTTATATTCCAAATACCATTTTAATTGAGAAAAACATTTTCCATTAGTTTGCAAACGTTGCTTGCAAGCGAAATTGGTCTGTACGGTGACATAGAGATATGTTACCGTTTTTTCAGTTTTGGATTGTGTACGACTAGAGAATGCAACCAGCTTGCGTGTGTACTTTCCACTATGGGTGTAAGCAAGGAATCGATCAGCAAATTTTTAATAGGAAATCGATTTCACGAAAAATTACGCATCCTCAGTTCTTATTCAAATAGAATCAGCTTGGGTGTGTTACTCCAGAATTCCATATGGAATTGTATAAATGTAAGAGCGCTTCCTGTGGTTTATGTAAAATATTTTTGAACATTTCGTAACATATATCGTCAGCACCAGTCACGGGAGGTGTTGGAGGTAGACCTCGTAGCGGATCTCACTTCTGAGAAATAACAGTCTTGAAATTAACCCAGAATACCCCAGCTATGTTTCAGAGATAGCCTCAGCCTTAAACAAAGTTTGCTGAGTCCGATGTTGAGGCGCAAGAAACTCTGGTCGGTAATTGGTCGAAGGACTACTCGTAGCAACTTGATTGGCTAGAATATAAGCTTTGTACTGGCCGCTGGCATCGTGTTGGCACAGTAAGAACCTGAGAAGCCAAAGAAATTGAAACTATTGTTAAATAGAAGATATTTCACATGCTGTTATCAACCAGAAAAAAAGTTCGTTGGAACAGAAGCATTCAGGATAACGTGGTCATGAGTTTCTATAGATCTAAATAAATTTCTACCATTACTGGGGCAACCAAAAGTCAAATAAGTCATAATTTTTTGCCGTTTCTAAAGTTTGTAAAACGTCTACAAACCAAATTTCAGGCTCATACCGTGAGGGAACCCCAAGGTATTATGTCAAAAGAAGTCAAAATGCATCATTAGGTCAAAATTTATCGTTAGGTCAAACTTTTCTTGCAATACAGTTTTTTCTCTTCATCGACATTTTATTGAAACTACAACAACAGATATTAATATGCTTTTGCAAGTAAAGTTAATTCTGTACTAATAGTGGGTTTATTGCGATTTCTGACGTAATATTGTTGTTTTGCCCACTACTGGACGATTTAATATTATGTAGGATAGGCGTGGTAGGCGAGAAATGTGGTCTTGCAGTACTTGTTTTGGTAAATGCTCAATCCATTATGCATATAGTGCTTCAGCTTTATGATGTTCTCAGATTTGCCTCTACTGTAGTTATTAATGTACTTATTAATATATCATCCGCAAAATTAAACAACCAAGTGTTTTCAAATTTCAAAACTTAGAGCGCATGAATATGGTGAATATGCTTTTGGGTTAAACCTCAACACCTAATGCTGAATTATTTTGCAGTGGCAAACGCAGAAAATGTACAGGTCAAAATAAAGTCAAAATTTGTAAATTATAAAGTCAAAATCGTGGGTTTTTAGGTCAAAAAAATGTTTGCCTTAGCCATTACTATTCGAAAGATGACTTCCACACACGCTATGGTGAAAATTGAAATCACCACAGGGTACAACGTTTATAAAAAGAAAGAATATTAAATTCCTCCGCGCTAAAGTAGTTACTGGGTGGGTTTGAAACTTTAAAAATAGAGATCAACTAATTTTTATTCCCGAAATTTCCCTGTTATAGTTTGTCCAGAAAAATGTCAACTTCTGAGCAATTCATAGAAGTCATAACGAATATTGCGATTCACCCTCTTTTTCCACTGTATTGATTACCAAATGTTTGAAACCGGTGGTTTTGAGGAACACGTTGTAGTTTACGATTCAACATATATATCTGCTAGTTGAGTGGTCCACCTAGTTGTTGCAGGAACACCAACGAAATGGCCTGACGTTTTGAGGTTGCCAAACCAAAGCAAGACGAAGAAAGGCTCTCGTCAATTTGTCCATTAATAACTCTCCAGTAGCACTTTATGTTTGATCACTTCCTTTGGCTATATTCAGATATAAACAAACTTTACTTTTCAACACACTCCAATGAGAAGTCAGAGCAGTACAACGTTTAAATGGTTCAGTGTGTTGAATAACGGTGAACAAAAGCGATGAGCGTTTTCACAAACTACTGCGAACAGCGACCAAGTGCAATGATGTGGGTTTGCAGGCTGTCGTGTCAACTTTTAGACTGTTTGCAAAGAAGTGCACTGTGTTGAATCCAGTCCCGTCGCCACGGGGGGCTATTGGGGGCTAAGCCCCCCAAAACAAAGCTCCAAGCACACAAATTGAAGCACGAAACACTACAGCAGTTAAGTTTTTGTAAATTTTTAGAATGTCAATCCCCCCGCACAAATCCAAAGGCCCCCACAGAAACGCAAAGCCCCCTATTGAAAACTATCTGGCGACGGTTCTGGTTGAATCACAAATAGAATATTACCTGAAACTATGCAATAAGAATACACAAAACATTAAAACTCTAATGTTTCTGCTATATCACGATGTGAAGGGTGATATTTTCTGATAATGGTGTGTTGAGTATAGGGCAGGTTGGTATGTACCACAAAGCTGTGTTTCTTGGCGGCAAATAACAACTGGTAGAGAAATTAGATCGGTTAAGTATTTTTCACAATTCAATTTTTGTACTTTTTACAATTCAATTCAAACCCGACATTAAAAAAATAGATCTGACATTTCATTGCATTACAGTCATAACTATTATTAGGAAAACTGTTTTAGCTGTTCAGCATCCAGTGCTAGATCGAACCTTTCCACGAAGCTGCTCCTGTTATAATCTGAAATGCCTCAGTGGTTTCGTTTCGCTATGTTGCCATGGGTGGCGGAACCTTTTTCAAAGTGGGGGGGCAAAAGTGCACGTCAAAATAACTATAGAAAATTTTTGTGGTGTGAACAGGCAATTGTGACGTCACAAGCATTGAACTATTACCTCATTTCCTATACACCATATGAGGGAATAAATTACACTATTTTAGACAAAACTACACCACTTGAAAACGTATCGCTGAACCACCTGAAATTCAAATAGGCTGTTACAGGGGCGGCCCAGGTTAACAGCGTTACTCCGGCTCATCATACGAATCTTACGATTATTCTGACTTACTAAAACCGTTCAACGCTTGCATCACTGAAATTTCCATTTGCTCTCATCTTGGCTGGTACTGTTGCAACCTGTCCGGTGGTGTTGCGTTGGATGTGTGATTCACCACGAAAGGGATGTGCGTGAAGAACAACACCATTCATATATGTGGCGCGAACAAGCAATAATAGAGTGATCATGGCATGTGAACTCTAATGTTGCTTGCTGCCACAGTGCGAAGCTTTGCGCATGTGGCACTCGGGATTTCCGATCGCAACAGTACTATCTTTGCTCTGTGACGTTGGTAATGCAACAATGAATGAGAAGTTCTCATGATAACTTCTCCCTTGTTGAGTAACGCACGTCACAGAGCAGTGATAACGCCAGTAAGCTCTCTGAGTATAAGCTCATTCATATTAGCCCGAGTTGCTGGACAATTTTTATTCGTTTGAAATTACTCTCAAAATGGGAACTGCCCGAGGGATTGAATTTCAAATCTAAAGTTCTATGCAAATTCATTGCTTCAAAAAACATTCAGTTCGACATAAATTCCGTTTTAAAAAATTCTTACTTACATAGCTGTGGTTGTGATGGATCAGCCCAAGTAAAGGGCAAGCGAACGAAATCGATAGAACGCCTACTACGAACAATATTGTTTTGTTCAGGTCACCTGCAACATAAACGTGAAAGGCCGGACATGAAACGAAAATATATTAACAGTGACAAGGTACAAAGAAAAAAGCCCGAGTTAACAACTTAGTGAAGTGGGACCGGCCTTTGGGTGGTGGCACAAATATACAAAGCAAGCAAGCTCGCGTTCTCAGATATAAATCGTAATCGACAACTCGGGCTGAACCCGTGGAACTCATGTGCCGGAGTCGCCACTGGGCTGTTAAAAAAAACAAGAACTCAGCTTACTCGTGTGGCACGAACTTCATCCTACACACAAGCACGGGTGTTGGAGGAGGGCCACGAATTTGAAAACTTCAGAAAAAAGACTGTTTTCTTAGTTTCGAGTGGTAAAAAACGAATTTCACCACTTTTGCCCCCCATCCTGAGAAAAACGTTTGGAAAAATCCACTAATGGCCCTCCCTGGAAAAGATTTTTCCGATGCCCATGCACAAAAACATGCAACGTTACACCATTTTTGTAAAAAATTGTGTTGTATTACACCATATGGCAACACTGTTGAATAACATCAATGCGGTAAGCAAGCCATAGCACGATGACAGACTGTGCACGGTGTCTTTTGCCAAACAAATACGAA
>Ga0210059_1014570_pt1 | contig 11595 bp, 5 predicted proteins | sample Ectturendosymbi2_FD_188042 | JGI IMG/M metagenome (GOLD analysis project Ga0210059, IMG submission 188042) | Ecteinascidia turbinata endosymbiont from Florida, USA - Sample 2 (SPAdes) (version 2) | ecosystem: Host-associated > Tunicates > Ascidians > Unclassified | place: Key West, Florida... | reverse complement strand
GGAGAGCGAGTGTTAGTAGCCAGCAAGTTCAATGTAACATTCCTACCTTTGAGGCTCTGTTACGTAAATACAAGTACCTGTTTCTCGAAAGATGCAGAAAATCTAACAACACGTGGTTACGTGCTTTGATGCAGTCAGCTTGTTTGTACTCGTCACTATTCTTTGAACACTATAATCGCATTTTACTCTGTGATTGAGTGATCGAACTTTGTAGTGTCCGTTTGATCGATGGCGTGTCAAGCCACAACGCTTTCGCATTTCACCTAGACTAGACCAAGCTAGGAATTAGCGCCCTACTCCACAGTAGTGCTGTAACAAGTGTTACGTGTTAGCTAACAGTAGTGTTAAGAATGTGTCTGTAACCCCATGGTTCTGTCTTCAATGCAGTTGCAAAAAGTGTCTGTAACCCTGTAATTCCCCCTGCTTCAATGCCTTGTACTACGTTCTGTATTGTCTGTTTTTATCAACCTGCGTTCTGCAGAGTGTGTGTGTTCATACTACGGACTTCGTGTCTGCTCATAAACAAATAAATTAAATTAAATTAAATAAATAACAAGTTGAAAAACTATCAAACAAGAGACTGATGAACAGAATGAGGGAGAAGGGTGCATGGATCCCGAAAAAAACTTGTTAAATTTTTTACTGGTGCTTATGTCAATTTTTAACTGTTAGAAAATAAACGGAGGGAACAGTCGGACTCAAGACGAAGTCAGTGACTGACGACGTCATTGGCTGGCCCTTCCCGAACAACGTTCTTGGCTGCGCTACAGCAGATGAAGAAGAGTATAACCCCCATTAAATAGGGAAGTTGCACAGTGTCTGTTGAGCATAACATACATAGAAAAACGTAATGGAAAAAACAGCAAACGATGAGTTAAACAAATTTAATTTGTTTCTTTGCACCAACAAGCCGAAAAAGCAGGTAGTTTTTGTGCAGATGTCTGAAGTCAAAATGGGATCGAAACTTCATATTGCCAGGTGTTTCTGCATGACCATACCTTGGGTCCAATGAATTTGATAGGGCATTGACCTTGAGAAGACTTTACCCTGGGTAATAGGAAATATTTTGAAGTTGCAAGTCTGGTGTGGTAATTATGAACTGTTGATTAAATTTGAAATACTGGTTAAAATGTGATGATTGCAGATTGATATACATTCCACCCAAAGTGGCTATGTTGGATGTTTTCCGAAATTTCACAACTTTGTTTTGTCAAGTCAAGTCATGTTTGGGCTGTTCGTACTCAGCAGTAAAACCGTTTTGCAAATTCTCAAGAGGTTGAATAGCAGTTTTGGAGGCCCTGAGCCAGTTCAAGACAGCAGAAGTTAGATAAAGGTGTACACAGCTTTCAATACAGGTTGGGTGGTATAATGTTTTAATGTAGATAATGTTCCACATGATTCGGAGAGTTTTGTGGTAACTCCGCAATGTCTGGTTTCCAACTACTTGCTGTGAAGTATGATGCCTAGGTACTTTGTGTTAATTTGTTTCACAAATGTGATAGCTGTTAATAGAAATATTAAACGTGGCAATATTAGCCATATTTTCATATTTTAAATCGATTTCACGTAACACTACGCATCTTCAAGTCCTACAATTGGCAAGCAATGCTTGAACCTTTATCTCAACAACAGCAAATTCACTTATTGAACATCAAATAATATTCACTATAAAATCTCTCTCAATACGATAAGAGTCAAGCGAAATGAGCGGATCGTTCGAATCACTAAAGCTTCAAGAATTTGGCTTTCCAACTTTTTTCTGATTCTTTCGCACCACCCATCATGTTCGCTAAGAAACAGAACCATGATCAATATCAAAGCAACTGAAAAACTGCAACGGCACTGCGGTGATGCTTTAACAATGTAGGAAAATGTCCAAAGTGGTGTATATTTTTTCTATTTCTACACTTCATCACCTCAACATGTTTTACATTTGGTGCTAAGCTTTTAGCGAATTGTAACACGTTTCCCTAAGTGGAATAGTAGGACGGTTCGGTGCCGCCGTTCGGGGATGAAATGTGAAATGTGTTTTCCTTTGGAATGTCACAAAAGTGCAAAAGTTCGCACTGCTGTCGTCTGGGAAGCGTGTAAGCGCAAGAGTCAGTCTAGCGCTTGACCCAGATCTTTCCAATTATGCTGTATTTATTGCGATTCATGATGCATACCATGGATTTGGAAGTGCCATTAGTGCATTTTCGTGCACCGATAGGCAACCGCTGGCAAGAAAGTACGATATATTCTGAGATTAGCTGTGAAATGCAATTAAACTGATACCTACGTGAGAGATCAAGCAATAGATGCTGTCCAGGCTTAACGTTTGTGCAAGCTTATAAACGCCTCATGGCCGCAAAAATAAACGTCACAAGCCGTATTTCTATACACAAATGGTCACGGTCGCACTGAGTTCTTCCCAAATCCTGACAGCCGGGAAACTACACTGGCCACTGGCCATCAGGATGACAACAAAAACACTTATGAAGCAAACATCCTTTGTAGTCTAACCTTCAAAGTACTGTATTTCAAAAACACACATTTTTTTCGCATAATACATTTCCGACCACCATCGCCGAAACGCCCGTCACCGAAACGGCTGGTCGCCGAACTGTCCTAGACCGTCCATAAGTGGGTGAGCGCCAATGTTTGACTTGAAATACCTTCTGTTCTTGCTTTAGAAATTTTTGTTTGTGTGTAAGGTTATGAGTGTGCTGCAGAACGTCTGTAGACAAAAGGATAATCGCTATGAGATATTAAAAAATAAACCCAGGAAAGCATTTGGGTCACTGACGTGTGTAATCATCAATAGACCATACTTTGCATCTTCCAGAAAATACCTACGAATGGTGTGGTCAATGTGTTGTGGCCTGGTTCATCTGCAATGGTTGCCGGACAATAAACATTCGCCCAACTGCGAATAGGTTGGTTCCCTCTCTCTAGAACGATTATCATGCTTGGCTGAAGAGCTCGGCCAGTCGTTAGAAAGGCGTGAAAGATCCATAGCTGGAGTCCTATCAGGTGTTGCAACTCTGGATCAAAGTGGAGCGAGGAATGATGATGGCTAACGGATATTCTAATCTCACTAAAGTTCACGGAACTCTATTTCCATCACTGGTTGCAGTTGTGCGTAATTCCAGGACACAAGGTTATGTAAATCGTAGGACACCAAAAAAAACTCATATTCAAATCTTATCTTCCATGTTGATGGCGAAAACAGTGAAAAAACTGGTTGTTATGAACTAATTTCCATGAACTTTCATCTACACGTTTTCTCTCTCAGCTGATGTAGTAAAAAGGACTTGGTTTTTATCCTAATATCGAAATCTCGAAACTTGCTCCATTTTTCGTCGCCAAAATGTACAAACAACGAAAAGGGCCAATACAACGGGCAATGGTATGTCTTTGCCTCTGCAAAGCGCGTGTTTACAGTTACAGAATCTCGGCACAATATTGCTAGAAAAGTAAGTTGATCTGAAAAAAAAACGTTCAGATAATGAAGGTATGATGAGGAAGAACTTTCAAAATTACTAGTGGTTTGCAAGGGCTGCATTTCAAATAATGTATTTAGACTGAAATTACACTGATAAATTCACAGTTACTAATGATAGTACTGGAAGTTGTATTGCAGGTACTGGAAGTTGTATTGCTGGAAGTTGTATTGCAACAAACTAATGATAGTACTGGATGTTGTATTGCAGGTTCGGCAGACTAGATGACATCATGATCTTTCACCAATCCTTTATGACAAAGAACCAGTAAATGTATGTTGCTTGTCTAGAACTTTGCTCTCAAATTATGCTGTAGTTTCTGCACTAGCCTATATTCTGCCCGATGCTGTATAATCTACTGACTGCAGGAACCATAATTTCGTCGCAAAAAAATAATGCACTTACTTGCTTGATTGATTAGACTTGGTCACCATTGTGGAGATTAACTACATTCTCTGAAGAGGTCACAATATGAGGTCCAAATGCCTCCAAGACAGCGTAAAACAGGGCATAAATTTACAGTGAAATTTCAAAAAATTGAAAATGGATTTTTTTTATTGGTCTAATGGGATATCACGTGACCTGGCCGATGTTCGTTTGAAAAGTTTGATTATAGTCCAGACAAAGACCAAGAACCAAGGTTTTGCGTGTTTTCCGATTGAACGTTTAGCACGAAAAGAATTTGCGTTGTGCTAAATACGTTCAAAATGCTGTGCTTGAAGTTGGAAGCCTGCGGTGGCAGCAGCTTTCCGTGTGTAAATCAAGTGATGATTTTCTTGATGCACGGTACTTTTTGATTGCATGCACATTAAACGAAAGCGGATGCAACGTGTTCCGGACACAATAGAGAATCACCCACTCTTCACATGAATCATGGAATAACGTAAGTGCGCCAATGAAACTTATACGCCACAAAACATAGAACATGCCAATGAAACTCAATATACAACCAAACAGTTTCGAACGAATTTGTTCGCAAACACGTTCACTTACGTAAAAATTAATTTTGGCATGCGAATTCCAAGGAAATCCTGTTTTCAGGTAGGAAACGTGACGCTTCAGAAATTAAGATGTTGCGCAAGCATTCAAAACCCGAATATCATTGCCTATGTTCTTCAAATAACTCATGATTCTATTTGAAAAATCTTCATTTTCAGCCTGAAGTGTGAACCAATATTTTCATGCAAAAACCCCCAGTAAAATGCCGCTCTAAGATTTTGCATTGCCAAAATTAAAAGTGGCTTAGACAGGCAACATCATAGCTACCTAAATGTTGGTAAATCCAGCAGCTGTGCGAATTCTATCTTGATCATGCGTAAACCTTTTCTCTTGCAGCAACCTCAGCAAATTTCCACGAATTGTGCTGATTCTAAGAATGCAATCCTTCTTCGGATATTAATTTCGCTTTTTGACACCTTTCTTCTCCAACGGCTTGCACCGGAGGGGAACGCGGCTACTTTCGTGCAGTGAATGATTTATTAGCAGAAATTCAATTGCAGCACCGCGCGTCCACTTTTCCTCTCCACCCATCCAATAACACAAGAACGTTTCTTAAGTGTTGGCTACGACTGAACCGGGAACGAGACTCAGTCTCCTGCTTCCAGCTTTTGTGGTGCATGGTCACTGGTCAGCCAACTGTGCCACTTGTGTGCGAGTGTTGGCAAATGGAAATTACAGGGCCATTAAAGCAACAAAACCATTATTTCGTGACGAATAGATAGCCTTGCCTGATTTATAGTTAGATTGATTCTAAACGATTGAGGCATTTCCACAGAAACACATGCAAGCATGTTTTTGAAAAAATAAATGCTAGATTTTGCAATTGGTCCCTCCTGTTGTGATAAATGCATTCGCAATTTTAAAAGTCATAATAAACTGGAACCGACAGGTTTGCCAAACAGCCTTGCTTTGCTAAAGTACGTCTGTCGAAACCACATAGTCACATGTTGAAATATCTCGACAAATGGCGTTGACACATCTTGAAAAATGGTGCTTGCGATTTTTTGAGGAAAGGAATCAAATAATAACGCGCTCATTGATGAGTGGAAGAAAACTGTTTTTTCAACAATGCCTTGTGCAGACCAATGGCAAAGCCCGAGGGCCTGCAGTCCAAATCCATCTGGGCCTGGAGAAAAAGAGGCTTCGGTAGATTTTCGACAGTGAGTGGCGACGAATAAACAAAAATGTGACAAAAACATACAGTGATGTAACAAAAACATACAGTGATGTAACAAACATAAGAATGTGCATACAGTGATGAGTATCATCAACGGCAATGCATTGGTGATCTTCACATACATTGTTGGGGTTTAATTAACTTGACCAGATGATTTGCAATTTTGCTGGACAAAATGCCGCGTCCTTTGAAATTACCTCCTTGCTTGAACGTCTTCATGAGAGTGCAGCTTGTAAATACTGTTGACTAACATTTAGTCCAGTGGTTCCTAAACGAGGGGGCACACCTCCCCAGCGGGCGTCAATAAATTTCCTGGGGGGCAGTAGCCCTTAAGCGCTGTACAAACATGGAAAGATTGATCAATAAATTTACCAATAGATACATTTGTGTTAACAACCTATTTAATGTCTGGAGGGGTTTAAACAATGAACGATTACTTAAGGGGGGCATGGTAGAGAAAAGGCTTAAGAATGACTGATTTATACGAAGAATGCCGAGTTTCCTGCATGTCATAACTGCGTTTGTTTTCAATTACCTTTTAGCCCACATTAATCTAATCACCATCTCTAACAAACATGTGATGATTTGCGTGAGTTAAGTCTGTGGGACGTTGACGTAAGAGAGCTTCAGTAAAAATGTGTGGGAAAGATTTATCTTTATCAGACAGAATTGTTAAAGCACTTTAGACAACACCATTCAGAGTAAAGATGGCTGTGTGCAGATATTGTCTTCTAACTGCGCTTTTTGCAATTGTTGCTCTGCCAAGCATTGCTTCTGCTTACGAAAACACAACAGGTAAGTGCTGTGTAAATTTGTTTGTAACATGCAACACTACACATGTATCCCCATTGAGGAGACTACATACTTGACTACACATGTATGTACATACTTTTGCAACAACGTTTTAGAATAGAACGTCTGGGTAGGAGAGAATAAATACTGAAATTTGCCCTCTGGCAAATACTGTACGAAGAAATCTGGGATTTTTAAATTGTCACAATCAAAACGGATGAAAATACTGGAATGTTTTTAGACTTCACATTTGCCGACTGCACTTTCCAAATAAAATTTTTTTTCTGAAAAATTGTTTGCAAACTAATTTATTAAATTGATGTTCTCCACTTTATTGACAACTGATACGATGCAAATCAAGCAAAGTTTCCATCGTTCTGGCGAAAATGACATGAAGAAATGAAAAAGTGGAGTGCTTTGGAGGCCTTCATGTCTTTTCAAACAGCCTTTGCTTCTTCCTGTTTATTGGCGTGTTCAAGGTATCGAAATCTGGCTTTTTTGTGATTTGTAGTAGACTTCTGAAAACCTACGAAGAGTAAATCACAGAAAAACAATTGAAATGAGTTTATTTATAAATATTGACTTTTAAACTTGAGGTAGCAACAAGTCAAACTTAAGAAAGCCTCGTATGCAATTCTGATAAAATGCAAAGTTTATTTCGAAGATTTTTCGCTGTAAAGGATGTTTGACGTTTTCCCGATAAGAAATATTACAAAACGTTTTTCAAAAAACCCCAGATTGTTTTTGATTTGCCTACATTTTTCCATCAAATATCATGGAAAAAGATGTTAAAAATTTTGTTTTTATAAAGTCCCGATCGACCTGCACCAGTATGGTGCAGATGGTTTGGTTTGTCTCAAATGTTTTCGTGACTGCTCATAGTCATCGACAGCGAAAGGGAGAAGAGATCTTTTCTCCCTGGATTCCCAAACTCGATTTGGAACGTGACTTTGATTGCTTTGTTCTTTCGCCATTTCTAGCTCCTTTGTCGCTCGAATGCAACTTATTCCTAATTTTCTTCATCCATTTAAATCTTTTGCTGGAATTGTTGTCCAGTAGGCTGCATGACATGTTTCACACAATATGCAAATGTCAACTAACGACTAACAAACATTTTTAAATCAATTAAACTCCTCTTTAAAAAACACACAATCAACTTCAAATAAGTCAAGTTTTATCATACTTTGTTTTGATGATATCAATATCCTAACAAATCAGGTTTTTACGTTTGGGTGTTCCAAAACTTAGACTTTCAATCTTGGGTGAATAAACGTGTTTTTAAAATCTAGAGGCGGTTTGTATTTGCCATTAATAAAATTTTGTGCCTCCTAATTTATCGTATCACCAATATCGGTATATAACTCACCCACTAAGATTTTCATGATGCATTATTTTGAAAGACCAGCCGTGAAAACAACCATCAATGCTTGTGTCAGATCAAAGAGGGAAAAATTTGTTACATTGCCCTTTCCAAGTAACGCCCACTCCCGAAGTGATGCCTTTTTTTAAATACCCAACTGTCTCCCTCAAATTACATGTGATCCGTACAAAGTTTTGACATCTATTGGTGCACATCTTCGTCCATGCGTACTTCCATTAAAGTGATAATGATGATGCACTCACAAGTCCATTTAATATAGCACCATATTGCAAGCAAAAACAAGTGGAATTTAGTGTTTACTTGCGTGTTTGCGAAACGTTTTGTTTACACACAGTGCTTCCCTGCTTGCCCGCCATAGCGCGGCCAAATATATTTATTGGGGGCCAAAGTTTGGAGCTTTGCGATGGTATTATGTTGCGGCAAGAAAAGTGGAAAGAAAAAAAATATCATCGACTGTTTTCCGAACTGCAATCTCACCAACGCAAGTTCAACGTTTTGAAAACTTTGGTTGTATTTTGATAGCGCTTTGTCCTCAACAGCACTTGTGCTAAAATACTTACGAACATGTCCAACACTATCAGGAGCACTGCGCTTGGGGAAAGCAATTCGATTTTGCTGCAGTCGCCACCCATGAAATTTAATTGCAATTGCATTGTACGCGTAACGCCTTCAGTCTCGCGCTCAACACAGTAGACGTAACCATACATGGCAGTAACAAGGAACACACCTATAAATAAAAGAACGCGAACGTAGATATGTGGCGGTAATAAGATTGCCAGACGTCTGTGAGCGCCAACAATTGTCCTTGAATTTGCTGTCAAATCTTGTCATGTCCTTGATCCTTGAAAAACATTTTGATGTCCTTGAATATCTTCCAGTGTCCTTGGAAATTCTTGAATAGTTTTTAAACCGTACATTTTTGAACTATTGATTACACTGAACATTCAAGAATGAAGAATAAGCAATGTAAATGAACAGAACAATGTGTAGATTTGTTCCATTTTTAAACAGTTGTGTAGTAAAAAGTAAATTATTCAAGAACAATTGTGCCGTCTGAATTCGTTTTGTTTAGTTTTCAATTTCATACATGGTTAGCTTAGCCTGATTTGCCCATGCGTGAAACCTTGCTGAAAGAGTTAAAGTAGCCATTGGTGGCCGCATTAATTTTTCCAAGGGGGCAACATTTTACTTATCATTTTCAGGTTGCTGACGTTCACAAACCTCTCCAATGCAAATGGACGTTTACAAACCTCTCCTGTTACTACACCACACAGAAAATTCCCCATGAAAGCACAAGCTCCATTCGCATCTATTTTGAAATCTTTTTTTAGTGGAGCTGTAGGCTACACGAGTTAGCCACAAAGGTGTACTTTCTATCATCTGTTACAACGTTTGCTGAATTGGCGCATAAATGTCGTTATCATTGTGAACTCTCCACAAATGAGTCTGAAATAGACTTGAACTATCAGCAACTACGTTTGTGGCTCTCTAATTTGTCTGTGTTGGTTGAACAGAACTTACTTCTGAAATATTTTGTCCGAATTGTTTTCTATACTTCAGCTATCAAAAATGCTTTTGCTTTTCAAAAACTGACTTATACGAGCACTTTCTAAAAATTTTTGCGAGCACTTTCGACAAATAAGTCATAATTTAAGAAAAATCAACTCTCAGATCAAGATTAGTTGTGAAAAACCAAGAAAGTTAGACGCTTTCGCAAAACTGTTTCATTGCATCTTAACCCGACTATTGGACAACTTAAGAACTTACTAAAATCAGAACACCATGCAGGCGTAAAAATAGAGCTGATGAATTTGAAAATTCGCCAATGCGGTGAATATAGTTTTGCAAGTGGTTGCGACTAAGACTTAATGAGGCTTAGTCACAACCTTAATGAGGCTTAGACGTATTCCCACAAGCTTTTCACAGAGACATTTCTGATAAGTCACGTAGTTTTATACTGTGTGAAAAGAAGCTGCATAAGCGTAGCGTGATAAAGCTATTCGCGCAGGCACATTGGTCACACTCACAATCTCACACTATAATGGATTTTTGAAACTTGTGGAAGCGGAAACATTGCTACAGATTCACCCCTGCTTCTTTTCACACAGTATGAAACAACGCGTCTTACCGTTATGAGCACTCGCTATCTCGCTGCATCACCTACCAAAGAGGTCAACAGTCACATGCGGAAAAACGAATTAATTATCGCAACTTAAGTGAACCTTTCAAGATTCGTTGCCATGTTATTGTTACGCAACTAAGCGAAACAGTAGAATAATGCGCTCCCAAGTCCCACAACGTGAGTCTGCACAGGAAAGAGTAGACATGAGTGAACTGCAAGCTCATCACTGCATAACACCAGAACAGTGAAGCTGGCTTTTGTGCAGTGTGAATGCCATACTGGAAATATAGTGTTACTACAATAATTAAACCGATTAATCGGAATCGAGATGTTGACTTCAGATCTTTTAACCTTTTTTGCTTCTTAGTCCCAATTTCCATGGGGGGCAAAAACCCGTTTTGACCCTCGGTGGACACCCATGGAAGTAGTCCACCGCATCTCTTGAAAAAAATGTCCTTGAAAAACATTTCAAGTGATCTGGCAACCCTAGGCGGTAATAGAAAAGCATACGTCTAATGGTGCTAATACGGTTGCTTTGATGAATCACAAGCATAGATACGTGACATTAGTAAAGAACACACGCATGGATGAGGCCGACATGGGGCTACTGTAATGTTGATCACCGTTGCATAGTGCTGCGATGAGTCCCAAGTAACCCGATTGATGAAATGGATGGGGGGGCGGGAGGCTGCGATGAACCATGCGTAATTTGAGCAGCCGACCTACAGAAGATGAAGCTACTTGTCGTGTAAAGGGACGAGTTACCCTATTAGAAGTAAAAGTCTGTTGCTCTGAGTAAAAGGTTTAATATGTGCAATGCAGGTGCATGGTTTATGAAAGCAAAATGCCTTACAGACAAGTCCAAACCTCCAGAAGAAATTGGTTTAACTTGGCCACACAATGTTTATGCAGTTTTCACATATATTGGAAGTATTCGCGATAGCTAAAGAGGAAATGCGTCAAGTCAGTTATGGACCAGTGCTGCAGTGATGTCACACAATCTAAGCAGGATCTTACTCAGGTGTCCGATCACGTGTTTGGGAAATGCATTTTCAGTGGATTTGGTGATTCATGCATGCGAACGGAAACTCGGTTACTGTTCTACAAACACATGATTGGCAATGCAACTGGAGACTAAAGTTATCCAACTACGTAACACGAGAGTCTCATGCAACCGCTTTTAATGAAAGCAACAGAAACCAATCTGAGTAAACTATATAACAGCAGTATCTAATACCTGCTGAAACTATTTTCATAGTAACAGCGTTAATCAGTGCACTTTGCTAATGCACACCAGCAATGATTTTACTACCCGAGTAGTACATTTTCATATTCCGCTGTACAAAGTGTCAAACACGCTTTATTTTTTGTTTCCAAAGGAAATTCTGACCAGTGATCTGTTGCACTGCACCTTAGAATTTTCGCACTTAAGTTTGAACTTGGTTTTAGTAATGCAAAATGCCGAGTTTTAGTGTGTCTCGCATTGTACGAGTGGAGAACTCAAATAAGTTTAGAATAACACTTAAAAGCACTAGTGTTTCTGTATGCTTTCGAGGAATCAGTCGACTGCCATCTGCTTTCGTCTTTTTGCGATGATTCAAACTTGCACATATCTCTATTCAAGTATGTACTTTCCACGATG
>Ga0210059_1014569_pt1 | contig 11595 bp, 3 predicted proteins | sample Ectturendosymbi2_FD_188042 | JGI IMG/M metagenome (GOLD analysis project Ga0210059, IMG submission 188042) | Ecteinascidia turbinata endosymbiont from Florida, USA - Sample 2 (SPAdes) (version 2) | ecosystem: Host-associated > Tunicates > Ascidians > Unclassified | place: Key West, Florida... | reverse complement strand
CTTCTTTCAAGCAAAATTTCAAAACAAGGAAATACGATGCTTCTGGTGACCGGTTTTGCAATAGTTTCACAAATTGCTGATCATAGTCAATTCTCATGTTGCATCATAAAGTTTTGTTACACTTGAGTTTTAAAATGTGACGTCACAAGATTACGTCACAAATATTAATGATCCGTGGAAATACTAGTGGCTTCATCGGCGATCCCCTACCAAAAGATTCTATATCCGATCAGCATATGGGACCCCCACCATGCCTGGGCCCCGGGCCCCCAACATTTAAATCCGGCGCTGGGGTGCTTAACGTTTTTACAGCTACGGCTAGATTCAGCTCTCTGAAATGAGCATCACAGCGCTTGTTGAAACCACCTATTTGTTGTCATCGATACAGAACATTTACTTTAACCACCATATGTGTAGTTTTTTGTCATATACCCCCTAACCATTCACGTCTTATCAGGTTTGCTATTTTTTGAATACTTCATGCGAACATCGATAGAACCTCACTACACCAAACAAGTTTTAAATTATGACCTAACTATTAGTTCCTCATAAACTCAGCATTTCAATGAGTATTTTTCAAGATGAAAAAGTAACGTTGTGCTTCCTTTTTAGGCCAAAAGACAGAGTCAAGGTACGTGTTTTTGCAACTGATCAATTGATGGTCCCAAGTCAGCAAATTATTCAAGTCACACTTAAAGTAAGTTTTTGTATTCGTAGTAAAACCTAGTACTGTAGGTTTGCAAATAATTTTACTTGCTCTTGTAGAGTTCAGGCAAAACAGTGCATTTTGTCTGACGATAAATTTAATTGTGTTTTGATAAAAAAAAACTCGTAATATTGATGACTAAATATTGGAGACCCTGTTCAGTAAACCTTTGAAAAGGCTCAAGAGAAACTTGTACGGATATCATACGTTGTAACGCATTTAATGGTATGACTTATCATCAACTTACATTGTGCCTAGTTCAGGCCAGTGGTTTTCAACCTTGGGGTTCGTGAGCCGTTTGGGTGGGGTAAAAATAGGGACGGGCAAGCTCTTAAGTTAGCGCAGCATGCTACATACTAGAAACCAGTCCGAACACGTTCGTTGCGACTGGACGCCGAAAGTCAAGGACAGGGATCTTTAGGTCATATTGCGTTGCTTTTATGGGTCGCGGTATAAAAAGGTTGAAAGCCACTGGTCTGGGCCATAAACCGTACATGCGTCAACAAAGCGATGCAAACACTTTAGCTGATTTTCATTTAGACACCAGATGGCATCGGAGTAGATAGAAGAGAACGACCACTTACACCCAACGATCTTATAGAGTTTCGGATGGCAGAAAACCCAGTATTTGGAAAGTGGTTTGTGGAAGCCAAATACAAAGAAAAAGTAAGAAAGCCTGTCAAATGCTGAAGCACACATGTGCAGTAGACATGTGCAGATGCATGTATGGATTTGCAATTTCTTTCAAATAAATTTTCATTGTACTCGTTTTGAATGCTGCATTTTGCGGCAAATTAATGGCTGCTAAAAACGAGGCTGGACAGGCCATACGCAGGGTTCTTCAGTCTTCGGTATGATCCAACCGGGAGTCGAGTGGAAGCTACAGTCTGTCGTAGATCATTCTCTATCACCTACTCTGCCACTTCCCAGGTTTGCAATTTCTTTTGAAGATCTTTATTCTTACTCAAGACAATTGGAAAAGTCAATTGTCTTGGTAAAATAAAAACCAATGCGCATAAGTAATGGTTGAATTTCGCTGTCGGTTTCTCATCAGATTAATTTTGTAAAAAATCGTATAGTGAAACACTTCCAATAAAACTTTTCATTGTATTTTGCAAAGAAAATTTGAACCAGGAGTTAAAAAGTTCGCGCCATGTGAACATTACAAAATTACCAAAGTCTAATCGCAATGACATACCGTTACGTAGAAAACGCACTCAAAGTCAGCATTTCTTCTGTAGTTCGTCGAATCTCCTTGTTCAGCGTGGTCCAAGTAGGTTTGATCTGCGGGCCACTTTTAAAAAACATGAGAACTTGCGGAGCACTTCTAAAAAAATGATGATAAAAACAACATATTCACAAGATTTAAAATTGAAAATAGAAGATAAGTGAGTGGGTAATTGAAATTTTTACACAACAGCAAATAGCAATTTATTACGAATCTCTAGCAGTTGGGATGCCTGTGGCCAGTGTTGCAGTCAGTCCAAAACTTTGGGAGCGGCCTTGCTTCATGGCAGAAACTGTGTTCCGAACATCAAGTCCACTTTTTTGTGCGAAATTTATGATTTTGGAAGCCTATCTTTGCTGACTAATTTCCAGAATCTCTCTACAGTGTGTAGTCCAGTAGTCTAACGCGTTAATGTTGTGCATTTTTATTAAAAGATGTTATGGTTGTTCTAACTAAAATTGCCTACTGTAACAAGCAACAAACAATGCTGAGGAAAACTCGCAGGCCTTAAAAATTCTGTCTGCAGCCGCATGTGATCTGCGGGCCTGTAGTTTGACCACACTGTCTTAGTTTGTTTTTGTTCTTTCTGGATTCTTTTTGCGCAGTGGTTCCCAAAAATTCACTGATTGCGTAACATTTGCCGGCCCTGTACGTTCACTACGTACCGCCTTGTTCCAGGAAAACTCAATTTTCCGAATATCATTCCATCGAAATTTTGGAAAACCGGAATTGACACACACGCGACATAAACAAAATTACTGTAAGAAACCATAAATAGCCATTTTTTCAAGCTAACAAGGAAAGGTGCACAAAAATTAAGGACATTATTAACAGAACCCGATAAGTAAAAAATATAGTTGTGAGTTTATTTTTTTGAAAAAGAAACAGAAAGTAGGCCTATTCGCGTGTCACCGTAGCAATTTGGGAACCACTGCTTTACGGTGTAAACGGGAGCTTACCACGAAAAGCTTACTCTCACATTTTTCCCACAAGCAGTCGTAACCCTTAGAACATTGGTTCTTTAAACTTTACAAACACGCCGAACTCTTACATAGTTTTCCAAGCTTTTGTCGAACCCCATTTTTTCCCAACACAACAGAAAGTAAAAATGGGTTACTGATATCAGATGACCTTTGTCGAACCCCTGAAACGGTTTCGTCGAACCCCAGGGGTTCGGTCGAACCCAGTTTAAGAACCACAGCTTAGAAGGTGAATGTATCTTCTTGGGAAATTTAAGCGAAGACTATCAATACATGATCGAAGCAAAACTACCTGTGTTGCAAAATCCACATTGACATTATCTATTTCTCGAAACAGGTGCTTGAGCAAGAGAGCTAAACTAAGTGAATGGGATCACATTACACATCATATTTTGGAGTACAATGATATATGAAATTGCTTCCACTTCAACTACCGTATAGACGTTTACAAGATGTGACTTGTTCTTCGTTACACCTGATAGAGCCGTGACAAGTGTCAACGCTTCTCAAATGGTTGGGTGCAGCCCACTGGTGGTCTGCAACGCACGCCAAAACGTTACTGTACAAAAAGCCAAAGCTTTTATCAACGCGTGTTGAATATTACAGATTGTTACTTTAAGCTTGAACAATAGGTTATTAGTCTTTTTTACCTTCTCTGTTCGTGGGGATGTACAGTATGTTGTTTATGGCTTGAATGTAACATTTCTACATTGTTTAATTTTGAACGTAGCGAATTCTTTTATCTTTTAGTGGGTCTCCAAAAAATTATGAGTCAAAGTAGTCCGCGAGTTGCACTGCTATACGAGCGTGAGAAGCACTGCTATATGAGAATGCATACAGTGGCTATTTGGGATTATGGTGCGAATTTACAGTAAAAAAATTCAAAACATTGGTATTAAAAAAAACAAATTTTTTTCTATATAGTGAAAAATATTTTTGCGATAAAAAAGACCAGTAATATTTAACAGCTTGAGGCCAAACATCGAAGCCCAAAAACCTATGCAGGCAAATATCATTATTATATTGGAGGGCTTCAAATATGTGTCTTCATTTTGCAAGCTGTACAAGCGATAGAAAACAATTGGTACTTCAGTGGAAAGTGCAGTATATTTGAGGAACTTCGCCGGTAGTTTGTGATTTTCTTGTGATAACCACTACCTTCGTGTTGCGTAGATGTTAAAGCGCCCGATTAACGTTTTATTGCATAAAACTATGTCTTCACACACCACGTTTAGACCTGCTTCGAACAGATGTGTGCAATGAACTGTGTTCGCCAGCGATAAACACTCTAACGCAAAACATTTGTAGGGAAGAGGGTGCATTTTTGCGTATACGTATATGTGTAGCTCCCAAAGCATGTTTTTTGCATATCGCAATGCGACGCTTTAAAAAGTTATAGAAAGTTAATGGACGGACGTCAACAAATCTGTTACACACTGTTTACATGAAATATATTTTTCAGGGCTTTCAAACCAGTGCAACTGCAAGCTTCTTAGTTCAACGCTACGGTGAGGTTTTGTTTAAACATCCAATCAAAAATTTGGTTGTCAATGGTTAAAAACACTTTTTTGAGCATTATGCAATTTATGCAGCTATCTAGCTTTGTTTTTTGTACAATGCTCGTCTTTATGCAACATCCTGCAGCTTTTAACTAAACGCTAGATCGTTACGGACCGCAGATGATATCAAAATCTGCAACAAAAAGAAGTAAGAAATTTATTTTGCAGTTTTATGTCGTGTGCTTAGGTTGATATTTCATGTTCTTGGTTCGAATGGTGCACTTACCGTTGCAATTTCTTTTTCAGTTCTTCCGACGTTTCAAGTCCGCGTAGCACCCAGCAAATCTTTTATTCTCGTTAGCGATCAAAATATCGAAGGGACCATTTACGCCAACTACAGGTAACGGTGTGAGTGGCGCTTTCGCGTTCGTAAAAAGAATTACCTCGTTCACTGTTTTCCACATGATCAGTACCAGACGTGATCCAAAGAGTTACAACTACTAGAAACAACCACGGGACCTCCTGTAGTGGCGCCTGTTTACCAAAATTCCGCCCCATAAACTCAATGACCTTTTCCCATTTCTTTTTTTCCTGCAAATTTGGACGCCCTTCCCCCAAAACAAACATCAAGTCTACCACTGAGCAGTGCTCACAATCACAAGGTTTTAAACTTGAGTTGTTTTTCTTGAGGTTACCTGCAGCTACAGGAACAAAGATGTTGAACTTTTATCGAAAATCATAGCAAAACATCTGTCACCTCACAGCAATTCCGAACGATTAGCAGGCAGGGCTGTGGAGCCAGAATTCAAATTTCATGTTCCAGTTCTGGCTCCAGCTCAGGACATCTACAGTTTTTGACTCCAGGTCCAAAATGATTTGGTCGATTAAAAACTGAACACCATAGTATTATCTGTACAACTAGCTTGCCCCACAAACTAGGGCTGTGGAAACCGAACCCAAATTTCTGGCTCTGGCTTCGGATCTACCATCTAAAAGTTTGTGGCTCCTGCTCCAAAATTGCTTTGACTCCGGCTCCGCAGCCGGGTCTGAAGAAGGTTAAGTGGCATTAAAAAACATCTCTTTTGGGAAAAACTTTTCTCACATTCGAAATTATAGATCATTGGCAGGAGTGTGATTAAATCGGTTTTACTTTCGTTTTGAAGGGTAACATTTGGTTACTTTTACAGAAAGCGGCGGATTTTTTTAAAAAGCAAATTTGGGCAATGAGCTATTTCAAAATTTATGCAGTGATATCATTCATAGATTTTAATTGAGTTGTTTTGGGCCTGCATTTGATGTTTCTAATCTGATTATGGCCAACGTCAGGTTTTCCGGTGGAAGGCCCCTCCACAATTTATTTTTTCATATGAAAGTTTGAAGCGGAGAGCCAAATTTTAGTTTAACTTAAAGTTGTGATGATGTTAGATGCGGACAAATTTCAGTGAAAGTTGAATCATGTTGTGTAATCAATAACGATATGTTTTTTCCTTTGTTGAGCACAACATTCGATCCAACCCTTCAGCAGGGAGAGTTTGACATTTATCTTGACCTAATGTTCACATTTTGTCTGTAATTGAAATTACAAACATAATCTCAAAGAAAAGCAGTAGTTTTTAACCGGGGGAGGGACGTCAATAAATTTTCAGGAGGGCTCGAGCCCTTAAGCGCCATACAACATTGAAAGTTTGATCAATGAAGTTACCAAACAATACATTTGCTTTCAAAACTTGTTTATAGCCAAGGGGGCTTGAAACAAAGGACAAGTACTTAAGGGAAGTGTGGTAAAATAGGTTAAGAACCACTGGTCTAAAAGATGTGTCCAGTCAGCGATGAAAGTTACATATACGTAATTACTTTGGTAAACATGTGAAGAACGACTGTCGATGTTTTAATAAGATTTTACATTTTACATAGCTGCATTTCATCTAAGAACAGAACGTTTCCTTTTTATACGTGGTGTCTCGCAGTAGCGTAGCCAGCCCAAAATTTTGGGAGGGGCCAACTATTTTGACTTTAAGCGAGCAACAGCGTTAATTTGTTTGGAAAATCGCCTTTCAAACACAAAACGACAAGATATGCTAGAAATTTGGAGGGCATGACCCCTTGGCACCCCACTGGCTACGCCTATGGTGTCATGTCCAACGAAGAACAAGCATGATCAAATTTTCGCCATTGCCTTTAACGAATATCTGTCCGTGAGGGCCTTTTCAGACAGAAAAGGTTTTGAAGGATTAACATTTCAGGCAGGAAAGGTAGCGAGATTTTCAAATATTGTTAAAATAAGCAGTTTTTCTCGTACTGTTTTCGTTCGGAACTAATCAACAGATGAAAAATTATAGATGACGTCTGAAATATCCTCCTAAATGTTGAGCAGAAATCCCTTGCACTAATTTTCTTTTTGCGCGTTATAATCTGTATGTTGTATGTGCCTTAGGCAATTTTCAAAATTGCACGCAAGAAAAAAATTATCAGGTGAAAATACAAGCTGCACAATAATTTTACTGCGAAAACAATTTATTCGGTTACTTAATGAAATGATTTATTGAACACCCATAACTGACCCATTAATTGAAATGATGTTTTGCCAAAAATAATATGAGAAACGATTGCTTCCTGTCTGAAACAAAATTTTCGAATGGCACATTTTATTGTCTATCTCGTTTCACAGCAGCGTTGTTGAACACCCATGTAGTCGCTTGTGGAAGCCTTGAACGCGAAGGAGCTTTAAATACTACTTTAATCAGCTGTAGCACTTGATAAGTAGAACAGCAATTAAATCCGCTTTAAATGCAAACTAATCAAGTGCAGCATCATCTATTAGCTCCATTTCGATTATACTCGCTTTTTGTACTACTTTTGGGAGTGTCACGAGTGGTCTGCGGGCGCCCATGGCCATTTGTTTGCGCCGTTGGCCACGCTTTGGTAGTGACTGGTGGCGAAACTGTGGCAGAATCGCGCGTGAACCGTTTCCTTGCACTCACCCGTTAAGGTCGAGCACGAGGCTGGACAGGCCGCAAATACCGCTGTTCAATTCTTCGGTATGAACCGACCGGGAATTCGAAGGCGGCTTACCAGCTTTGGTGGCGTGTGCTCAACCAACTGTATCACCCAGCCGGTCAGCATCGCCGATAATTACTGTTAATACACTCTTAGCGCTCGTCTCAACACGGGCGCGGCGCTGAAATTCCCCACCAGCAATGGCGAGTAAGTTAAACAAATTTAGTGGTCTCAGTGTACATGAAGCAACGGACGGATGATGAAATTCATACTTGTTTAACAGACAACTTATTTCGCGCTGCTTCAGAGTCAGGAATTGCTGCTGATAAGAACCATTTTGTTTCTAATTTTCACAAAACCAGTAAATATGAAATTATCTCGATTGAAAACGGGTTGGCTGTTCTATTCTCCAATGCAAACTTCTTGGTTTTAATGAACATGGTTTTGTTTTTAATCAGCTACGGAAAACCTGTATTTGGAAATTACTTTCTATCAATGAAGCTGAAGAGAACACCTGAAAGTAAACCAGTGGAATTCTACACAAAACCAGGATCATATCAAAGAACTGTAGGTTTTGGTGATCGGCCGAGTTGCCGTTTTCAGCTTACTATTCCTCATGTTTGTTCAAAGGTTGTGTGCTTTCATGGCTGTAACGCTAACACCATGATTGTTTGCTCTCGCTCATAAAGTAACCAATGGCAGCGATCGGAACTCAGGTACCGTCTTTAATGATGCATTAAGAGGCCATTTTTTCGTGTCAAATTTTAGTTAATGGTACAGCACTCCACCTTCTTATGCACACCGTGAGTAAAATAATTTTGGACAAGCAATCACATGATGCTGCGGTACCCATCACCTCATAAATAAGAATTCATGCAACAGATGTAGAAAAAAAAACAAAAAATTGCTGGGGTTCCCCTGCTGAATATGGTTACTGCAATACCCAAAAGAGTGCTGCAGGAAATGACTTGTATTTCGTGGCGTTGAAAGCAGGTCATACTTTGTGGGTGATGCATTATGCAAATGATGCATTGGCAAAACCACTGCCAAGTCAGACGTCCCTTGTACAAAAACAATGGAGAGGAAGAAGCAACAGCTCAGTGGTGGACTGTCCCGTTCTGAATCGAATGGTTGGTTGTTCGATATACGGTAACTGAGTCAATCGCTGTTGCACTCCTTTGGCGAAGACTATTTCACCTCTATCGTACCGAAAAAAGAGCGTTCGCCTCAAACGCATTGGTCAACCACCTAATTTTGCAACCTACAGCATAACATAATGAAAGAAGCCATCACAAAAATGAATAAGTTATAATTTAATGACATGTCGCTCTATTTCGGATTCAACGAGGTTCATCGCGCGTTGCTTGGTATTGATAATAGAAACATTTAGCTTATATGAAACTGTAACATAAAAATCTGATGTTGCTGTATCTGACGTTGAAGAAAGCAACAATCTGGTGTTAGTGAGACTGTCCCCAGTGGCAACACCGGAAACAGATATGAGTGAACTACATGCTTATCACTGCACACTATATAGTGGCCGTGGCGTAGCAAGAGACGATCACTGGGGGCTCCCGGCCGGCGGCAAATTGTTGATTAAAAATTAATTTTTCAGTGGGAGATTTTCAATAACAAGTGAACATTTTTTGTGTTTTTTCGATCCCCTAGAATGAGTAAACGGTTAAAGCTAAGTGCTGCGGCTTACCGCAGACTGAAAGCCACCAGGGTAGAAAATTTAACAAAATATGCCGGATTCACAGTTGCATATGTGAAGAAAGCAGAAAGAAAAGAACAGCAAATGACGAGAAAGGTGGCAAACGGGTAGAAAAACAAGACTCATTTCATTTTGTAAGCGTTGATGTTCAAGATGTTTCAATATTCCTTATATCTTTATTAAAGCACAAAACATGATCTTCTTTCACTTCAAATTCTTGTTAGAACATTTTAGGGGCGGAAAGGGCGGCACTTTTACGGTCGTCCCCGAGCGACACTTAGTCCTGCTACGCCACTGTCACTGCATGACCAGAACAGTGAACCTGTCTCTTGTGCAGTGCAAATGTCATACTGGCAAATAAACTATCAATGCAAGAATCAGACTTAAGCGAAATCAAAATCAGACTTAAGCGACTGACTTCAGGTTTTTTAAAAAGTTTTGGTTCTTTTTAGTAATTTCCAGGAGGGCAGATGCCCGTTCGAAATATTTTATGCGCGAGTGCTCTAATTTGCTGCTCTATCCGCTCGATCGTGTGGCTTCTTGGTGATAGTACGAACATCAGTTTTTCACGCCGAAGCAAAACTACTCGCCACAAAGAAATACCAAAAGCAGAGAGCGTGGCTTGACTGAAAATTTCATTCAACGAAGTTGTCGCCTGCTCCAGTCCACTCTTGTGAAAAACGAAATTAAAAAGGTATAGACAGTCTGACCGTCTGAAAACATCCTCTTTCGCATGACTATAGATGAAAAATTATTTTATACCTGTGACGGCTTGATCAGCAGCCATAGGTGGCGCAATCGGCGAGCCGCATGGGCCTAGGCCCCCCGCTTTTAAATTTCGAATTTTCCAAAAGAGGTTTAAGTAACACAATTGGTATTGGGTCCATCGTTTAATGAAAAAAATGCAGAATTTCGGCAATATTATTATGATACATTATTTGTAAGTTGGCAAAGAATTTGGAAGAATTTCGTAAATGTTTGGCAGAATACACCGTGCACAATCTGGTTACCATGCTCGGGCTTGCTCTACCATGCGCCATTGGTGTCGTCGAACAGTGTTTCCAGATGGCGTAATAGTACACATGCTTGTGTGCAGGAAAATTTTCGTGACACACCATTGAAAACTTCTTGCAGTTTGGTGTAACTTTAAGCGTTTTAACGGCAATCTACACTGAGGAGTTGCCAGCAGTAGCCGCGCACGATTCTTTGTTTGTTTTATTGCGCCCAGGAGATGCCGTGCCGACCCGTGCCCGAGCGCAGAATTACCCGGCGCAACAAAACAAACAAAGAATCGTGCGCGGCTACTCCTGGCAACTCAGTGTAGATTGGATTTAAGACCATTCTAAATAGTAAAAATTTTGCTGAATCTTATACGCAAAATGAAATATTTGACAAGTCAGTTCCAATGGTGTTTTTGTTTGCATTGGCAACACTAAATAGCTATATTTTGTTTTTGCATTGGCAACACAATTGGCATCTTTATAGACAACTTGCTACACATGTTCTGTCTTGTCATTGCATTCCGGTGTCTAATGCAGTTGTAGAATGAGTATTCAATCATGTTACTTGTGTGTTCTACATGTGGAAAAATTGTGATTTTGGATGTGTTTAAGACAGGTATCACTATTGTGTCATTTTTTGCCTGTTGTTTAAACTGTGCTGTTGGTGTTTTTAAGAGCTCAGTGGCGACTCCGGCACTCGGGCTACCTCGATTGCGATTTATATTGATGAATGCGAGCTTGCTTGCTTTGTATATTTGTACCACCACCCACGGTCCCACTTCACTAAGTCGTTAACTCGGGCTCTTTTTATTGCACCTTGTCACTGTTCATATATTTTCGTTCCATGTCTGGCCTTTCGCGTTCATTTTGCAGATGACTGCGCTTTACTCAGGCTCATCCGTTACAGCCCGAGCTGCCCTACGCAATTAAGTATTTTGAGGCTGAATGTTTCTTGAAGCAATGGATTTGTATAGAACACTTGAAGTCCAATCCAATGGACAGTTCCCATTTTGAGAAAAATTTCAAACGAATGATAAATTGTCCACTAAGTCGGACTATATGAATCAGCCTAGTATGCACTAAGCAGAGAACAAACTGGCGTTATCATTGCTCTGTGACGTGCGTTACTCAACAGCAGGAGCGGATCCAACCAGTAAGGTTAGGGGGTGCGATTTCAGTAATATTTGTTACTCGAGTCTCATTACGTGTTCACTACTGCAAAAGAGGTGAAGTATACTCAGGAGCGAATTTTCATTTTCAGGGCCCTAGGTTATTTTAAATTGGGGGCCCCTGTTGAAGGTTTGCGACGACTTATGTCATAAAAAGTAACACTACACGTGCTCGCTACATTCACTGAACAGTTGTTCCAATTCATAAATGTATTCCTTCATTCTGAATTTCCTCGATATCAGGAACCAGAGCCGTGCCAGCCGCCCTCCCCCAATTGGGGGACCACGCTGTCACAGGGGA
>Ga0210059_1014567_pt1 | contig 11595 bp, 7 predicted proteins | sample Ectturendosymbi2_FD_188042 | JGI IMG/M metagenome (GOLD analysis project Ga0210059, IMG submission 188042) | Ecteinascidia turbinata endosymbiont from Florida, USA - Sample 2 (SPAdes) (version 2) | ecosystem: Host-associated > Tunicates > Ascidians > Unclassified | place: Key West, Florida... | reverse complement strand
ACACAAAAGATCTTCTGCTCCATCGACCAAGGCATCATTAGACTATTTTTTGTTTAATATATAGAAAGGTTAACTATTTCCCTATGACAATCTGGAAAGAGAAAAATGAATAAGGTCATCGATAAATGTTTTAGAAGCTGCCGCTTTGTTTCAACAATTGTGAAATACTCTGTATTTGCGCGTCTCAAACTTTACTCTTATCAGCCAAACCAATCGTAGATATGGTTACATTTTTCACGAGAAGTGCAGCTTACCTTCAGCTTTACATTATCGCATGCAGAGTTTTCAGAAGTTTCCATCCAAGGAGATAAAAGCATTCCTTGAAAGAACGGAATCCTCGCAGACAGGACGCACCGATGAGCTTCTATTGAAATTCCATCATCACACACAACAGTGCAATCAAAAAGTATAGAGCTTAAACTTCTATTCAACGTCACTTGAGCCCGATTAGAAAGAGCAATCGGTCGGTTGTCACGGCAGTTAAAGCGCTGAAAAACAATCTTGGCATCTTTGACACCAAACCGCTGAGCTGTGGTTTCTAGCAAATTAACACAACTGTTTTGCAGATCCTGAGATGACGCTGTAGCTTTTCGCAAAACCTTTTTCTTCTCATACTCTTTCTCTTCTACATACGTCGAGGAACGGAAATAAACTCTTGGGATTCCCATATCGCAAAAAACACTCATTCCGTTATCACGAGTTTCGAACATTTCGCAAGAGCCTGAATAAATCAGTTGCAACAGATTCCGCATAATTACAGGATGCACATTTTCGATGACGACTTCAGTGCAAGCACTACAATCTTCTGGCACCGCAGCGTTCGAATGCAAATCTTTTGGAAGCTGCGAAACATCAGGAGACAAGAACAGCTTGGAAAACAGCTGGCACCTAGATATCAACATAAACTTGTGGCAAGCGAAACTGACGTTTGGTTTGCTGCCTCCAACCACGCGCAGAACCACATCGTGCAGCCGATCCGCTTCGCTGGCTGATTTCAGCAGCAGTCTGAAATGCTCCGAGCTGCACGTTTCGTTGACCAAAGGAACCTGAACGAAACGTGGAAATCGATCAGTAAACTTGTCTTGCAGACGTTTCAAAGCAATAAAAGTGCAACAGAAACATACCTGAGTGATAAAGTTTCTCGGGTCGGCTTGCAAGATCGCAGCGTTGCGACCTTTCGGACCAAGAAAACAAGCACTGGTGCGAAAAGCAGCGGGTATTTGTTCAACGCGAAATTTCTGGATAGAGTCGGACTGAGAAAGGTCCAAACTGTTGGAAAATTCCTACACAGAGAAAAGAAAGATTTCAATGGCACAAACTATTGCACGCATGCAGCCAATCGGCAAGTCTTGACCTCTACTCAAAATTGGTTCAGAATAACTACGGAACAAAACACTTCTCTGCAATGCGTATATACGTTACAAACGATTTTGAGAGCCACTTCATAGATAAGAGCTTACATAACGACTTGAAAACCTCTCCAGAATTTTAGAAAGACGATTTACAGCGCTCGTTACATGGTGGTGTGAAGTACATTAACAACGGCACACCGTTCCACATTCGACAGTAAAGTGCCAGTGAGAAAACAATATATACAGCAAAACCAGTTATGCGGCTCGTTACCTGCTTTTGAGCCGACGGGCTTTTCTTGAAAGACCTTCCAGGCTGCCACGATTCGTAGTGGCTCAAATACGCGGTGCCATCAACAGATGAAAGCAGTGCAACGTTGCCAGCTTTGCCCATGGACACATCGCTTATCCAGCGCAACTGAATGAAAAAGATTATGTTAAGAACAAAACTGAAGTTAATTGATATATACAATTCATATAAAACTGGCAACTTCAAGATGTCTTTTAACAATATCATTTGTTTTGCACGGCAGTTGACATCAGCTATAAGATCAGCACGAACAACCTCCACAAACAACCATAAAACTGCATTTTGCTGAATAACTACTGGTTAGCAAAATATCAGACCAACGTAAGTGGGTCAAATGTTTCACATTTTTGTATGCAAGCAACGTTGTTCCTTCAGTGACATAAGTGGGTCAAATGTTTCACATTTTTGTATGCAAGCAACGTTGTTCCTTCAGTGACATAAGTGGGTCAAATGTTTCACATTTTTGTATGCAAGCAACGTTGTTCCTTCAGTGCATTGCAAAGAAAATGATTCGTGCTGGGCAGAAACAAAATTACCGCGAATAGAAACAAAGGATATGGACAAAAGTAAATGCGAACACAACTACCACACGCTTTTGCAAGGTGGGCTTTGTGAGAAACGAGATAATGGAAAGGAATGACCGAGGGCAGGGCAGTCTAAGAAACCTTGAAAAAACATCAGACAATTAATTCGATTCCGTTAAACGAGTGTGACTGATAGTTGCAATGCCTACCTGTTTCAAATCAAACTGGCATCGATCCAATGTTGAATGAGCTGAGCACCAGGAAATGAGATCTCCTGAAGATTTGAGAACTAAAACTTTACAACTTTTCTGCTCAAACTTTCCTTCCCTGCTCTTAGTAAGCTTTGCGGTGGAAACATTCGCTTTAACCTTAAAGAAATTTCAAATGTAGGATAAAAATCTTCTGAAAGGATTAGATAGCACACACTATGAGCAGTGGCGAAAACAATTGTTTAACGAACCTGGGAGAGAACTGTGTTATCAAGACTTCCACCACCAACTTGTACTTTTTCAATGTCCATGTGCTTTGATAATATCTTGCGAACTACATAGTCATGAAGAATGAAAACAGATCCCTGTCAAAAATATGGAGTTTCAAATATTACTGCACAGATTATGCCACATTGGGTCCGCAAACCCAAAGGGGTGAAAATTCGGCGTTGAGAGCGTGTCAAAAATATCTCAATGACCAACTGAATGACGTACGCATCACAATGACCTTTCCAGAAAATATCCAAATAACTGACACATGAAATCACGACCTAACATGTCGGACTTTAATCAGAAATTCTTAACATGGTTATGCAAAGACAAAAATACATAAATAAATTAATTAAATCACGCAAGATGGACAGCACTTTTTAAAAATAACTCTCGTTTAGTTCTGAGGCATCTCTGATGAGAAGGCAAAGGGCGTCCGTGTCTCGAATGCAACGTTTGGCGAGTCAGTAGCCATTTACATGGGAACCATGTGGCAAAATAAAGGAATCTACACTTTACTTTAGGCTTGGGGCGCTCATGTCGTAGGGAGCGAAATTCTATGAACGAATAAAAAGGTAAAATGTGCACATTCGCCAATTTTTGGGAAATTTTACCTCAAATTAAAACTTTTTGCAGCAATTTACCATGTTTAACCGACATTTTCCATCTTTTTCATGTGTATTCAGTGGCAGGACACATTTTGTAATTTTCCAAAGACTTGCCTTCAGCGCCTTTGTAGCAACGGAACAGATGTCCGTGGGTACCAGCCCAGGGACAACACCCACTTATATTCTCCTTAAATAGGATGAATGTGAACAATACGTCCGTGCACAACAAAACCGTACGTCACACGTGTTTCACTAACAAATGGCCGGCGAAAATAGATAGACTGAAACGCAAACAAGCATTGTGCAGTTCATACGTTTTGAGCGCAGCAACGAACGCCACCATTCCAACATCTTGCAAGGAAAGCTTACGAATTGCCACACGAAAAGCTAGACAACCGGACAGAACAATGTTTGCACGTGCAATACAGTACGTTAAACACTTTTTTCAATAACTAGATGGCACCAGAATTTGTGGAACAAACCGGGTAATTGTATACGCACTGCACAGCTGTCATTGCTACTACCTTGACACGCATCAACACTATATGGGTAACAAACAAAAACAATGATCCGTTCATGCATTTACCTGTGTGGTGGCCACCACAATAGCAGCATCACTAGAATGTACGGAATGAACCTTATCTTTTTCTCTGTACACCGCCGAAACTTGTCTGGGTTGAACAACGAACAGGTCGCCCTTGGCATGACCTGCAGAAACAGTTGAAGGCTTCGTCATGATATTTCCTAGCTATGTTCTGCACGAATTCTCAGAAAGTACAAGCCAATACAGAGCGACACAACGTAAACTTTCGCTTTAAAACAAACGTTGGAATTCGCAACTAGTGATGGAATATACCGTTATTCTTTTGACGGACGCTGATGCTTCCAACAATGAAAAATAGCCGACAGTTACCAATAATGATTAAATCTGCGTATGATAACATCTACTTATGATAACATCTACTGATATGAATGAGAGTGCAATCGATATTTTTATGCTTTCAGTGTGTCAAAGTTTTTAAAGTTTGTTTCGAATGGGAAAAGGTAGATAGATCCAATTACGCCGTGCCAAAAACTGAGGCGGGGAGAGCGTTGTTACGAAAAAAAAAAAACTTGTTTCCGACAGTAATGGCAGGTGGGAAATTTTTGGGTGGTATTTCACCAAATAAGAATCGACGTAATTCGTTAATACATTGGTGCCACATAGAGATTTGGAGGAACAGTATTCCCTGCAACTACACCAAAGGCCAGGTCTTTACGTAGACGGAGCTATGATACATCAGGCTGTGGAATTCCAAACAAGAACCAAAAAAACGAGCATTCCGCAAAAAAACAACTTTTGCGCAGGGGCTTGGAGATGAACAAAAACTTAATATAAACAAACAAAACAACAAAAAAATTAAGTGATTTTGGTCGTTAGCCAAGATTTAGTATCACACTTGCCTGGAAGCATTTTCAAACGGTTTTCGACTTGCAAAACTTGCAAGGATGCCAATTAACCAAAAATTTCATCCACTGGCTTGTATAGGACTAACTGGGTCTTTTTTGATCGCTTTGGAGTCCAACTGTGTCAAAATAGTAACACAATGGACATAATTCACGAACCGTTGGCGGTAGAGACAACAAACAATTTTTTAAAAGGGATTTGGACATATTTTTCGTCATAATAAAAAACCTACCGCAGCATTTAAAATATTTGAGAAAAATGAGTTTTTTTGCGTTCTTTGTTAGCTCTTTTACTGCTTGGGGGATTTCTAAAAGGCTTTTTGCGTTCTTTATTTGCTGTTTTACTACTTGGGATTTCTTCGTTTCGAAGACATCCTACAGAAGTCAGCAGACATCTACAAAAAAGGCGCTGAGCAATCAAATTATTAAAACAGCACGAGTGCCGGACTGCTCTAAGTGTTGCCCACACCAGACATAATAGTGCACTGTTTTAACAATTGTGCGTGCAATTCCCATTTACATTAATCTCATTTGCGACAACGGACTACCGGTACGTGCTCGGCAATAATTAATATAAACATTTACCTAGCTGCCCAGCATTTACTCCGCATGTGAATAACGCAGTGCTTGTCCATGCTGCCGAGTGGTATGAACCAGCACTACAACCGATTATTCTGTGATTCTTAAGTGATAGGATTCTTGTAGGAAGCAGGACGTTTGATGCGGTAGAAGCATGTCCTAAGACATGGAGTTGGTTCATTCCACATGTATACAGCTGCAGAGCAAACAACAATGTTGTTTCCACTGTTGCTTTTTGAAACAAACGAAATGAATGCTTATCGCGAAGTGCACTGATCCTACGGCGAATTGAGAATCGCTTCCAACGCAATATAAAAAGTTAGGTTAACTTGACAAAGATCCAGACACGAAAATCTCAGTAATCCAACCGTGACGTGCCTCCAACCCTACTTATAACCAAATAAATCATAGAAAGGATGAAGTACAAGTAAGCCAACAACAACAAAACTGCGAAGCGTTACTTGTGTGAAGCAACCTCATCCAACGTACTAAGGCGTAACGAAATATTTTAAAAAATTTAAAACAGTTAGATATCCGTAGTTCGCTGCAAGGTTAACCATAACCGCGTTGCATTTCCAGTCAAAGACACATACCCAAAAAAAATTTTGAACGCGCAAACAGTCAAACACATGCGCACTCGTAAACAGCCTTCAACACTGGGATTACAGTCAAAAAGAAGGCAAGAACATCAAACAGTCCAAGTGAACAGAAATTAATACAACAATAATCATAATTACGAAACTATGCAACACATTACGGAAACAGAAACGCAGCAAAGTCTATGACACTCTGCAGCTATAATATAATGGTTCTAAATGCGTTTTTGTTTGTTAGACAGACGTGCAAGCACTTGCATGCCTTGATGAGAATTTGCAATACACTGCACACCAGTGATGTGGCCGAGTCAGAGCCACAAGCCCTTCGAGTCAGAGTCATCTAAATTTTTTGCCAGTCGAGTCAAAGTCAAGTCACTTCCAGTCATTGGCTTGTAAGCTTGAGTCATTGTCGAGTCAAATGAAGTTCAACACTTTTCCTGTGTATTTTTTTGCTACAGTATGGTGCCCAGCGAGTTGCAAAATGGTGCCCAATGTTGTTTTAGCAATTTTTATTCCAGGTTATTCAAATCTAAGTTTTTTGCAAAAGCAATTTCCGTTTTACTTCTCTCCTTCACTATCAGTCATTTCCACAGGTCTAGCCCAACCTTGCTGCAAGAAACATACATCCTTGTCTTTCACATACCCAAAAAATGACCAGAGATGAAGATGGACTTGGATTTAAATCTTGCTGCATTCTGGTATTTTGATGGATTTAGGTTTGAAAATTTATGCTTAACTAGATTTGGATTGGATTTGATAATACTATTTTGAAACTCTTCGTAACTTTCGGTTCAGTTCTGCGACTACAGATTCCTGTTTTAAGTAAGTATGTAGTGATTTGAATGGAAGCTCAACCGACGTACGCTGACCTGTTTATCGGAAAACCCTGGCCCGAAACATTTGCGCGAACGACCGCTGTTGGAAAACTCGCTGCGTAAAAAGCAGTAAAATGTTGACAAAGGGATTGCTTTTGAAGCCTGCTAGTTGCGTGAATCTACCCTAGCACGGCTGAAAACGACTGCACAAAGTTCCGTCCCACAGAACACAACCCACTTTACACTGCACTGTTATCGGATTGATGCGTGAGCGATTCGTCGCCCTTGGCTTACCTTCGTGAACGCACTTGCGAACTCCATATTGGGGCGTTTTTACACTGCAAGGAATTCGAAGATTTGCTTCGTGCGATTGGCCTATGGTATTGCGAAAGCTGGGGAATAAATTAAAATGAAAAGGTGAAAGCTGATTCCACTACAGAAAGGTGCTTTTCGAGGATGTAGTTGGAATCGCCGGGGCGTGGTTTTATTCAGCGTAGTCCGAAAAATAACAGCCAACAGAGAAAATCCTAGAGAACTGCTGGGCGATGAGGCCATGAAAACTGCGTCGCATCGTAATTGCACTGTCCAAGTGACTTTAATAGAATTCGAACAGCTTCTCTGCAGGGCAGGAAATGGGAGTTTGTTTTTACACTGCAAAGTCACATTGTTGATTTTGGTCAAGATCATTAACCAGGCTATTCTCTGCAGTACAAAGCAACAGAGTGTCAAATATGAGGATCCACAACACTTTGTAAGTCGTAATCTATGAACAGTATAACTACTGCAATTCACCAAATTGCAATTATAACCTATTTCACTTTTTATTTAAATTTTATGACACATTTTATTCTACTTTTTGTGTTCCATTATGAACTGAGAAAACCATTGCCACATAACTGGGATACAAAGTTCAAAGTGTAACCTATACTGAAGTCATCCACTTCCAATTACGTATTTTGCACAGAGGTTGAATAATTGTACTATACCAAGGTGTAATGACAACCTATTAATCAGCATTGGGGTAATAGTCCTTCAGTCCAATATCTGATGTCTTGTAACCTACCGAATAAGCTTTCAGTTTCCTTAACTTTGCTGATTGTTTCCCTAACTAGATGTAGTTAGCCTACAGGCAAAACTATTGAAAAAATAATCTGTCATTTTTGCTAAAGATTAGCTTGAATAGACTCATCTTGTTCTACACACTAGCGTACGGAGGAGGGAGGCCACTGCCATGGCCACCCCTTCAGACCCTAAAAATAAAAAAATGTAAAAACAGTATTGTCTAAAACTTGCTTCCAGAATGCACAAAAATGCATATTTTTAGGTGTAATTTTGCAAAATTTTTGCGGGGGCATGCCCCCGGACTCCCCGAGAATGGTTTTGCCCTCGGCACTTCCCCTAAACTTGATGTGTGACGTCTGACGAAACTTGCCCCTCTCGGAAATTTTCTGCGTATGCCACTGGGTCCACGGTGGTGGTTTTAGCATCAAACAAGTACAGGTTGTCCGTCCAAGACTTAATGCAAACCACCCAACATCACTTTCAGTTGAATCCCTTATTATCGGATTCGCAATCTACCTCTGATAGTTGGATATTTTTGAATCGCATATGGTTGAAAAAATGCGCACTCAAGCAGCGCGGTGAGACACTCACAGTCGTGCTTGAGTGATTTGTGGGATTCCCAATCCAACGCGAATCCCACAACAGTGCAGTGTAAAGTGGGTAATTGATGCACTTGCTTACTTTTTCGCAGAGGGAAAAAAGTTGAATTCATTTAATAGGTTCTGAAAACAAAAGCATTTTTATGAAAATTTTTGATTGTATGTAAAAAATGCACTGCTTGTAAGAGGTCGGAGCAACATATTTGGTGACCTGAACTCCATGCACGGAAAAAATGCAATTCCAACTCGAGTTCACAGCGGTTGTCTAGACACAAGCCTAGCGAAACACTGTAATCAACTCACATGTCCTTCCTCAGAAACAAATATCGTATGGTCAACAGCAGCAGCAATATCAATTATTTGACTCCCTGAGAAGTTAATTAACTGCGGGTCAATTAAAAGTTCCTCGTTGCCGGTGCCCAACCGGCCACCGCGTCCGTTTCCACAAGAATAAGCCGCGCCATCTTGACTAAGAAAAACAGTGTGGAACTTGCACATGGCAACCTGTAAAGCATGAAGAGTGTGCAGGATGGATTTCTTTATGACATCATTAATTGCAAAAAGGAACAAAAGCATTGAAAATTCAATGCAGCATTTGTGTCTTTTGCATGATAATGAAGTATGCTATCACACTTCCAACACACCTAAAATTCAAAATGATAATGAAAAAATGGTGAAACAGTAATTTCCAGTCTATCCCATAAAATTGGATTTTGTTGTTTTGTGCTTTGCATTGTGTGCATAAAAACAGTAATTGAGTGCAATGATTTTAGGTATCTCACGCAGTTTGGCAAGGACTTGCTCCAGAGAGGATTAAAGAATCTACCAGTAATCTGTGATTTTGAAGTTTTGTAAGCCGATCTAAAATTTGGTGTTGTTTTAACCAATATCAGACAATTTTGGGTCTCCAAGCTACAGCTCATGGGCCAAATCCGTCCCACAAAACCATTTCATCTAGCCTGCAAAGTCACTTTGCCATTAATGAAAAATTAATATATTCATAAAAAATTTATTGATTTGGTGGAATGTAACATATCCCAAAATAATCGCATTATGTGAGATGCCCTCGAACTGTTGTGTAACAGCTTAAGTTGTCCTCTGACTAAAGTTTGGAGACCCTGATATCAATTACCACCCTTATGCTAAAACATCAAAACTCTTCAGATGAAAATCCACAATTATGGGTCAAAATATGGGGCTGCCTAGAGAAACATCACAAACTCACTTAACATAGGCCAATAAGAAACTGCGATAACAATGTAGAACTCATGAAGGGCAAGATTTATCAATACACCATGTAGAGCTTAACTTGTAAAGTAAAAAAAAAAAATAAAATAAAGCTTTTCACCTTTCTAATAACAATTTTCTTTCCTGAAAAATAGTTCACAATTTCAGGTAATTTCCTGCTTTTCTGATGAGTTTGAGCCAAAGTCATATTTTCATTAATACCCCACGTATACAGATCGTTTGGATTCGATTTGCTCAAGTCATTCCAGCTGCAAATGTGAACATTCAATGAGGAAGTTAAATAGAAAAAAAAAGAACAAAACAGCACCCAGGTGGCAATGTCACACCTCTGGATGGTTATACTGCTCATTCGATTGAGAACTGGCTCATACACCCAGGGAGCAACATCTTTTATCATAAGGTCAAAAATATTGCATCCATCTTTGTCTTTTATCCACATATTTGCTCCATTCTACACAAAAAAAAATTTGGTAAGCCACAAGGGATTACTAGGTACACTAAATATTTAACATTCTAATCTAAGTTGCGAAAGATGGAGTTCCATATGTCAACTGTAGCCCACTTTTTCAAATCGTACATTTCCTTTTCATGATATTCCCTCCTCCCATAGCTATCTTTACTCCATACTTTTCATAACCCTATTGTACATTATCCCATTATTTACACAACTATTTGCTTTCGAAAATTTTCAAACCTCGCCACGGTTTTATTTCTTGATAGTTTTCGCTCATATTTGGGAGAATTGTTGCTGACAAAATTTTCTGTATAGATAAAGATAAATATTGTGGAAAAAACTTCTTAGAAAGATTTTGGTTTAAGAGCTATCTTTATACTTTGGTTATTTGTAACGGCAAAAATTTTCCTAATTTGTTTCTTAACACCTTCTATACCAACGTACGATACGAATATATTCGTACTTGCTTCGTACCACTTGTATACCAGTGTACGAATATATTCGTACCTGGAATTACAACGTGATAACTTTTTTGTAACTGGGTTGGTATGATACGAATATATTCGTACTTGCTTCGTGTATCACTTGTACACCGGTGTACGAGTATATTCGTACTTGCTTCGTATCACTTGTACACCGGTGTATGAATATATTCGTATCTGCAATTACAACGTGTTAACTTTTTTGTAACTGGGTTGGTTGCAACAAAAATTTCCACGAATGTTCTCCATAACTACAAGCATCATCACAATTTCAGGTAAATCGAGCAAGAACTTTTCGAGTTTCACAATTTTTTGTCATATGTCCTCTGCTAAGCACATGTTATATCATTTTTACAAACTCATAAGGTGCTATCACTTGTTGTGTACCACACAATAACTTTTTTATACTGGGTCTTTTGCAATGAAAATTCCCACAAATGTTCTCCATAACTACAGGCATCAGCCCTGAAAATTTCAGGCAAATCAAGCAGGAACATTTTGAGTTACGTAGTTTCGCATCAAGCAACTTTACTTTCTGCATGTAGGCTACAATGCTTTTTTGAAAGGAGTTAGGAACACAGTAACTTTTTTGTACTTGGTGTTTTGCAGAAAAAATTTACGCAAATCGTCTTCATACCCACAGACATTAGTCCTAAAAATTTGTAGTTAACACTTTGGCACCCGGCTGGTTTTGGGGAGTTTCGGCAAAAAAACACCTAAACGCACGTGGCTTTGCGCATGAATATCTCCGCTCCTGTTTGCTCTAGCGACCCGGCAAAAGTTTCAAAAAACGCATACGGTCTAGTAGATTGCACTCGAAAAAAAATTTTTTTCTTGGGGGTGCGAATTGGCTGTGAGTGACGTCATAAGTGGAGGACTTTTAGGCCACCTTGGCCCACTTTGCCTGGCCCTGGGCGCCGACCATTAGGTGGTAGTATTTCGCTGAAGTTTTTACTGGAAACTAGGCTACAATCCAAGTCTTTTGATACTTTGGATGACCTGCTGGGGTTTCGGGTTCAAAAGTTATGATGTTAGTTAGTAAAA
>Ga0210059_1014566_pt1 | contig 11595 bp, 6 predicted proteins | sample Ectturendosymbi2_FD_188042 | JGI IMG/M metagenome (GOLD analysis project Ga0210059, IMG submission 188042) | Ecteinascidia turbinata endosymbiont from Florida, USA - Sample 2 (SPAdes) (version 2) | ecosystem: Host-associated > Tunicates > Ascidians > Unclassified | place: Key West, Florida... | reverse complement strand
AAATATGTGGACACTGTGTACACACCAAGCATAAAAAAGTAAGAAGTGCTGGGATAGGTCTTGCTCGTCTCAAGGCTGGACACGTACTAACACCGGTTGTGTAATGCCCTACTGTATGGTTATCCATTTTCTGTGCTTTTGCGAATGATGATACAGCTGTGGAGAGGATAAACTGCTTTGCTCCTTCCAGTGTTGGTCATGTGCTAACACCGTTTCTGTAATGTGTGCTGATGTACAGCAAAACACTTTTTGTGCTCTTGTGTCTGTGATATGGACCATGAGTCCGCAATAAAATATCACTATTATTATATAAATTTAACTGTTAAAAAATAAACAGAAGGAACAGTCGGACTCAAGACGACGTCAGTAACTGACGACGTCACTGTCTGGCCTAGTTCCTGAACAAACTGCACTATTGGTGTGGACATCTGTTTACGGTGATCCTTTTCCCAAGAAGAAAAAGAAATAACCTCACTATAAGACAAACATATTGAAACGAAATAAATACGTTTCTTGAAGAATTGTCGTACAAAAGCAATAAATAACGCTACAAAGATCAAGGTTTCCACAACTCTTTGCTGGTAAAGTTGTATTCTGTCAGTCAGCTTAAGCACGCCTAAAGTGGTCAGTGAGCTGCCATTTGCCTACGCCTGTTATAAAATTGAACCCAAGCAACATGACCCACAAACCATTGATCCGGTTCTGATGGCCATTTTGAGACGATTCGTAGTGCAGACATAGCAATGGACATTAAGTCTTTCCCAAGAGTCCTGGTGAGATGACATGGCGTAAAGGAAATTTGCTGTAGTTACTCTATTGACGATATAAAACCTTTTAATGCGTGTTTGTAGATATGTCCAGGGTGGGAGGTTAGCTTCAATCAAAAAATGTTTGACTTTTTAATTTCTGCTGTTTACACACAGCAACATTTACATTGCTGGACGATGAGCCTCGGAATTATTGGATCTGAACAAGAACAACTGTTATTAGGATGTTTATTGACTTTCAGCTGTCTGAGTAAAGCAAGGTTGCAATGATTTATCTGCTTCACGTAAAGTATATCTATACACACATTTACATCGGAAATTTCTTTACCTTCAGCAACGCACTAGCTGTTCACCTCCAAGATCTATTTTTATTCGGTTTCGGCCATGCAATAGCTGTCCTGAGAACTTGAAGATGTGTCGGCACTATTTTGGCTAGGAAAGAACATTTTTGGCACATAGAAAATGCACGCGGCTTTCAAACGCTGCAGTAAACCTATAAAAAACAAAAATTTGGGAAAATATGCCATCAGCGTGTTTGCAAAGAGCGTAATAGCTGATAATTACGCGACGTTGTATGTTTTTAGCAATGCTTTGCCCTGCAAATGCATATGCGAAGTAAAGACTTACTGATGCGTGAACATAACAATGAAGACAATATAGTTGGCCATCCATTTTATAGTTATCACTGGCTGGACTTGGACTGAGTTTTAAAAAACAAGACCGGGTCTGGTTGGATCGAAAAATATGACAGTCTGCTACAGTGGTGCCATTTTAGTCTTTATTCAACCAAATCTGGTTTATTTTGCAATCGTTTGGTTTATTTTCTTCAGTTTGGTTTATAGTTATTTTTTATTTTTTTGGTTTGTTTTTAGTTTTTTAAAGATGTTTTATGCCAGGTATCAGCTGTGTTCCCTGTAATAATATATGTCTGGTTTTGGCGTTTGAATAAGGAATAGGGTTGCCAGATCACTTGAAATGTTTTCAAGGACATTTTGTTTTTCAATGAAATACCGTGAGCTACTTTCCTGGGCTTTCGCGGGGGGGGACAAGCATTTTCCCTGCCCCTGGGAATTGGGACCAAGAAACAAACATTTTTAGAAAATCTGAAGCCTGCATCTTGATTCCGATTATTCGATTTAATTCTTGCAATAAAACTTTATTTACCGGTATGGCACTCACACTACACAAGAACCTGCTTCACTGTTCTGGTGTGATGCAGTGATTAGCTTGCAGTTCACTCATGACCACTGCTTCGTCTGCTGAGTCATGTTGCCTAATTTGCGAGCGCATTGTTCTGCTGTTGCCCTTTGTTGCGTAACAATAACATGGCAACGAATCTCAAAGGTTACTTTTAAGTTACGATAGTTATTGTGTATTTCCGCATGTGACTGTTGACCTCAGACATTTTCGGCAGGTGATGCAGCGAGACAGTGACTACTGATAACGGTGAGACGAACGTTTCATACTGTGTGAAAAGCAGCCGGGTTGAATCTGTAGCAGTGCTTACGCAAGTTCGAAAAATCCATTATAGTGTGAGATTGTGACCAATGTGCCTGAGTGAAGAGCTTAAACTACGCTTATGGGTTGCCTGTAAAAGGCGGAGCTCCGTAAATAGCGGAACTTGGTTGCGGATATTTGATGACGTCACCGGAGTGTAAAAAAGTTGCGTTGCAAAAGGAATAAACAGAAAAAAAGGAAAGGAAATATATTTCATTATTGCAAATAATTATGCGTTTCCCCCAAACATCTAATGCATGGATGTTTGCAATCTTTAAGAATTTTATACATTCACACCTGTTAAAACCTATTTTTTTGTCCCCAAACCGTTGTGAAACTTAGATAAGCAAAAATTATCAAACTTCAGAATAGACTTCTTTTACCGAAGTGTAATATCACCTTTTGCAATAAAATTATTTTTTTCCCATTTAGTTCTCATTGATCAACGCAAAATATCGGTTTTAGCTACTCCGGGTACGTCATCAAACCTGCCAACCAAGCTCCGCTGTTCACGGAGCTCCGCTTTTACGGGGTACCCGCTTATGTAGGCTTCTTTTCACACAATATAAAACTACGCGGGTTGTTGGAAATACGTCTGTAAAAGGTTTGTGGGCATAGTTGCCCAAATTTGGTCTTGTACTGTATTTCCCAAGTAACATATAAATAGCAAGACTGAATGTTAAGACTAAAACGTACCATTGTAAACAAATCAAGGTGTCTGCATGCCTATATTGTCACCAATTACCGTGGTTCAAACCGTACGGTCTCAACTACTGCAATCAATATTCTGCATTAGCCACATGTGAACAATGGTAATATTCATTGTGTTGAAAAATGTTAGCTAATTACAATAAAATCGCTCAAAAAATTGCTGTTCATGCCACCACGTGTGAAAGGTGTTCAGCATCTTCATTTTGAAGTTTTTATATACGTTCTAAACTTATTCTTCCAACACGATCATCCTAATAGCCAAGATCTGTTCTTCTCTAGCATAGATGTTTGCAGTTGTGGTAACCACAATCGCATTCAATCTGGAAAAGGAGTAAAATATCAGGTTACGATATAAAATATTATTACATTGCTGCAAATAGGTCAAGTCTCAAGTAAGGAGAGGGAAAGGAAGCAATTTAATACATAACATATAGCTTAGCCTTCCACATTAGGCAATCTTAACTGCAATGTATTGTACTTAAAATACTACAACTTACTTAAACGTTTACAGCAGGGGTAAGAGCCAAGTAGATCGCCCGCGAGTATAGGCGAGGCTATTCTCGTCAAATTTCTAACATATTTTGTCGTTTTGTGCTTTGAGGTGTGTTGCCCCAAACAAAACATTGCAGCTCGCTGAAAGTCAAAACATTTAGTCTCCTCAAAATTTCGGGATGGCTATGCTACTGCCCGCTGGCCTGTTCTAAAAATAACATTAGCGTGAACAGTGTCTCAACATTGCGGAATATCTTAATACTAAAATGATTTGAAGATACAATGAGCAACATTTTCATTTCAGAAGTGTGTATCAAACTGGAAGCTTTTCGTATTATTATGAACAGAAATAGCTCTCAGCTTGAAAAAGGCTGGTGATCCCTGGTTTACAGCTTCTAAAATCACTTTATGAAAACCAAAAAATCCACTCCAGTTTAGACAGTTTAGAGAGTTGAGCACTAAACAAAGCATGCCAAGAAAAATAGCAGTATGGGAGTGATACAGGCAAATACTGCAGCCTATATGATCAACCACCAAGGAATGTGTACAAATGCTCCAATGACAAATGGTTTATAACCTCAATTAGAATATTTTATAAAAATAGCAGTGCTACTGGACTGTATAATTAGCATTAGTGAATTATGCAGTGCAATAAATAGTACAGTTGCTACTGTTCGCGAAAGGTTCACTTCACAGCAATAAATTGAAACATTACAATTTGGCAGGATGTAACATAGGAAATTCATTACATGAAACAAACAGAAAATATGAAAACCTGAAGAGTATGAAATCTAAACTACGTCACTACCACACAACACATTAGCCTACAGCTGCAGTTACATACTATAGGCCTAGTTAATTCTGTTCATGAATACTTTGCAGTAACAGATTCACATTTGTAAACCTCACAACATCAAGCAAGTTAGAAACATGAGAATTTCACAGTATCATATCGCAGCTACACATCGTTACTACCACAAAACATTTTGCAGCTACTACATTTTAGTTGTACACTTTATAACAGCAACAATTTGAGGTTTACAAAAATTAGGGTTAGATAGAATAGTTCGTTACCACTATATGTTCCTAATTTAAAATGTTTCTAACTCTACCCAAATTTGAATGAGGTTGTTTCAGTTGTCCCAAATATCATTTGGGCTGTTGTAATTTGCTCAAATATTTATATATATGAATCTGAATAATACTCTTCCAATTTGCCCAGATGGTTCCAATTGTACCCAAGCTTGAATGAAGCTGTTTTAATTAACAAATATGATTGAGGCTGTTGGAATTTTCCCAAATGTTTCTAATTGTATGCAAATTTCAATGAAGCACTTGTATATTACCCTAATTGGAATGAATCTGTTTGAACTGGCCAGAGTTGATTTATTCTATTGGAATTTAGCCAATATTTTTCCAATTTATGGAAACATTTCTAACTTCAATCAAATTTGAATGAAGTTGTCCCAATTTGCCCAAATTTCATTGAGATTGTTAAAACTTACCTAAATGATTCTAATTTCATCCAAATTTTAATAAAAATCTTATAGTTATCCCAGAAATTTCTAAATGGACTGAAATTTCAAAGGAGCTATTCCATATAACCCAGCTTTGAACAAGATGTTTGAAGTTGCCCACAACTGAATGAAGCTGTTGCAAATTGCCAAAGTTTGATTTGACTGATGGACTTCATGTAATGTTTCCAATTTATTTATTTTAACCCAAACTTGAATGAAGCTCTTCTTCTTTTCCCAGATTTAATTGAAGCTGTTGGACTGTACCCAATGCTCCTAATTTGCTCAAATGTTTCTAATTTTACCCAAAACTTGAATGATTTTTTTAGTTGGCCTATATTTGATGAAGACTGTTGGAATTACCACATGATTCCAGTTCGCTCAATGCAGTGTCTATTTTGCCATCAGGGACAAAAAAGAATGGCAAAAAAGTCATAGATTATTTTGCCGTTGATTTGGCCATTATTTTGCCTTAGTTATATGTGAATATAGCTGCACACTTTGCCCAAATGTTGAAATGTTTTGCCCGAATAATGGTCAATTTTTCAGCGTTGGGGATGCAACTGCATCCCCATGCCATACGCTTATGTTTGTGGGAATACGTCTTTTTGCTAAGGCTTAGTTCTGAGTTCTCAGCGAGTTTAAAGCGCAAAGATATACATGCTGTGGCGAGTTTTCATAATTCATCTACTCAGTTCTTACACCTGTGTGGTGTTCTAATTTTAGTGGTGTTCTAATTTTAGTAAGTTCTACAGTTGTCCGATAGTCGTGTCAAGATACAAGTCTATTTCTCATTGTTTGAAACAGTTTTGCGAGAGTGCCTAACTTTCTTGCTTTTTCACCGCTATGTTGATTTAGTCGTTGATTGTCTCAAAAGATTACTTATTTGTCGAAAGTGCTCGCAAAAATGGATATTAGGCAGTTTATGAAAAGAAAAAGCATTTCTGATAGCCGAAGTATAGAAAAACATACGAACAAAATATTTCAGAAATGAGTTCTGTTCAACCAGCACAGACTAATGAGAGAACTAAAAACGTAGTTGTTGATAGTTCAAGTCCATTTCAGACTCAGTTATGTGGAGTTCATGGACGTCGTAAGGATTTTTTCCAAGGGGCTACCACTAGGGGATTTTTCCAAAATTTTTCTAGGGGTGACCAAAAGTGGTGGAATTTGTTTTTTCCCACTCGAAACTAAGAAAGCAACCTTGTTAGGTGAAATTTTCAAAATCCAGAGGGCCTTGCCTCTTTTCCGACACCCATGGTGGAGTTCACAGCGATAACAAGGAAGATTTATGCACCAATTCAGCAAACGCTGTAACGGATGACAGGAAGTACACTTTTGGGCAAAACTCGTATACAGCTACTTGAAAAAGATTTCACAATAGATGCAAATTGACCGTGTGCTTTCATGGGGCATTTTCTTTCTGGTGTAGAAACAGTAAAGCGTTTTGTGAACATCCATTTGCATTGCAACGTCAGCAACCCGAAAAATATAAGTAATATGATGACATTACCCCCTCCCCTGGAAAAATTTCTGCGGACACCCATGGCTACTTTCACCCTTTCAGCAAGCTTTGAGGTATGGGCAAGCCAGGCTACGTCTAACCATGTACGAATTGAAAACTAAACATATTATGAATGTGATGACACAACCGTTCTTGAATATTGTACGTTTTACTACACAACTGCTTAAATGGCAAAAATCTACACATTTTCTATTCATTCACATCGTTTATTCTTGATTCTTGAATGTTCAATATAATCAATAGTTCAAAAATGAACAATTTAAATCTATTCAAGAAGTTTCAAGGACGCCAGAAAATATTCAAGGACAACAAGATGTTTTTCAAGAATCAAGGACATAACGAGTTTTGATAGCAAATTCAAGGACAATTGTTGGCGCTCAAGGACGTCTGGCAACCTTAATAAGGAAACTCCATGCAGGCTTTTGGACAGTCTTTTATTTTTAGCAATAGTCTGTTCCAACAAGAACAAGTACTGTACAACCTTTGACATGTCATGCATTTGATATTTTGAATGCAAGACCTGTTTCAAGCTATGAGACTGAAACTTTAATAAGGGACATGGTTTGTTCTGAGTCAGACGAGGAATCCATGAGAAATCCAAACAATGTCTCAATTTCACTTTGTGCCTATTTAAGCAAGTAGGCCTACAGGGTACCAACTCATTCAAATGTAATGAAGGAAATGTCAATGATGTCTGTTTCAAATGCCTTATGAAACCTTATAGGATCTTTAATTAGTTTTTGGATGAAATTGGGATAGAAAGTGAAGTCATTAGGAAAATTGAATACAGTATCAGGTCCAGTGGTAGCATTTGATACAGTAATTGTCTGTTGACGAAATGTTACTGACACAGTAGCATATTCAAATTAGACTGAAGTATGCTTGTATAGAGACGCCATCAGAGAAAACCCATACAAAAACTGGCTGTTTTTGTTCGACGCATATTATGTAGTCTATACCATACTCTAAACCAGAAATGGAATAAGTATTCAGCCAGATAAATGTTGTGAAATTAAAATTGAAAAACAGAATGTGTGTAGAACTGGTAAATGCATTTTTGAATATCAGGAATAGATTGTAAAGAGACAATGTTACAAAGCATGTTGTGATTATGACTGAGATTCTAGAAGCAGTGACAATGTGAAATTATACTGGCACTGGCTTATTATGCATTGAAAACAATACTGCTGAAAGTTGTATTAATGTGCGGTAGATAATTCTGATAACTGACTATTTTTGTAGGAGAAGATTCCAATTACATTCATCATTATATTTTGTTTTTTGTATGTTTATTTCTGTTTCAGTTTGGTTTATTTCTGGTCTTTTTTTCATGCTCATCAAGTTTAAGGAAACCAAGGTGGCAATTCTGGTCTGCTCACAAATCAAAGTGAATGCCCTTGGATACATATAAGTCGTCAACTTTGACAGGCTGTATCTGATGATGTGTAATGATGTCATCACCAAAATTGGTGTTCGACCTTCTCTCAACACCATTTTCAATTGATGATGTCATCACTCGGGAAGATGGGCGGGCGAATTGTTCACTAGACACATGTTATTTCTACTGTAAACTGTCTGGCACCAAAAAAGTGTTAATGCTGTTTTGTTGTACCGTAGACCAGTGATTTTCAACCAGGGTTCCGCGAGTGACTACCAGGGGTTCTGCCAAAACAGACTGAAATTGCCTGGGATGAAATTTGCAACCACAGTTCTATGTGGTTGTAGCAATAAAGACACTTGGATCATTGCATGGGGTTCCACGAGCAACGCAAACATTTGCTGAAGGTTCCACTGCAGCAAAAAGGTTGAAAAACACTGCAGTAGATCATGCATAAAAATTTTGTTTCTTAAGCAAACAAAAGATTTTCTTGCAAGAACAATGTTTATTTCTTTTTTTGTGTATAAGATAGCTTTCTGTGAGTGTGACTGACTTGAAACAAATCAAATGGGTGATGAGCCAAATGCTGTCAGACAAGTTCGCAAGAAAAATGCACGAAGATTGGAGTTTGATACTTTTATATGGATTGGAATTGGAGTTTTGACGCTATACTATTCAGATATTGTGAATGCTATCAGGATTGACTCCAGAATCAATGGGTTTGTAATTTGGGCTTTCTCAAACAAGTAAATAAATACAAGTTCAGTTGTAGTAAGGGTTCCCATGCACTATTGAACTTCAACACTGCAAGGTATTGAAAAAATATTGAATTGTGAAATTGGTTTTCAAGACCTTGAAAAGTATTGAATTTGGCCAAAATGTTCATAAAGTATTGAAAAAGTATGGAAATTCTAAATTCAACCATTTGTTCATTCAAATTTTGTTCTTTGCTGCTGATGATAGTTCTGCAGATGTTTTTTGCATTGTGTTCCATGAGTAAAATTTTTGAAAAATGAAGCTAAATGATGGCATTGATGTCTTTTAATTTAGTGTTGAAAAGAAAGGTATTGCAAAGCAAAGGGTTTTTGAAAAGGTGTGGGAACCCTATGAAGTAGATCTTATTAAGTTACTTCCACTTAGTGTTTTAATACCTAGAGTAATACGTAGATGCATGGTATGTTCATGTCATAATACTACTTAAAAAGTGCTTTTCTTTTTCAGGTACTCTTTTATGTTTGCCCTTCTATTTACTGCTGTTTCTTGTTCAGTATGTTTGTACTACATTATTTGGTGTAGTATGATAAAAAAATTAGATTCTGATGACTGGGAAACATATGCTCCGTATGGAATACCTGCTGCTACAGCTAGTGGTGTTTTGTCTGGAATATGGTATGCAGGATTGTGTTCCGTGAGATCATGAATGATTTTCAATTGTTATATAGAAAACCTTACTGGTTTATTTTGTTATTGTATGTAGTTCTTCTATTTTACTTTTGCTTACCACTATCATGTAATTTTGAAAAGTTTTCCTAGTAATGTTAACTTGATAAATTCTTTCACACAATTGCTGGAAATGTGTAGCTCTTTTGATTTGTCAAATTAGTGTACCAAAATTAATTTTTGCAGTTAACTTAACTATTTTTTGCAGTTAACTGTTTGTCTTTGTTAATGTTGATAAAATGGTTCTATGGAAAAAAAAAATTGTGATTGGATGATTACCTCACTTTGCAATCTGTAAAACTAAGCTCAAATGCCATTGACTTAATAACCCTGGGTTTTTGTTGGTCAAGGATGACTATTATGAAATCATAAAGCTGACTGAAATAGATATCACAAAAATATACATTGAAACTCAAAGCTATGCAAAGGATAAATAACAAACTTTTAAATGACTTTATTACATTATGTGATACCCAGGGCTTGTAAAAAAATTTGTGTTGGGGGACTGCGGATTTTTTGTGACTGACGTCATAAGTGAAGTAGTTTTGGGGTCATTTTGGCTCATGTTGCCTGGCCTAGGGCTCAACTGCTAGGCCAAAGTGTTTCTCTGAAGTTTTCATTGGAAACTAGGCTCGAGTCCGAGTCTTCTGAGCCTTTGATCAACTTTCTAGCATTTCTGGTTCAAAAGTTATGATCTAAAATAAACAAATTAATTAATTAACTAATTAGTCTAATATTTTTATTATGTTAGATCAGTGGTTCCCAACCTGTCTAGGCTTGCGGCACCCTGCAGAAGAGAATTATATTTTGCGGCACCCGGTGGCGAACCCATACAATTTTGCTTCAAGGTTTAATGACAGTTTGAAAATGTATTTTTAATAGTATATTAAAAAATGCATTAGCTCGCGGCACCCCTGGGTATTGTAAATGGCACCCTAGGGTGCCGCGGCACCCCGGTTGGGAACCACTGCTTTAGATCATAACTTTTGAACCCGAAACCCCCAAAGTATCAAAAGACTCGGATTGTAGCCTAGTTTCCAGTAAAAACTTCAGCGAAATACTACCACCTAATGGTTGGCGCCCAGGGCCAGGCAAATTGGCCAAGGTGGCCTAAAAAGCCTCCACTTATGACGTCACTCACAAAAAAACCGCAGCCCCCAAGCAAAAAATTTCTTTTTGAGTGCAGACTAGAAGACTTGCCGCGTCTTTTGAGACTTTTACCAGGTCTGTGGAGCATACCGGACTGGAGAAATTCCCGCACAAAGCCATGTGCGTTTAGGCGTTTCTTTTTCCAAAAATCCCTGAAAGCGGCCTGACGCCAAAGAGTTAAAATCTGAAAGGGTACGGTTTAGAATAGTCTTTTTATTGGGTGATTTGACATGGAATGACCCATTAGACACATCTAATAACTGCTTTTTGACTAGTGACGAACTAATTCACATAATGACAATATCTGATGACATACTAGAATTTTTGGCAAGGTGTGAAAAGGAAGTACTAACAGAGCAAATGCAATTTTGCCGCTGAGACAATGCATAAAATTCATAACGCCCCGAACAAAGAAACTGGTGGTGCAAAAGTGCACATTTGACCAGGGTTGCACAGAGAGGGAAATATCTGACTCCAACCTGTCTGAAATTTCCGACTCTTGACTCTGACTTTCCAAATTTTTGACTCCCGACTCCGACTCCTTAACATTAAGGGAATGAAATTGGGCTGTTAAAATCAAATCGTGGTGCACAGCAAGAAATGTCTGTTTCAACAAAAGTTTCAAAAGCAATTGTACCATTTCAACAGGAATTCCCACATTAGGAGTGTGATGTAAAACAGTGGTCTCTAACCTGTGGGTCGCGACCCCACTTGGGGTTGCCTTAATTTTTTCCGGGGTCGCTGTAACTCGCCATATGCTTGCTGTTTTAGTACAAGTTAGGTGTGCTTAAACTGGTTTCAACTTTTATCTATTTATTTTCTTATTGTGGGTTAGTTAAGCAAGTAGCGTCTACTTCTCTACTCAGTTCCCCTGTGTTTGACATGCAACCGCGTCATTTTCTTTTCTCTGCAATATGTCACGATTGCAGACACGCGCTTCAAAAACGCTGCTTTCACTGAAACTTTCATTTGATTATTGCACACTTCAATTTCATTGTGAGTCAGAATGACGTCACAATTGCAGCAACACGCTGAGGCTTTCATTCAGTTTTGCAGCCACACGCTAATGCTGATTTTTAGCCAGTAAGTAAAGCTGAATGTTATACAGAAATGGCAGGAACA
>Ga0210059_1014565_pt1 | contig 11596 bp, 6 predicted proteins | sample Ectturendosymbi2_FD_188042 | JGI IMG/M metagenome (GOLD analysis project Ga0210059, IMG submission 188042) | Ecteinascidia turbinata endosymbiont from Florida, USA - Sample 2 (SPAdes) (version 2) | ecosystem: Host-associated > Tunicates > Ascidians > Unclassified | place: Key West, Florida... | reverse complement strand
CTCGACAAGAGTTTTCGACATCTTGTCAAGTTTGCCATTGATGTTTTTGACATCAGCTTTCGTTGCAGGAGCATCCATGCTTCTCAGCAGCATTCAGGTTGAGATGAACAGTATATTAATCAGAAACCAACAGAGCCAACCGGTTCAAACCGATGACGGAAGCAGGTGTTTTTGGATAGAAAATCAGTATAGAACAGACAGAGCAGTGAAAGCAATACTAAGTCACTTTACAATACACTTACACAGCCTTATTCAAATAGAATGAAGCAGTTTGCTTCAACAAAAATGTAGCCTACATTGATCGGTAGCTTACCATGTACACCCTTAAAATCAAATTGATTGTCTGTGGTACCAAGGAAAGGAGAGATGCCAGATAATATGAATTGTTCAAGTAGCTTTGATGCCACTGTGGCAGTTGTCACAGGTCTGTAATTTGATGTGTCAGACATATTCCTATTCTTGTTTTCGCATGTGGGAACTGCTGGTGTGTTTGATCAGGAATTGCGTTTAAAACGTGAACAATGCACATACTTAAACAGTACACTGAGAAAAAACACGGAGTTTCACCTGCATAGACAAGTGCTCTGGAGATATAAAATCAGGTCCTGGAGCCTTGTTCAAGGGCAGCTTTTGAAGAAGTTATGTCAGTAAAACAACAGAATACATGGGCGTTTCAGGATCCAGATAGTTCTCATTGCAGTCTATGCTAGGTTCCACAAACTCTGCAGACTCATTGGCAGAGTTTTCAGAGTTTAATATTCCCTTGAAATACTGTAGTCTTTCCACATTTTAACAATCCTTGAGCTACCATTTACCCCACCCGCCAATGTTGGTAGTGATGTGGTTTTGGATTTGTTGTTGACCTTCTGCCAAAATGTCTGGTTGGTTTTATCAGCCTGCAGTGCTGCGGCTAGGCTATCGGTCTTATGTATTTCAACATCTTTGCGGCATTGCCGCAGTGAATATTTGAAATATTTTTTGTCTTAACCATGTTCCGGTATATGCCACCAGTGTTGGGTCTATTGCAGATTACCGATACCCAGAAGACTGACTATTCTAACTATAAAAAAATGTTAGTTTTAATTCGATTTTACATCTTTGTAGTGTGTATTTTGCCATCAGTGCAGTTGATATTTTGCTATTCGAACTGTACCCACCTTTGTTCACATATAGCATTGAGTTCGTGTTGCTGGTGTTGCGATCGGAAAGTCCGAGCGGCAAGTGCGCAAAGCTTCACACTGTGGCAGCAAGCAAGAATAAAGATCATGCGCCGCAGTCACTCTATTATTGCTTGTTCGTGCAACATATATATGGCTATTGTTCTTCGCGCACATCCCGTTCGTGGTGAATCGCACATTCAACGCAACGCCAGCGGAGAGGTTGCAACACCAGTAGCAAGATGAGCGTTAGAGCGCCGCTGCCAGAAATCTTCAATAGGGGGCTTTATATTTGTGTAGGGGGCTTGAACGCAAAAACTCTATTCATTTGTAGTGTTTCATATTTCAGTTTGGGGGGGCTTGGAGATTTGTATGGAAGGTCTAAGCCCACCAAAAGTCCCCGTGGCGACGGGACTGTGGACGTAGTCGAGTGGTTAGTGTCTATATCTATGTGCCTGTTGCACGAGTGGTCGTCAGCAGGGCCGGATTAAGGGGAGAGCAACGGGAGTAATTGCCCCGAACCCCGCTCGAAGGGGGCCCCCATGATGACAATTATTTGTTTTGAATAAAACACTCGTTTGAAAAATTGTCGCGATTCACAACCGACACAAGAATACAAATCTGCCAATGTTGCATTAATTTCTACAAGTTTGACTTTCTGCCAGTTTTAGTAATCACTACTGAATATAAATATTTTCGGGTTTGTTCATTGTAAATATATTTGAATATTGCCTGTAAATCTTTCCTAATAATCGTTCTTTTAGCATGGTTGTCTACTTGTGCACCACGCCTTCTGCACAAATGCCACGTAAACGATATTATTTGCGTAAGCTAATCCTGCTGTGTTAGCTGTTTAGCAACGTTGCCAACCTGTCTTCGCCAAAAAAAACAGACCTAGCCCCCAAAAAGCCAGATAGCTCTCTTAAGACATGTACACATAAAACGTGCCTACAGGGAATAGGCGTAGCCAGTGGGGGCCAAAGGGGCCATGCCCCCCAAATTTTAAGAAACTGTAGTCATTTTGTGTGTTGAGAGGCGTTTTTCTAAACAAAATAGCGTTATTCGCCTAAAATCAAACATTTTGCCCCCAAACTTTTTGGGCTGGCTGCGTGACTGCCACATGGGCGTAAAGAGGTTAGATGGCTCCTGGGCCAAGATGTAAGTTTGGTGCCCCTATGTTCCAACCTGAGGTCTTTCGAAAACAAATGTAGGCCTACTGTTTTGAAGAAAGTACTTGTGACATTGTTTGGACTTTTCGGCGCCCCCCGCAGTTATCCGACGCCCGGTCGTCAGAAACATGGATATGATATAATTCCAATCTTTAGAAGCATTTTCTTTCCCCGTGGTTACACTGTCGCACATTTGTGTTTCATAAAATACATCGAAAATTGTCAAGGCAACAGTTAAATCTATGCAATATTATTTGCATCCTGCCTAGTCACAGACTCTCGTCAGAAGTGATTTGTAATGAGTACAAGTGATGGAGTCTCGAGACTTGGTCTCGGTCTTGAGACGCGTCTCGAGACCCGTTTTTTTGAAGTCTCGGTCTCGAAGGTCTCGTCTCGGTCTCGGAGGATTTCGGTCTCGAGCTCTTCGTCTCGAGACTTTGCATAGGTTGTTTTTTATGAAGTTTTGCAAAAAGGAGTTCCTTTGAAAAACGGTTTTAAAAAATGATTGTTCAAAATTCAGCCGTTCAAAGATGTCAGTGGCTAAGCTTTCTTTGTCGTTATGTTGTTTGCGAGATTGAGAAAACAATTTCACCTCTACCCCGTTTAAAATTTATACTGAATTCAATAAAAAATGTGCATGTACCAATGAAACCGCAGCTCGTAATCTCTGCAGCGAGAGGCTGGGAGTACTTTGCTAAGGACTATCTTTGAACTGTTTTACCAGGTGTTTTGTTATGAAACCCGTAGGCTTATTCAAAAGAGGTGGGAGAGTGCCAAAAAGTTTCTTGTTTGAGAAGCCAAATAAAACGATGTCTTTATTCGAAGTGCTTTTCAAAGCACTCTGTCGAAACACGCTGGTGAATTTTTTTTGTTCTGCGTAATGCAGACTTTTTGAAGTTCAAAAAACGCCTCGGAACTCTCTTGAGGAAAGGTTTTGCTCATACGAGTTCGACACAGAGAGCAAATAATGCGTCATAGCTGATCAGTCACTTTGACATAGCCTACTGCTATGGGCTTTACGACCTTTCTGCGTTTTCTAACCGACATGCGGTGTTGCGAAAACTCTAAGTGTGTCAGCAAAAACGGAAATTTGGAACAGTTGTGAATATCAGTTTAACGTAAAAATATGGAAATTATGAAAAACTTGAAAATCTAAAAACTTGACACTAAAAAATAGCAAATCTACGAATTGTACATAGAGCCATAAAATCAGCGGGAAGGCGCTACACCATTTCACTGCTAGTCAACTACACCGGTAATCCCGAACTTTGCTCATTCTACTGCAGCATGCTGCGTCCCAACAATGCCTGTCGAAAGCATCTAATACTTTCGTTTTATCAGAGAAAGAAAAAATCTTCAATACGAAGGCAGTGGTTTCCTGCAAAAGATCAGCCGCAGTTGTAAAAATACTGACAAACTACGAGCACCTTGCCCTAAGTAAGACAAAAAAGCAAATCCAAGTTGCTTCAGGGCTTCATTAGCCCTGTGCACTTTGTTGTTGCCATGGAAAACACATCGAATCCACGGTGCCAACTGATTTACAAGTAATGATAAAAAATTAAACTTTCCCGCTGAACCACAGCTTAGCATGTGCCAGCTATGCTATTTATTTAGCCATACATACATGCAAATGTAAAGAAAGCAAAAAAATAGGAAAAGTGACGAGAAGGGTGGCCAACAAGTAGAGAAATAAGATCCATAATCGAGAATTAAAAACAAGACTCCTTTCAATTTCAGAGTATTTGATTGTGATGTTCAAGATGCTTTATTATTCCGTATTGTTATAATAAGCATGATACATGATTTTCTCTCATTATATATTGTTGTAAGCAAATGTGAGGAGTGGAAAGAGGAAGCATTTTTATGGTCGGACCCGGGCGACATTAACATCGCCACGCCACTGCAGTAGAGCATGCGGTGGGATATTACCTCGCTGGTTCAAAGTGTAAACCTAATTTGTGCCAAAAAAGTCTATTTCTCTAATAGGCCTAAATATTTTTTTCTTTGCGTCAACAGCAGAATCACGAGCAACATTTCTAAAACTTGTTTTCGACAGAGTGAGCAAGTTTGGATGGATGAAAAATTAGATACAGTTTTGCGTTTTGAAATTCAAAGTAGTGCTTTCGTGTTTATAAATCTCTGAATTTATCACCTCTTAAACTTAATTCGAAATCTGTGGAGAATTCTTACTCAATTACTTGTCGTGTGAGGAGAAAAGTAATTAGGAAAGGTGTAGGAAACGTTACAAAAAAAAGACAAAGCTTTGTTAGCCAAAATACACGAAATATGTGGCGAATAACTTTGAGTGTCAATGCAGATGCCCAGTGTTAAAATAAAAAGAATGTAATGAAACAGGTAAGTGGTAGATAGTAAAAAACTTTAAAAGTTTGTTATTTCATTGGCAAATGATGTAAACGACGAAACACCTTGGCAAAAAATTGAATGATGGAAAGCAACCTTTCCTGTGGAGTTTCCACTTTATTGTGCTATTTTGACCAGTGCTGCTGGGGCTGTATACACTCGCCTACATGGACTGTACTTGTATTAAAATCAAAAGTAATGATTCGCCTCTTCTCCACTTTCTCAAATGACATAGGCCTACTTCAATGTTAGGTAGGAGACCAGAACATGGGACCTTCACCAGGGCATCACCTCCTGTCCTTACACAGAAGAGTTGGTATTGTTTTGTAACGAACAAAACAATTAAAATTTTTCTGAGTCAAAACAAACTTATTGAAGCATGGCAACGGCACACACCTCGAATATTCAATTGGCTCACCAACATTTTTCGAGTGAAAATGCGTAGAACCTCTAAACCAGTGGTTTTAAACCTTTTTCATGCTGCGACCCATTTTGCAACCCAATTTAACCTAACGACCCCCTTTCGAAAATTTCCAGTCAGACATATGACTGCAGTTGTGTTTGCACAATAGAAAACCACAATGACTATAAAATAACGTACGATATCACTGTGTTGAAAAAAGATTCATTTGTTAAATTCATGCACATGGGAGCATCAGTGAGAGAGACCCGTGCCGTACACAAATCACTCCATAGCACAACTCATAGAATACTAGAATAAAAACTCCCTTAGCTGCCGCAATCAGATATCTAATTTACAAACACATCACATTCTTACGTCACAAAGTTATTCGTGCGATGTCAAACGCAACATTATTCTGTATTGTGGTGGTCATAATCACACTTAAAACAATTTTGAATGAAGAAGTAGGCTATCATTTTTGCAAGGTGATCGTAATATTTTGGCTACGACAAAAAGTAGTTCCATAAGAAATATAAAATAGAGAAGTACGTATGAATATTTTTGTTAGAAGCTCTCATGACCCCTAGAAAAAAGGCAAACGACCCCCAGGTTGAAAACCACTGTTCTAAACGCTGCCACCATTTTCAGTGTCCATGCATTTCTTCATGGAATTTGTAAATGAGGCCACAGGTTTGAAGTTGTAAATTCCTAAGAGGAAAGTGAAAATGAACGTTTGCAGTATTTGGCCGTTTGCACAAATTTCGGACGATTTTTATTATCCTGGTATTTGGCAATGTGCCATTTATTTTGTTGCTGTGATATTCAGGAGTTAGCTTTAATTACCATCATAGAAATCTGAGGTCTCTGTCTCGAAACTTCCAGGTCTCCGTCTCGGTCTCGGCTTTTATGACAAAGTCTCGGTCTCGTCTGGAAATTTGAGCCAGGTCTCGGTCTCGGAGGTTACGGTCTCGACTACATCACTGATGAGTATGCAGCTCAGACAATGTTTTGCCAGAGCCTAGCTGTTTTGCCAAAGCCAATGTGTTGCTTAAATGTATTTTCTAGCTTCATTGCAGGGGTGCCAGATTGGCCGTTTTGCGGACAAATTTTGGAAATTTGGCCGTGTTTCAGATTGGTTGGCCATGCAACTTTTGGGTTGGCCGTTTAGCTATTTTTGGCCGTTTTCATGGTCATGTGGTCCAACAATGTTTGTGTTAGCCGTTTTTGAAATGAATTTCATATTTTAAGATTAAAATGTCAACGACAAAGCCTTTTTATTTTTAGACCTATCAAAAGCATTTGACAACTGTGGCCACGAAATTTTACTTGATTATGGCATAAGAGGTGTTTCGCTTAAACTACTCCCAAGTTGCTTAATAGAACGCAGTGCACCAAACATTGACTTTACAATCTTCATAAGAAAGGATATTTTGTGGAGTACCTTAAGGTGGTGTCATTTCGTTTTTGCTTTTCTCTATTTATATTTCATGATAATACTCAAGCTTCCTTTTTTCATACTACATTATTTGTTGATGGTAGATGTCTTCAGACGTCAAACTTCTGTTTTAGCGTTCGTCAGACAACTGTCAACCTTGGACGATGCAAAATTGACCATTGGCTTGTAGCCAACAAGCTTACTTTTAACTACAATAATACTAATTTTACTGTTATTTAATTTTGAAAAACACCATCCAGCTTCATACAAAGTTGATGTTAATAACCAGTGATGTGCCCGAGTCATTTTTGTCGATTCAGAGTCACAAGTCATCCGAGTGAAACTTATCTAAAAGTTTTTCGAATCGAGTCAGAGTCGAGTCACAAAGAACTGTCCAGTCACTTTGAGTCATTGGTTTGCAAGCTCGAATCAATGTTGAGTCAAATGAAATTTCACATTTTCACATGTCACTTTTTTGCTATGAAATGGTACCCAACATGCTGTAAAATGATGTCCTCTATGTTACAAAATGGTGGCCAGTGTTGTTTTAGTAAGTTTGATTGCAGGTTATTTATATCTAAGTTTTTTTGTGAAAGTAGTTTGCATTTACTTCTCTCTATCACTCTCAGTCGTTTGTCAAAGATGTGGTGTCTCCCCTCGGTATGTGTGAGATTTCGTTTCTTTGTAAGAAATTGGTCTCTTTTCTGTATGACACAAACCTTGCAACGATTGGGTTTGAATTTTTTTTGTTTCTCCTTTTTTGTCCTAGCCGATGTACTCTCTGTATATCATTTGGTTGGAGATCAATTTCGAGCTCATCTGCTGCTGAAAACAAGATATTTTCCCCGTCATTATCGTCGTCATTTTCTTCTTCTACACACCATAGATAAGACTATTTTCTCTTATGAATTGCTCTTGTCTATCAAGTTGAAAGACAGCTAGACTTGTTTTCTGAAACTTCTCACTGCGTAGCTATACTTTTTCTTCTTGAAGCAGACACAACTTGTTTTCATGTTCAAATATCTTGGCTTACAATTCCATTTACCTAGTTTTCAAGCTTTTTTAGATCACTTCATTTGTCCAGTCTTTTCATTCATGTTTCTGATGACTTGCCAAAGTTGGTTAAAGATTTCTTCATTTGAAGTTGTTTTTTTTTCTATGCAGCCCCGTTGGTTAATTGTTTCGTGATGTGGTACATTGTCCGAAGTGGGCGGATCAGCACGAAGTTGTTGTTTACAATATTGTACATTTATTGTTTACAATAGTGTTTACAAATTTAGCTATTCCCTTACACTATCCCCATTCTTATTCAAACATAATGGTTCAATACTGTTATCTTAAAATTAAAATCTGACCTTTCCAAGAGTTCAAATGTGGTGTCTTGGTTTAAGCCGCAACCAGTTGATATTTTCAGGGAGGGAAATGATAGTAACTTGCTGTTGCACTATTTGGGGAGCGGGTGCAAAATTTTTGTAACTTGTTTTGTGCCTAACAACCCCTGGTAGCGGGCCTGGTCGAAACTGTTCTGTATTTCTGTTTAGGATAAAAAGTGAAAGGGACATTGCTGTACACTACAGCGTTTCCTGCGAGTTGCTCTGTGGACGAGATGTAACGACGGCAAACAATGACGAGCACCATTGGCGTGGTTGTCAAATAGAGCAGCAAACAGTTTGGCTGAGTATGATTTGCCCAATGAGTTTACTTTGTGGTGCTGGTTACATGGCAGTGGATATTTGGCACTGTCGTCTTACAGAGTTTTTTTGGGTGTTTTCACACCGCTCGTAGCAAAATGCAATATGCAGCTGTTAAGCTTGAAATCCTATCTGGTTCTGTTAACGTTCCGGCAGCACCAGAAAGAAGTTTATGTAAATAGTGTAATTGCTTGTTTGGAAAAATATGCTGTTAAATTTTGTTAGATGATTTTAACGTCTATCGCGTTTTACAGGAACGGGGATTTTCATGAAATGCGAACAAGGGAGATGTAAAAAAAGTTCAACGGAGATTTACCGTAGGCAAAAATCCTGGTTGTATTTCGATTGAATTGATTGAGTTGGTTGCATCGAAAAATAACACGAAAATCTTTATTTGCTGCTGCTATACCCAACAGTCAGCAAATGAAATGCGAAAGTCATTTATGCTACCAATGCCGGAGATTGCAACTTTACTTTTTGTAGGAATTGTTTTACACTATGTGGAAAAATCAAATATATGAACTGCCACAAACATTCTTTTTTGAGCTAATTAGAATAAAAATCGATGGCCCCGAAAATAAAGCAATGTTACAGCAATACCTACCATTGTCTGCAGTTTAATTTAAATGTGTCCTCTATCTTAACTGAGTCATGTAGTTGTACTAACCCAAGGTGCAATCGTAAAAAAGAAACAAAATTTTTAGTTGTCCTAAGACGTTGTGGCCACTTGGGCTGCTAAATACAGGTTTCGACAAAGCTTTTTTCCCTTTGTTTACTCTTACCATGGCGTGGTCATCAAGGTTTGTCCAGACCTGTTGATTAGAGGCTTTGTCTCACAGGATGGCTGAACAGTGTTAACTATGCAGAGCAGCTCTTTTTTCCTGGGAAAGTTTTGACAGTGCAGTTAAGAAGGAAGTATAAAAGAGTTGCATGCAAGTCCGTAACTAGAGGGACGCGACCTCCCTGGAAAATTTTTCGTCCCTGGAAAAATGTGTTGGAGATAGTTCAAATCTGTTGAACATAGTAAAAAATTTGGACCCCTCTCTGAAATCTCTTCGTCCATCTGGTGTTCCAAGCTGGTTACGGGCCTGGTTGCATGGGTGAACACGACTGTAAAGTTCGTGCTGCAAACAATATAAGCTGTTCTGTTCTCTAGTGCAAAGATTTAAAAAGTGACGTGTTAGATGTTACTAAGTAGAAAGTGTTAACAAGGTTACACCATCACATCCATTGTTGGTCACTGCGGCAGGAACACGGCCTCAAATATTCCGGTTTGTTTGCCTTTAGCAATACCTTAATTTTAATTTTATTTTAATGTTTTGAAACAGACACTGATTCCATAGAGTACAAGCACATACTCTCTGCACAACGCAGATTGATACAAACAGACACAACAGAACGTTTTATAACAGCGTTGGAGGTAGCATCACACGGTTACAGACACTTTCATAACACTATTGTTCGCTAACCCTTAATACTTGTTCCAACACTACATCCAGAATAGGACACTGTGCCATACCCTGGTCAAGACCAGATAGCTTAGACAAGCTACGCTCAAGTATAGGCACGTCTAGGATTTTTCAATGGTAATAGGTTGACCGAGGGAAATTTAGTGCCCAAAACACGCTTTGGCTTTGAGCATGCATGACAAATTACGGACAAAATTGACCCAAAATGAGATAAACTACATCAGGAAAACAGTATCTATCGAAATAAATGCCTCGTAGAAAAGTGTCAGACACTATGTAGTGTCTACAGAATATTCACTTTCCCTATTGAGTAGGCATCCCTAGCTCTAATTTAAACAGACTGATCTTTAAAATAGAGATTCATAGAAGCGATGGGATGGATAGTAGAGCACAAACACTGGCATGCTGTCGATTGGTTGCTTGTTTGCCAAAAGTTTATATATCCACGCAGTGGCGTACGCAGAAAATTTTCATGGGGGTTTCATTCAGTGGCACATGGTGGTCATTTGCATGTGGTGTGCGCTGTTTGTGACGTCACAATTTGATGTCATATTCATGTCTCCAAACCAAGGTTTGGCGAAGTTTGTTGATATAATATGCATATTCTTCTACACGCACTCCTCTTAATTTATGTGTCAATGCACTAGCTATCAGCGCTCCAAGTTAGGATATCGGAGGAAAATAAACTCAACCTTACGGCACAGCAGTTAATAACTGCAAAAATATCAGGCTACCCGTGAAAACAGGGGAGTAAAACATACTCATCAATGCGTCAGAGCAGTTTACAACTGCAAAATGAGGCTGCGCTGATGTCTTGTTGAATACGAGCAGTCGAGCATAGAAAGTGTGTGGCTGGACTGTTTGGCGAACACCCCAGTTTGCAAGATCGAATCTTGCTAAACTACACAAGAATTGAGAATGAGCATAAATTACGCAAAAAAACTTTCAATTTTTCGTTATCTCAAGAAGTCCAGCAAACTTTTAGTTTTCCTTTTTCCCTGCCTAGACATTTTCAAATGCCTGATTGCTTCTATGTTAGAAACAGCTCTTTTTGAGCTCGTGCAACAGTTCTATCATGCTACAGAAATTGCTAATGTCAGCGCTTGCGCTGATCAGCCTTAGCAGCCAAAATAAGCACAATTGTTTCGGATAAAGTGAACTATCGTGAAACACAATCTTAAACATGCGTAGTGGACGGAGGGTCTGCAAAAAGTGGTGAGATGGTTGCCGGAGGCAGACGATAACCCAGATTCCCACCAATCCCTAATTATTACTTTTTGGCTCATACAATGTTCCTTGAAGTTTGCATGCAAATGTATTGCGTGGTATTTACATTTAAATGGACAAATTAACAAGCTAAAAGTATGGGAAAACAATTAATCTCCTTTGTGCAGGTAATAACGTTTTTGTAAAATATCAAGCTCAAGGGGGTTTTAACCCCAAACCCACTTCCTTGCGTACGCCCTTGTATCCACGCTCTCGCGTAGTGACGACCATCGCTACAAGTTTCTTCTTCTTGGTCTTCGGCATTTGTTTCACTCTTTGCTTTTCCAGCCACAAATCGCGAAAAACTACTTATATCATTACGGGTCAGAAAAATGGTCACCATGTTGAACCGTGTTGGGAGGCAACCAACAACTGGTCCAATCTCTAGGACCATCTCATAGACTACGAGTATTTCAATGCGTTGTCCTAATGTTAAAATGCGTTTCTATTTATCGTCCGTGACAAAACTAAGCTAGCTGTTAAATCTGCATTTTCCATCTGTTTTCAAGTGCGACCGGCAAGTTCCCGCCGTAACCATTTTCTGAATTATTGCTTACAGTAGTCAGGTTTTACAAGAAAAACCTTCGCCAGATGCTAACCGTTGCTTTTGATGAAGCAAACAGGGGTTTTTCATAAATTGCTAAC
>Ga0210059_1014564_pt1 | contig 11596 bp, 6 predicted proteins | sample Ectturendosymbi2_FD_188042 | JGI IMG/M metagenome (GOLD analysis project Ga0210059, IMG submission 188042) | Ecteinascidia turbinata endosymbiont from Florida, USA - Sample 2 (SPAdes) (version 2) | ecosystem: Host-associated > Tunicates > Ascidians > Unclassified | place: Key West, Florida... | reverse complement strand
AGACCCCAGCAGTTATTCATTGACCCCTTGGCCATTCAGTTACACCCATTCGAGCCCGTGACTGTTTATCAACCCCTTGGATAGTCTAATTGACCCCTGGGGGTCAATATCGACCACTTTGAGAACCACTGGTTTATCCTAATGTGTCTTCTACAGCTATGCTTTCATGAGTACAATCATAAATATCAGTTGCTCTGGCATGTCCCGTAACTTCTGAATCAGTAACAATTTTACTGCTTACAGATTTAAACTAATCACTGGAATAAGAGATGATTCTGCTCAGAAACTTCATGATTTCTTTTACACTTAGGAATAGGATTTCCATACCTTTTCAAAACTTCACATACAGTTTGGCCAAATTCAATACTTTTTCAAGGTTTTGAAAATCGATCTCACATTTCAATTCTATAAAATCCACTGGTCAGTGCAACGCAGGATAAAGTACTGTAGCTTGGGAGTTCACCAACGACTGCTCATTGCTACAGCAATGCCAATTGTGGATCCACTCCCAAGCCGCGGCATGATAACACCTGTGCCGTGCGCAAAATCAGGTCAGCCTCGAAGGGTTGCAGAAGCACGTCAATAGAACTGAGTAACGGAATAAAATAGCAGCGATGCATTCTAAATTAGAGATGGCCTTGATAAAGCGGATTTGTGTAAATTTGTTCAACAGCAAGGTTTCCGCAGATTTCTTAAAAATGCTTCACGGGCCCCTGGGGCTCCTCAAATCCCCGGTTGAGAACCAATGCTTTAGAGAAATATTTTGTTCGTTATTTCACAAAAGTGAAGCACAAAATTTTGGCAAGAGCAAAAAATACTACTGAAAAACAGAAAATGAATAGCAACTAATTGAAGCGTTTCTTACATCCACTAAGTTTTTTCCGAAGTTCTCCAAAGTTGATGATCGCATTTAGTTCTTGAGCCGTTTTGATGAAGTTCCCCGGCTGACCTGCACACAACCAAACAGCGCAATGAGCCGTAATACTACTGGCACTGACAAAAACTTGTACACCAAAAACTGTAATACAAACAAATTCAGAAGCGTGAAAGAATAGCCATGCTCAACGACAGCATCACTTCAAGGAGCAGAGTGAGTTGAGAAAAATAACCGGCACAAATAAAAGTTATGCAGGTTCGGACAAGCTTTTGGGCGCCGTCGCTTCGAAATAGGTATTTACTTAGCTTGCCGCAAAAAATACGCAAAACGCCTCAGTTGGCGTGAGCATAAATAAAAATTCGACGCACACAGAGCATCCGAATCTTATTTTACACAACAAATAGAAATAGTTAGGTTTTGTTCAGGGGGTGAAACCATGACACTTTTGCTAAAACACAGTTTAACTACGGGAAGCAACATCGGACAATCGTCACCACCAGCCTTAGTGCTTGAAGTTTTCACTTTGACTTGACCTACATTACCTCCTATAGTGGTGTAATACTCAGTTTGGAGAAAACAAATTTTTCGTAAATGTATTAATTTTTCATTATTGACAAACCTTGCTGAGAATCTACCAACGCAGAGCTTCAAGCAGCATAACCATCTGTAGCTTATCTTTGCTAAAGGTAAGCCATGCGGTTAACAGAAATACACGAAAGATGAGAGCCAAAAAAAGTTAATGTTTCGCAAGGCACCCCGAACATTCTCGAAAACAACCTGCTTCGGGTTGCGTGACTTGTTTGTCTGCTCAGCGCAGGTGGAATTACTATTAATGGAATTAGCAATCACGAGAAGATTGGCAAGATATTTTATTTTTATTTAAAAAAAAGGGAATTTATCAAGTTTACATGTTTTTAGGACATCGATTATTCCTCTGCTTGGAAAAAGGTTGTTCATGAAATATACTGTTTTTAATGTTTGGTGGCAACGAGCAATGGTGGTACTATTAAGTTACCACCACGGGTTTCTGTAAATCTTTGATACTGAGTTGCTACGATGCGCTGCTTGCTGAGAGAAGAAGCAACATAAACGAAAACTACAACAATGAAACCGGTTTTGCGAGTGAACTTTTTACTGAAAATATAGTCGCGAAATGCAGAAGCACTTGAATCTGCACCGCTGTGTGCTCAATCCCATCTTTTGTAATAATCTCTTATAAAATACCGTACGTGGACGAATACATGGCTAAAGGTTTGGCTAAAGGTTAAAAAAGATACGAGCATTACCTTGTAATAAAAGAAACAGGTCAACAATGGATAGTTTCTTTTTCAACAAAATGCCAATATACACAATCTTACGGTTTTATAAGAAGTTACTCGCCTTCTTGTCCAACGAGCTTGCTAATGGTTGTCCACGTTCTGTAATAGAAGTGACGCACTTGATCTTTCGTTTTTATCGCAGTGTCATCTCCTTTCTTTTTGTGCTTTTGAGCAATTGCTTTTTGAACGGCTTCAAAGTTTTTTCCATGCTAAAACCAATGAGTACTTCAACGACGGTTCTTGAACGTTCTGTTTCTACAACTTTCATCTAGCAATGTTTTCCATGCAATACTCAAGCTTAGTCGTAGAGAAGCAATTCATCCCCTGCTAAATCTTTTCTTTGAGTGCAAGTGGCCCAAAATAGCAAAAATATCTTTTTTCAAGAAACTGTAGTTGCCATTGAGCAACCTCAACATCACATTACGCTTTCGCACACCGTATCTGGGTGCGGGTCACAGGATAGACAAAACATTTTCCGCGCTATCCTTATTTAATTTAAATACCACAGGACTAAACGCCTAACGTGATCACAATACAACGTTCTGATTAAATAACGGCCTTGTGCTAAACAAAGATTATAGGTGAATACGGCTTAAAAGGAATTGATCCAGCTGTTCAATTTACTAGAATCCACAGTTGCGGCTGACCAGGCCTGCGTAAATCGTTGGTGATATGGCACCTCCTTAAAAAGTTAATTTTCCGACTGCCCAGCGAATTTAAAGCGCGAAGCGGATACATTACCACTTTCTGTACATACCACTGCACATTCGGACAAGTGCGTTGTTACATGCATTGGTCTCACTAAGCTGCATGGTTCTGTACATTCTGATGAGACTTAGCACTACAAATCATTTAAATGAATGAAATCACGCCCAAGACCCTGTTGTGCATTATTCAACTCGAGAGCAAATAGTTTAAGCATCTACTATGCACGTACTATGGCCACAGCGTCGAAGAAGTGGTTTTTGTCATCAATACTCCACTGCTTTCTTTTTTTCTTAGGTGGAGGTGGTGTGGGTTGATCTGAAGTCGATGGCTGCTGGTTTGCCTTTGCACTTGATGGCGTTGAATCCGTTTCAGCTCCTTCAGAGCATTGCTTTACAGGCGTCGGCACAGACGATTGCGTAGTGGAAGAACCTATGCGAAATACACAGCGAAACGTCACACAGTTACTCGCACAAAGAGACGTCATTGAACATGCACGAAAACCGCAAGTTATACATACAAAGAATCTACTTCTACTATTAAATTCAACGAGACATTGCTTGTGGGAGCAAGGTAGTTCTATGTGGAATTTGACATCAAAAACGAATTTTCAAACATCAAAAATTGATCTCACAATGTTTTGATTTTGCTTTTGAAGTTAGCAAGCGACTTTACGGGACCCCGGCAAAAGTAGATCACTCGCCAAAAAACAGGTCCTAAGCTTCGACCCAACCATTTATTTGCCCAATTAGCGTAAATGCCTGAGACATACAGTTGGTTAAATAATCTATCAGAAGTCTCTCAGCACCAATGACGCTGATGGTGACAAAAAATGGTAAGAACAAAGAAAACTATTTACCGTATATACTTGTGTATAAGTCGATCTTATCTATAAGTCGATGTGTATTTTAAGACCAAACATTGCGTCATTTAAGTATCACCTGTGTATAAGTCGACTGTAGATTCCAGGCACAGTCACTGTAGGAAACAGCAATCGTTGTCCCAAATTACACTGATATTTTACAATTTTGTGAAGTAATGTCGAGATGTGAGTATGCGAGCCTGCATGCACCTTTTTTAAGGTGAAGAATCATAATTTGAGCGTTTGTTGAGGCCGACATATACCTACCGTACATTACATGTATAATAACGAAGTTTTCTTTTCACATTCACATTGTATACGACTCTTCAACAACATCTCCATAAACATTACCTGTGTATAAGTCGACCCCAAAAATATTACCTTAACATTGTCTCCCACAAACTCGACTTATACACAAGTATATACGGTAAGTATTTTGGGCAGTAGTGGTTGGTCGTACATGCCTGTCACAAGCTGCACGTCTCAAAATAATCACTCTGGGTTCGTTGGCGTAGGTCCAAATTATTATACCCTACTACATTTTCAACATCAGTTTGCGAAGCTCTGGAGTTCCCATTAATTAATTACCTTTGTGACAAAATTTATTTTTTATCAGTGACACTAACAGAATGAAACTAATGAACATGCTGACAAGCCATGCTTATTAAAGAAAACTCTCCAACATCCACGAGTTAGAAGGTCTGATGAATAACGCATAAAAGATAAATCCTTTAGCGTTACACACTGGCACTGTTTTTAAAGTTGAAAGCGCAGACATGTCTTTCGGTCGAAATTTACTTTCTAGTTGTAAAAACTCACCGCAGTAAACACAATTGACAAAATTAACTTTCGAAAATTAAGCCTACTTAGGCACCAACCCCAACAATCGTCATCAATACAGTTCCAAAGTATCCCTAATAAGGACTTTACAAAAGGCGGTGCGAGCCTGCATGCACCTCAAACAGAGAAAAAGCTTTTCCAATTCAATTGCAAGAAACCACCAACCTTGAATCAATCTAAAATAACTTGTGTGAAGGTGGTAACTGATTTAAACCTACAAAGTCTGGATTTCTTACTTCAGTCTTTGTGTTCTATAGTAATATAGCCAGGCAGAAGTAGAGGCGATGGATATTTTGCAACAAGGATCCTCAACCAAACTAAAAAACTCATCCTCAAAAAAGCAAATGTGACACTTCTTGCAACTAGTGTGTAATACGCAATTTACGTTGGAATTACACAGACAATAGCTCACATCCACAAGAAAATGTGTTAGCAAATTATAGATGAATCACAATGGCAGTGCACACTGGGCTCAAATGGGCTTTATCACTGCATTTTGTCCTTTCTCTGCCTCATGCAAGCAGTAATGCTAAGTACCAAGACAAACTCAAGAACAAAATCTGGCATCTTGCATGAATAATACCTAGTCAATCGATGCGAACTGGTCCCCAGCACAATAGTCCACCCACAGCATTGCTTGCCTTGAAAATGAAAAGTACTTGAAAAATATCTTTTATCTTTCATGCATACCAAAGTGTACACCTATATTTATCCATCCATGTAGCACTTAAACACCGGCAATATTTCTTGAATCAAAACTGTCCAAACTTGTTTTTTGCCGATGAAAATGCTGCACGTTTGGCAAAGTGCGCATTAGACTTAAAGTGTTCAATGCCAAATCAACAAAAATTGGAATACTTTTGATTACCATACACTTGACACTATCATTCATTATTGCACAGGTACTCACCATTATTAGGGTTGGACTGAGGCGTAAACCTTTTAACAGGCTTTACAGTTGCTCTCAGCACAGGCCCATCGTTGGATTTTTTTGCGTTTGGAGTGGATTTTCGCCGTCGCCCTATACGCCCCTTCTCGGGAGTGTCTGTAAAAAGTTTGTTCTGCGGAGACGAAGTGGCAGCTGGGGCATTGGGAGGGCTGTTAATTTCCACGTCTCCATCAGAACATGGCATTGCACCTCTGAAACATACGGGTACTATAAATTTCAAGTAATAATCACATATAGCGGAGGTATGATGCACAGCCCCACTATCTGTACGCGGCTGAATATCTCAGCAGTTCATAAACAAGATGGCGACAGAATGTCTCTTGGCACAACTGCGCAACACCAGTCGGGTGAGTAACCTTTCTCCTGGTTGTTTTTAGTACTTTTTTGACAAACCAAAACAAGATGAAACACTTGCATACCTAGTATATCGTGATGCCCTTGCCTATTATCGAACATACGTTTGGTGGTTTCAGGCTGTCTCTGCCCAAAAGCTGCCGCCATGATAATGCTTTACTACCGGTACAAGTCTGTAGGCTACTTGCAGCTGTCTAGTCCAACGGAGTTACTTGCGCTATACCGTTTTAGGACTTACCGCGAAGTAGTCGTTTTGCAACCGTAACAAGATTGACCGGGTACATCTGGCACACTCATTAAATATCACAGTAACATTCCAACTTTCTGAACAAGACAGTTTCCCGACGCACCCGACTGAACGAGCTGCCTTCATCACAACAACTGGCGCTCTGCGAACAGCCAATCACATCGCAAGTATGAAACAATCTGAAAGCTGTTTCCTGCGTTCACCTAAACTAGAATAAGGTTGCTAAAAACGATTGACTTTACTCATGCAAAAATTGTGATGAACAACTGAGACGTAATACCGCATTCAAATCATATTCTATTCTAAACTATACACCCGGCAACGCACGTCCTTGAACAGTCAGTAGTTGTGGCAGATACAGCAAGTTGACGCTGCCTAGCGCACTCACACTAGTTTGGCCGTCACACAAGCTCAAGAAGTTGTTAGATCAAGAACCTCAACACAACACTTGCCTTCCACACACAGTAATGATATGAGTAAATTAGATACGTGCAACTCAGTGGAAAAAACATAGTTTTCAGGAAATGAAATAAACAGCTATTAGCCTAAGCTTGGAGACAATGTTCAGTAACTGAACTGTTCAACTCACTGGCTCATTAACTGAGGTCATGGTTAACTGAACTGTTCAGCTCACTGGCTAATTATAAAAGCACCTTTAGCCTTGGCGAATTACAACGATATGTCGCAATATTGATTGAGTATTTTTTCAAAGTCAATTTCTACACTTTTTATCAGAGTGTAGCTTACAACTTGGTGGCTTTCGCTGTTTACAAAATCAGTGAGTTTTGTCATTTTGATTTGTAAAACCATTAGCTGTCAAAAACTAGGGTCAAAAATACATATATAGTACCAGGGTTTTTTTAAGGTGTTTTAGGGACCCGAGTCGGTTCCCTAGAATCAAAGAAAATCAGGTCCCTAGAATCAGAGAAATTGGGTCCCTACAGGATCATATCGGGTACCTAACATTTTCCTTAAAAAAAACTGATAGTAGTAAATCCTGTTTGCCTTAGCTATCTAAAGGATTAAATTGAATGATACATTTGTTCCTTTTTAAATGTGATCTATAAGTCTCAATCACCAGACCGCAACCATTTGGCCTAGTCCCCTACTTCATTGGTCGGCAAACTGTTTAGTTTCAGCCCAATTGTGGGCCATTTAGTGCTTTTTATTGGGCACTTGCTGTGGACTGCACAGTATGGAAGAGCTACAGTCCTGCACCAGTTGGTTGGGCTAAAACATAGGCTGGTTTAACAACATGGAACATTGATGGTTTGATGTTGCAAAGCATATTTTTTGTCATTATACAGTTTATGACATTAACATAGCATTTTTATGTAACAGGTAGCTGAATACAACACAGCTATGAAATTGGGCCTTCAATTATGACTGAAAGGGTGGTTTGGGGAATCATTATAAAAGTTTGCCAACCGCTGTCTCACATCATCAGGGCAGCACAAATCATACCTTTCAGTTAAGATGTTTGGACTAGTTTTGCCTTTTCTTCACATAAAACAAATGTATATTAGCAAGGCTTTGGCTTGAGGTCCTCATGATGTTTATTTTAAAATTACAAAAAATATTTTTGGCTGATGCTACTGTGAATTTAAACCTAGCAATGCTGGCAAATTAACATAACATTCAAAACAATGAATGAAATTAATGTACTGAGTGATGTGTTGCCAGTTGTTGGAGTAAAAAAGTTGAAAACATTTTAGAAGTTATCAAATATAAGGTATGTATCAAATGCGCCACATAAATCTTAACTTACCAATTTATTTCATTTACAATGAAGGAAAATGCACACTGAATTTTGTGATCAACTGTAAATTGTACATAATTACTAGGTGTGCCACTCTGGTGCACCACAAAGTAACCACTACTAATAATAAGCATTTTTCATACCAGCAAATTTCTAAAATATGATTGCTTATAGTTAATATCATTGACCATAATTTGAAAATAGAATAAAATGGAACAACAGTTGTAAATATCATTATCACTATGAACGAAAGTATGCCAGGGGAAAATGTAGCAAATAAAAAGACTGAGGAAACTCGTAAGTCCCAACATTTCACACTTACATAACAGCAATTATTCTTTAAGAAAAGTGCCTATACACCAGTTTCTGCCTGAGATAATAAACCATTTGAAAAGTTTACTGCATAGCATTTCATTCATATACTGTTGCAACATGAAGAAATGAAGTTTTAAAAATTATAAAGTGTTGTGGATGAACAGATTACAAGTATGATTGCAAAAAGCTAAGGTTGCCATTAAGAGTTAAATTTGAAACTTTCATTTGGATGTTGTTGAATGAATATAACAGATTGCAGGTTAATCCATTACTTAATCCCAAACCATTGTCATTCAAATGTAAACACCTTTTTCTAATGTTACTCTATGAATACTGGGCCAAAATTGTTTTGTTTCCTTCCTGACTTGCCATACATGGTGACGATACTACAGCCACATGGGCTTTATAGCACAGCAACACTAGCTTACATCCTGCTTGTTTAGTAGGTCAATTAAAACTTTGCAATTATTTGATATTTTGCATTTCCACCAAACTCTGGACAGCATATCTTGCAAACTACAGATTCAACCACAAAGTTAATTCGACCTTCCTTTCTAATAATCTTGTTTTCTGTGTTTGTCATGCCAGACTAAAATTAGGGAAGGTTCCACAGTGACTTTAGCATTTACTTTTATTCTGAGATAAACTTGGATTAAATGATGTCCAATCACCATGAGCATGGTGGTTTTCAGTTGAGTTGTTTTCCCAACTAATCAGTGTCTTGATATTCCATTGCAACACAAAATTTACATGAAAAATGTGTTTAAAAATGGTTCATCAGCGGTTATGGTGTTTAAAGTTCATTTTATGCATTGATTGCATAGCAACCATTTTTCTCAGTGACTGTTTACAAACTAATGACTACCACATACTCACAGAATCTTTAATTAAAATGTTTTGTTACATTTTAATGTTGCTTATCAGTCGATTGAACTGAACGCAGGATTGAATATCTTTTATTGAAATTACAGTACACAAGATAGTTGAAATAAGAAAGTACCATTATATAAGATGTTCAGTGATTTCCAAACAAATACAATGGTTTAATCTAAGTGAAGATTATGGATGTCTCTCCAGTTTCTGTCTTATCAAAAGGAATACTTTCTCAGCAAAGAATTGGACACTAAGATCTTACAGACAAATTTCTCCAGTGTGGTTTAACTCCAGTTTAAAGTCAACTTTCTATTATTTAACAGTGGATTTCAAGCCATGTTTCTGAAGATGAAAATGCTACAAAATATAATTTAAAACGAAGGTTTTGTGAAATTGGGTTATATTTGTGTTACACATTGCTTTAACACTAGCTAATAATCATCTTGCACTATACAAAAGTGGTGCATTTAAGACAAGAATGTCTATGCTTAAGGGAAAGAATGAACCCAACTGTCTTGAGGTGAAGCTGGTAATAGGTTTTCAGTCAACTTGAGAGATGTTATAATTTACAGGAAGGATTGGGAAATTCACTGAATAACACAACATATTGTATCAAGTGATGCATTTGTATATTACATTAGATTATGTCTGCATAACATACGTTTACCATATAAACTACTTTGACTTTGTCTAATGATCAAATCATTATGAAATACACCCAGGTGATAGACTTTATTTTTGTGTAGACTGACACTAACACAGGAAAACAACCCAAATATTAGGCTTTATAAGATATCCAAGGTCATCAAGTATACATTGAGGCTTAAAAACAAGACTAAAATTGGTTGAAGCTAATCTTCACTCAGAATTTCCTCTGTACAGAGAGGTGCTTAGAATTAACTGTGCGCATTGAAACTAATCTATTTCAGTTCGCGAGTATCTATGAGATTTACCTGCATGTAGATCTTAAAGCATTGATGTATTTTATCCCAAAAAAATTAATCCAAATATACCATATCTGTACTAGCTTTGCTTCTTGGTGATAGTGCTAAAACCCTTCTTAATTTTAGTGCATGTTTTTCTTTTTTCACTGTTGTTATTTCACATTTTAACTTATTCAATGATATGCAACAGTTTTGCTACTCTTTGAAGTAGCATAAAACATGAATTTTGTGAAACCAGTGATAGAATATCATGAAGAATCTGTTTATTTCACAACTGGTTAAGCTTTCCATGAAGATGCAGTATACAATGAATTGCATTTTTTTGGCAATGATAGCAAGATTCAACTATATGAATTTTATCTGTTTGGGATAGTGTGAACATGACTGTAGAGTGCAACCCTGTGTATGTACTTTTCCCATAGCAGTATTCGTGAAAGATTTCTATCACTCAGACAAGAAAAAATAATTTTTGTTAAATATATGGTTTAGTTAAAGCAAACCAACTGAACTACCTTTGACTTAGAAATTCAGTTTAAATAACCTTGGGTTCTTGGTTGTTGAGTTTAAATAAAGATCCTAAAACGAATACAGCATGTAACTATTCTAAGTAAAACATTTTTAACTCTTGAAATGCAAGGTGCTTGAAGGAACTAGATAGTAAAGATACTGTAATCAATAATTGTAATGGATGCCAAAGTAGCATGAATCCTATCTGAAAGCTTTTCAATAATACATTGATTGCTTGAGATGTACAAGTTGACTATTTTGAGTAAAATTTAAGTTCTTGCATTTTACTCCAGATTAGAGATAAAGTGGAAATGAAATAGTAATACATTATTTTTTCCAAATTAATGACCAGATCTAATCTATGTAACATCTGCTTAAATAATGATAATTACTCTATTAGGTGGAGCTAATTGAGGGTGTTTTTATTTATTTATGGTATTTAACACATGGCAGGCCATTTTTTCGACCACCATAACCTACTTTTTATACTATGAGTCATTCAACTACTGCCAGTTATTGGCTTCCATCTTTCTTGGCCATGGAGTATGTTAGCTTAAAAGGTCGCACACAGGAATTGTGACACGCAACAACTGCAAATGGAAATAAAATCATGTGGAATGGGTTCCTCTTACGGTACCGTGTAGCGAAAATACACCCATTAGCATTTTCGTGAACGGCGCAACAAATGACTGCGGTGGGTATGTTGCTTGCAATGCTAACTTAGGCCTTCGTTCGATCATACGACCCGCTTTCGTGATTGGCCTGGAGATAACGTCTTCCTTAACAAAAGTTTGGTCTGAAATGATGATTCTTAATATCACAATGGTTAAAGTGAATCTTCTTCACATACTTCTTCCTAATTGCTTCAGCGAAAACTGATCTGTAAGACTCCGGCCACTGATTGAATGCAAAATCTGCCTGGTATCTCGAATTTTCATTATTTGGCGCGAATGAATGCAGTCGTGCGTAACGAAGTTTTACCCACGTGACCACACACAAAACGATGTGGTTACCTGTATTTTAAATTTCTGAAAAAAAGATTTGG
>Ga0210059_1014563_pt1 | contig 11596 bp, 9 predicted proteins | sample Ectturendosymbi2_FD_188042 | JGI IMG/M metagenome (GOLD analysis project Ga0210059, IMG submission 188042) | Ecteinascidia turbinata endosymbiont from Florida, USA - Sample 2 (SPAdes) (version 2) | ecosystem: Host-associated > Tunicates > Ascidians > Unclassified | place: Key West, Florida... | reverse complement strand
TTGAGGAAAATGTTAGGTACTTGGTATGGACCTGCAGGGACCCGATTTCTCTGATTCTAGGAATCCGAGGATAATTTTCTCTGATTTTAGGGACACCATTTCGGGTCGCTAACACACCTTAAAAAACCTGCTTAAAGTTGACTTTGCATCTTTGGATTTTTATATCATGAATCAATATTGATTCATTGTAAGCAGCACAAAAAAAACAATAATTAGGGCTACAGTATTTGCTGAAGACAATGCTGCAGACCTTCTGTTGCAGAAAGTAACACAATACGCAAAAATATTTAACTCGATCAAGTTTATAGCAAAAATGTTCCACTCATGCCAATACCAGCATCCATTCACAAGCTCACTCCGGCAACTACACACTCGTGCCGAATAAAATGCATGTGTAGACTGGTCACTCAACAGAAACTTTTAACACTGTCTGGATATTGTTCTACAGGTCTGAATATCGTTCTACATTTTTTAGCGCGACTCTCTCACAAGATCGTAGATCTGGATTTTGCTCCCTTCAGTGAAAATTTTGAAAACCACTGGTTTATACCGTGCAAGAGCTACAGGCATGCTGTGATTACATGACTTAAGAGTAGGAATTGCTTGTCTCTGCTGTGCGAGTTATGTGCAATCTTGCCGCAACGCTTGCATTAGAGCTTATTGAAATTTATTATCAAAGGATATCTTTAGTTTGGTGTCTTCAGTCTCTCAATGTTCTACTAACTTCAATTTGGTTGGTTGTTAGAGACCGTGTTAAGGTTTTCCAAATGCCGGTGATAGTTGTGAAGCTTCGTGTAAGCAGTTTGCATAATACTTAAAATAAATTATCTGAAACTCTAATGTAGTAAAAAAATTCCTTGTAAATTTAATAGTGCCCACAAAGCAAATTTTAGACGAGGGTTAAGCTAAGATTAGGCGTAAGAATTTGCCACTTCACAGCAAAAATTTGCCGCTTCCATTGGTTTAGCATTCCTTCAGTATTTTGTTTTTGCGTACCAAGCAGAAGCATGGTACACTGCAGCGGTGCAACTGTTTATACGTTGAATATGAACCGATGCTAGTAAGCTTAATCAATCCAAGTTGATCTACATGAACGCAGTGATAGTTAAGGCTCCTGAATTCAACGTTTTCAAGAAAACAAATTCCTTTTTTGATGTGATAAAAGGGCAATCGTCTTCAAATTGCAGCCCACGGGAAATTTCAACAAGCTTTCTGGGAAATTTGCATTTTTTCAAGCCCTGGTAACAACTACGAGTATGCAGACACTTTAGCATCTCTCAAGACCAAAACAGAGATTATGCTTTGCGTTTATGCATGTCATATTGAACGCTTTGAAATCGAAGTGCAGGTTTCAAAGTGCAGATTGCAAATATGAAATGTTGCTGGTTGCACTGAAGTAAATTTGTAATCCATATTGAATATGCAGAATACAAATACAGAAATTTGCCAGTTTTGGTTCACATCAAACACAAGACCACAGTATACATGCAAGCTTTTGCCTTGGTGGCGTATACCTGAGTTAAAAATGTAGCGATTTACTTGTTTGATAATCGTATTTGACAAATTAGCTCTTGCTGCTCAGTGAAGAATTTGAATCTCTGTTTTGTCATACTTATGAAGATTGCAAATATATGAACTATGCATTCAAATTGTATTAGAACACGAAATGATAGTGTTCACCTAACTTTTTGCAGAACTAATATGCCAAAGCATAGTTGAAATGGCAGCTACACACTGCTTACTTCAAGTTGAAACTCATATTAGATAGCTTGCTAATCACTCAATAAAAATTTCCGTAAAAGCATTAGTAGACTTCCAACACTCTGTAGGTCATTTTTGTTTCTGTTGCAATATTTCTGGAAGTTTTCCTGAGTTGGGAAGACCAAAGTGAACTCCGAATAATGCTATCAACTCTTTTTTTGATGACTATAGAGTTTGTTTCCATTTGCTTTTTTCTGTGTGTATTTTACCAAGATCTTGTTGGATTTCAATGGAGTCTTTCGTGTGGAAGCACTGCGTGAAATTGAAGTGCAAATAAACACAAGTTATAAAAAGGAAAAATATTTTTATCATTTTCAAATTAGTACAATTGCAGTTAGTGCAATCGCAGGACATTCATATTTTCCAACGTTGAGTTTTTTGTTTATTTTGCCGAAGTGATGTTATAGAAAATTTTAATGTTTTGATCTTCAGACATTTTTTATTCAAGTCTGGTGGGCTTTTTTCAAATACTGAATTTTGACTTTGCATGCTTCATGTGAAGATGCACAGGCTAACATATATCAGTGCTCATGTAACCATTTTCCTTACTGATCACGCCAATGTACGTTGTATTTCAAGAGCAAGGACCAAGAAATGCAAAAAGAAGCAATATTTTTTAACTGTGCACATATCATTGACTATTTTGCAAATGTTTTTAGTTTTCATGATGCTCGTGGACATTGTGTAAGGTTTATGCTAACATAGCAAGTTTGTCGATATTTCCTACTGATCCTTGTCTGCTAAAACCAACGGGATTTGATGTGCAAACTACCTGAAATCACACAAGCAAAATGTTTTACATTCGCACAATTTTTTTGTGAATCTGGGTGGCTCATTTCAAATATTGCATTTCGACTTTGCACATTTCATGTGAACAAAAAGTCGAGAGTGCAATGTTTAGGCTAACCCAAGGCAAAGCATATTTCACTTTTCTTCCTAATGCTTATTGCCTGAAGTGCGTTGGATTTCAATTTCACAGGGAAGAATTTAATAGAGTATATTTGACATCCAACAAGTAATATAGTATATCTGACATTCAACAAGTCAGCATTTTAGGTTCAGCTGAGCTTCAAAATAATTGCTGACTTATTCAAAACACGACCATGCTCCTAAAATGTTTCATTAAGCCTCAGTGATAGTGATGAAATTTTTATTGCAGTTTGGGCTAAGGAACCGACAGTGTTAGTACTATTTAGAAACCTGAGCAAGCCTTTACCAGCACAGAACAATATGTTTTTTGTGAGTGAAATGTTGTGTAGTATGAGTTTGAAGTAGGTAAATGATTACTTTGAATTCAACCCTGATTCAGCTCAGTTTTCTATAGAAAATGTTGGTGGCATTCATGTCTTATTTTTGTGAAGTTACCTTGTATCCGACGTCCGTACAATTTTTGGAATAATTACGAATGTTACTGATCACTTCGTAATAGAAGTTAGTGATGTTAGTCTAAAAGGCACTGAGCCAAGAGCACCAGTGACGTATGCGTGGATGTAGCTGGCGCGAGGTGCGAAAAAAAGAGTAGAAAGATTAGTAAGAACTACCTCAAATTGCAGAAATGTGTTTGAATATATGCTTTCTTGTGACTTCTGCTTGTTGCACATCAGTTCCAACTAGTTTTAGTAGAAAAGCATTAGTAGGAAATATCGACGAGCTTGCTGCCTGCGCTCACATCTTGCGAACCTTCAAAAGTATCTTGAAAAGTGCAAGCATTTAAAAAACAATTGAAGGAAAAATTTGCATATAAAAATGTTTCCTTTTTTCATGACCCTTGGCTTTGTGCTTGAATTCCAATGCACTTTGGCAACAAGCATCAGCAAAAAATATTGCCAAATATGCTCTGCTATAGGCAGGGCTACCATACCGTCATTATTTCAAAGATTTGTCCTTATTTTTCAGTACTACGTCTTAGAAAACATTACTGTCCTTATTTCTAAGAAATGTCCTTATTTGTAACTTGCGTCCTTATTTTTTCTTATTTTTTGTAGCATAACAACTTTAAATAAGCTAAGTCTGATAGTCATACAGACCATTTCTGTCTCATCGTAAACATTTTGTAATCAACGTTTTCTGATGTCATGAAAGTAGCATTATCTTGCAGCACAGAGACATAACGCACTATCAGGTATAGCACTGTAAGTTGTCTACTCTGGTTAGGATTCTTGGGAAAGCTGGTTTTGTAGTGAAGGCTGAGCATTTAATTGATTCAAGAAATAAGCAAGCAAAAAAAAACATTTTCCGTGATGATTCCAAGAAGGAAGTCGAGAATAAAACATTGCTAAAGCAAATGGTTCCTGAAGATAAATAGGCAAAGATATGATCTGACGTTGGTCATGCAAACAGAAACAGTTGTTTTCTTTTTAGGTAATATAATCCAATTTTCCTCAGCCGTCCTTATTTTTGGTTCTAGATCAATGGTAGCCCTGGCTATAGGCCAGCTTACACATTGCATTCTTTTTCACATGAACCATGCAACATCGAAATATAGTATTTGAAAAGAGCACACAGAATTGTGAAAATGTTTGTGAATATAAAACATGTGTGTGTTACTGCTGCTTGTTTGTACATCAATTCCAAGTAGTTTTGTTAGACAAGCATCAGCAGGGAATATCAAAATGCTTGCTGCGTGCACCCAAGGGTAATGAATAGTAGAAATATTTGGAAAACCATCAAAAGAAAAGTGTGCATTAAGATTGCTTGTTTCTTTATACCTTGATCCTTGCGCTTGCATTCAAAAACAATTTAGGCAGAAAAATCACCACGTATTTTCTGCTATGAGCAAACACACCTATGCATGAGCAAACACACCTATGCATGAGCAAACACACCTACGCATGAGCCAACATACCTACGCATGAGCCAACACACCTACGCATGAGCCAACACACCTACGCATGAGCCAACACACCTACGCATGAGCCAACACACCTACGCATGAGCAAACACACCTACGCATGAGCAAACACACCTAAGCAGAAGCCAACACAGCTACGCATGAGCAAACACACCTACGCATGAGCCAACACACATACGCATGAGCCAACACACCTACGCATTGCACTCTTCATTCACATGAAGCATGCGAAGTCACAATATAGTTTCTGAAAATAGCCCCTCAGAATTGTGAAAATCTGTGTGAACACATAATATACTTCTCTTGTGTGACTGTTGCTTGTTTGCACATCAATTCCAACTGGTTTTAGAAGACAAGCATTAGTAGAAAATAACGACATGCTTGCTGTGTCCACCCAAGCATTGTGAAAAGCACAAAACTTGGTGAAACATTCAAAGGAAAATGTGCAAATAAAAATAATTCTTAGTTTGGTGTACCTTGGTCCTTGCGCTTGAACCCCAATACAATTTAGGGAGCAAATATAAGAAAATTGCGAAGTATACTCAGATATGAGCTAGCTTACGCATTGCATTCTTCGTTTACATGAAGCATGCAAATTGGAAATACACCAGGCTGTTTCATAATAACATATGTACAGTATTTGAAAAGATGTGTGTGAATCAAAAGCAAGGTTTTCATTTCCAACAAGTTTTATAAAGCAAGGATCAGTAGGAAAAACCTCGAAGCTTGGCTTGTTGCAGTTTAGGTTGCGTGGTAAAATTAGAGCCTTTGCTTAGGCTGCTTCTGTGTGGTTACCCAACTCGGATTTTCTTGTTCAGGACCATATTTTTTTGGTTTGTGGGCTCTTTCTTAAAAGCTTAGGTGTGTGGTCAACGTATGTCTTCATCCGATCGGTACAGATGCAAAAATAGGTTTTTACATTTCGGAAATATTGAAAAAAAAGTTTGTTTTAACATTTGTTCTGTATCAAGGTAACTCAAAATGCTCCAAGCAAATGTAATATGACCCAAGCACAACGGAGTAGCATAAATCAGATCAAATTTCAAAAATAATCATTTGGACAAAAACAGCAAAACATTCAATGCAGAAATATATGAATGCACTGCGATTGCACTGATTTGAAAATGATAAATATAAAACAATTTTGGATTTGTAGTTTGTGTTTGTTTGCAATTTAATGTTCACAGAGTGCTCACACAAGAAAAACTATACAATGAATTCCACGATGACCTTGCTGAAAATACATGTAAAGAAATATGTGTATTATTGACAGACTAGCAAGCTGTCTAACATGAGTTTCAACTTAAAATAAGAAGCAGATGCTTTTATCATTGTTGCCAAAACTAGGCGAATGATACTGTCTTGCGTTATATATAACATTATTTGTATGCAACCCTGAACGTGTTTATGCTTGTAATCTGCATAAGTATGCCACAACAGAAATAAAAACTCTTTGTGTAGCAAACCTCAATTCGACAAATATGAGTTTGAAAGGAGATTGCTCTGTTTCCAGCATAGGAATCCCATACCAGTTAGACTAAAAGTAATGGTGTTGTGCTTTATTTCAATTTCAATTGAACTCGCAAAATTTTATCTTGGTATTTTTCATCATCAAGAAATTCATTTATTTGAATCCAGCCAGAAACTTTTTATATTTGTAATTTGTGCTTGTAAGCGTTATTCAGTTGCTGCTGCCCTCGACTAAGGATTTTGCACTAAGTGCTAACATTGTTAGACCCTTCCTATGATGCCATGAAAGTATTTTTCACTCCAAATGTTTTCTGTACAGCCGCTTCGGAAAAAATATGCATAGTATGAGTTCATATAAGCAAATACTTTGATTCTGTTATACTTTCGTGCATCAGTGTGGTAAAATCAGGTGAGCATCACAGCTTTGTGGTTCAGTTCTATTTGATGGAAAACTAGAGATTTTCCGTAATTGCAACCTGCATAACTGCACCAACATTACACAATACAGAGGTATGAAATTTATATCGAGGTTTCTTGTGCAGCACACGAAACATCCACTCTATACCCACAAAACTTGAAATATACACAAAAATTCAGTCTTTACGCATAATATCCAGCCTACAATGATTCATGTATTTCATGTTTTTTTAAAACCAAAATTTGCTTCCTCAAAAAAACTAAAAAAACAGTGTAAAGTAGCTTTGGATGCAATATATTCCAAGTTGAAGATGAGCATGCAAAATATACAAACATTTTTAGTGGTGTTGTAACTTTAGTTTTTATGCACTTAAATTTTAAGAAACAAGCATCAGTGAGAAAAATCATGAAGTATTTGTTTGTTTTTGACTCTCAACCAATTTTTTGGTAGACAAGCATCTGTAAGAAGTATCAACAAGATTTCTATCTCAGCCCACTGGTTATGCAACGTTCACGAGCTTCATGAAAATCACATACTTTTGGAAAACAATCGAAGAAATAGCTTGCAAATAAAAAAGATAAGATTGTTTCTTTTTGCAAATCCTCGTCTTTGCACTTCGATTCTAAATAATTTTTTGTTACAGACATAAATGTGAAGCATCTTTTCTGTTTTAGCCTATACCTTAAGAAAAGCCTTGGCCAAATGGTATATAGTAAAAATGCTAATGTGAGTTTGAAACAAAGTGATCTCGCCCATTTGATCACTGGTTTGGCGTATCATTGAGACAAGAAGTTAGATGATGCGCTTCTGATCCCAGTTTGTGTAGCCTTTATATGGCTAACAGAAATTTTTGGAGCAAATCTGCTTTACGCATACGCATTACAAATCGATTGGAAACCGGGGTCTGTATATCTAATGCGATTCATCAATTGATTGGAGGCTGGCCTCCATATATCTATGATCTATGAATGGGTTCAAAACTGGCCTCTGTATATCTATGATTTATAAATCGACTGGAAACTGCCCTCTGAATACATATGATCTTTGAATTGGTTGGAAACCAGCCTCTGTATATCTACGATTTACAAATCGATTGGAGACCGGTCTCCGTTTGTATATGATTTATAAATTGATTGAAAACTGGCTTCTGTACGTCTATGATTTATACTTCGATTACAGGTTGGCCTCTGTGTATGCATGATTTATGAAGCGACTGGAAACCGGTGTCCGTATATCGATGATTTATGAATTGTTTTTTCTCTTGGACAGTCATCCATTTATACCAGAAAAGTTTGAAGAGAAACCACTGAATAATCCTAAGTAGGCTACTTTGCGGGAAGATTGTCTGAACAAAAATCAACTCACTGCACCAGTGGAGAAAGGTTGTTTTCTAGGTTGCAAAATGAATAGAATGAGTGCTGGACATGATTCAGAATAGACAAATGAAATTACTGGAGGTGGTACGAAATATCCTTTCTCATAATACACACGTACAAAAACAACATCATTGGGGCTGCATAAAATATATTACAAAATGATATATACATTCGGTGGTGGTATGAAAGCCTTTTTCTCACAATGTCCCACACTTTTACATAGCTCCTCTGGTTCGTACGTTGTGTTCAAAAGATGAATCCACAGCCACACAGCAGTTTCAGGCGAGACACCGCTTCACACTGTATGTAACTAATTTCATCCAGACACATCTCTGCCTCATGACACCGCTTCGTGGATTAAAAGATGAGACAAGACCAGCAGCGTCGCACACAATATGTTAAAGCAGGGGTCGGCAACCTTTAGCTAACTGCGTGCCAATTCAAGGCTTCAAATCATTCAGTGTGCCAACAACATATGCATTTTTATACAAGTGAAGGTCAATATATCTTCTGTTTGAATCACAACATAACTGATATATCAGTTACATATATATATATGTGAAGCATGGCGCTTCTGTATGTCATTTAAAACTGTTTGGCGTGCCATGTTTGGCACGTGTGCCTTAGGTTGCCGACCCCTGTGTTAAAGTTTGACAAAAAAACAAGGAAATTTCATTCTATTTTACCATGTGTATATTTGCAGTTCATTGCTTGGAACTCCACCTCGAGAAAACTCCTCCATGTAATGATGACGACCATTGTCAGAAACAAAAACACGCAAGAGCAGTGGACAAGTTTTCTCCCTGTCAACAGGTTTAGTAGTTACTTTGTCTTGGGCAGGAGCATCTTGTGCTACACTGCGCAGTCGTTCTTCAGTGCTAGCTTGAGGCATTTTATCAAGTTACCTAGAGAAAAAAGCATTTAAATACAAGGCACATATTTTCATTGACTCAAGCAGTTAAGTCAAATACCCACAAACAAAACATCTGAGATTAAGTGCACATACTAATTCCACATGAATGGCATCATAAGCAAATACAGTACAACCAACAAACACGAAGTGAATCCTTAAGACATACTTGAATCAAACACTACAGTATGTTATAGTATTTTCTACAGTCACATTTACCAACATCGTACGGTGTGACAATAGTTTTGCAAAAAATGCATCTGTGAAAATTCAGAATAAGTTAATGAATTTTCATTTGGAGCATAGAAATAAAACCGGTCTGACAGAATACAACAAAACTGGCGCAACATATCCAAGTAGTTTCTAATGTAACCATCAAACTCTTCTCAGCAGACAAACCAGTTCAAACAGAATTTGCTTAAAGCAACAGCATCTGTGGTAGAGAAGCAAATGAAGAGTCGTGTTCAACATTTTCTTTGAATTGACAATTGTATATCAATAACATGAAGTATGCAGGGAAACATACCATGCAGGATACCTGCAGAGAACCATAGTAAGGGGAAAACCTGCTAATTGTAAGAACAGGCTAAACATCTTTAAAGCTGTTTTAAAAATAATATTCCTGGCATTTCATCACAATTTTTGTGAGGCTTTGTTTTTAACTGTTACTGCTTATTTCTAGGTGGGGGTAACTAGCATTAGAAGTTGTACTGATGTTTTCTGCTATGAACATGCCAATCAGGTATCGTATTTTGCAGACTACAAGGCACATGGATTATATGCAGGGCTACCATTATCTAGAACCAAAAATAAGGACGGCTGAGGAAAATTGGATTATATTACCTAAAAAGAAAACAACTGTTTCTGTTTGCACGACCAACGTCAGATCATATCTTTGCCTATTTATCTTCAGGAACCATTTGCTTTAGCAATGTTTTATTCTCGACTTCCTTCTTGGAATCATCACGGAAAATGTTTTTTTTGCTTGCTTATTTCTTGAATCAATTAAATGCTCAGCCTTCGCTACAAAACCAGCTTTCCTAAGAATCCTAACCAGAGTAGACAACTTACAGTGCTATACCTGATAGTGCGTTATGTCTCTGTGCTGCAAGATAATACTACTTTCACGACATCAAAAAACATTGATTACAAAATGTTTACGATGAGACAGAAATGGTCTGTATGACTATCAGACTTAGCTTATTTAAAGTTGTTATGCTACAAAAAATAAGAAAAAATAAGGACGCAAGTTACAAATAAGGACATTTCTAAGAAATAAGGACAGTAATGTTTTCTAAGACGTAGTACTGAAAAATAAGGACAAATCTTTGAAATAATGACGGTATGGTAGCCCTGATTATAAGGCACAATATCAATGATCATTGAATGGTTTATTTTCATATACAAGGTGCACCGGATTATAAAGGGCATTAATCTTCCATCAAATTCTTTATCTTCATTGCCTGAGTTCAACAGTTATGCAATTATGACATCTTAGTATGTCTCTTAACAGGTGCCATTTTGGGGTCCTACACATACGGTAACATTATGTGTTGAAACACAATACGTATTACTCAGAAAGGCACTTGACTAAGGTTAGGTAGCCGTAATGCTCCAACAATCCATCAAGCAGTGTGGTTTCATCAGTGCATAAGGTGAACCAGATTATAAGGCGCACAGTCACATTTTTTAAAATAAAAGATTTTAAGTGCGCCTTATAGTCTGAAAAATACAGTACAAGTTGCATAACAATGATTATCCTAACCTTCTAATCAAACACTAAACAGAAAAAGCTTCTTTGTTAAAGAAACTATCATATGTAATGAGTAGGCGCTTTGATTATAGAGAAATGCATAAAAAAATTCACAAAGCTACTTTTTCAGAAACAAAAACATAAATAACACACATTCAGGTAGAATTGCCATATTTTTCAAAACCATTTGTTTTCACTTCAATTAAAAATTCAATGAAGCGTAAGCACAAATGACTAAAATAGTGCAATGCAAACCAAAGAAGAAGACAATTGAACATGAATCTAGTCCAAAAAGATGCAATATGTTTGTACCAGTAGCAAATATCACAGAACAATCAACCACCAAAAGCAATATATACTACCAGCAGCTAATCTATAAACTAAAGAGGTGGAAAGGTGCAAACGAAGCATTGATGTTGAATCTTGTTGCTGAATCTAGTACAACACTGATCCAAAATTTGGTTCTTTTGGAATAACATGCTTACACGCTGCTTGGTGTTATTATGCACTGTAGACTCTGGATACTAATTTGCTCATAACTTTTCATATGGTTGATTCTTACAATTATAGCTATGATTCTGGATTACCATTACAAGGTTCATTACATATGCCAATATCAACTTGTATTATGGGTAAAAAGAACTATAGAATTGGGGTTTCCTGATTTCCTGCTGTTTTTCGAAGGGTCCAAGACACAAGGTACCACTGAACTATTTTTTGCATATTTCCTTTTTTGCTATACATCATCACCAAAATTTCACTGAATGCCTGTATCATCATAAAAACATCTCTGTAACAAATTAACAAACTATTCAAACTATTCATTTGTAGTGTGAAAGTTCAGGATGGTCATGTGTGCAGTAATACTTAAAAATCCTGTGCAGTTCCAAATACATATTACATGTCCAAGAGATGAAGTGTTAGGAACAGCTTGGACAAGAAAGCTTTGAGTTTGTAAGACCAGCATACCTTGCAAACTAGTACCAACCTTGTTTACACTAACCGTGATTTTCTGCTGCATGTTTGTTCCATAGAAAACTAATGTATACTGATGAAA
>Ga0210059_1014561_pt1 | contig 11599 bp, 9 predicted proteins | sample Ectturendosymbi2_FD_188042 | JGI IMG/M metagenome (GOLD analysis project Ga0210059, IMG submission 188042) | Ecteinascidia turbinata endosymbiont from Florida, USA - Sample 2 (SPAdes) (version 2) | ecosystem: Host-associated > Tunicates > Ascidians > Unclassified | place: Key West, Florida... | reverse complement strand
GTGCATTAAACTGCTTGAAACAAACATTCTCTCGCTCAAATTATTTTCAACTATTTTCTTCACACCCTCTCTTGGAAACTTTGGGTTCCTCTTCCAGCCAGCGGAAAGCGAGCGAACAAGTTTTGCAGTAAACGGGTTGGGCGAATTCGTAAAAACAAACCAAACGTCTACGCTTGAGTGCGCATAGAACCAGAATGACTTTGTGAACGTTGGTTGTGAAAACCTTGTCAAGGTTCTTTTCGGAGTTTCTGTCTCACGAAATTCACCAAGAATTGCTAAGTTGCTACTCATTCTGATCTCAGCACACGTAACACTAATGAGCAGGCAGACTATAGTCCTGAATTTGCACTTCACCATTATAAACACGAGCTGGATTATTCTTTCATACTACCAGTGATGCGCAATAGAATTGAGTGTACGCGCGAAAAAACTTGTTCAAACTGCGAACACCACTTGTTTTCCAGCAAACTACAGCAACCGATCTAGAATTTTCCATATTTCTAAAACGACTTTCAGTTGCTAGGCTTGATTTTTTCCTGAAAGGATTCGCGTCTGACGTGATCTTTCTTGATTTGCAGGGTCAGAACAAGAAGAAATAAACCTCAGTCCGATCATTGCATTCTTCCTCCTCTCTATTCAATCCGCGTTCGTTTTTTATCCATTGTTTCGTTGTTTTTGTATTGCGGTCAATCCTCCCATCTGCCACTGTGATACTTTCATTCTGCGCACAATACACTGTTCGCTGGTGGTCTCGCTTCCGCACTGTGTCTCTGGTTGGTCAGAGAACGTTTTCCTTGAGACACGCTGTTGTTTTACAGAACGCTCAACTGTCACGTTCAGAAGTTGTCCACCAACAACCTTTCACGTTTCGCGTCGAAACTTTCCGCTTTGCAGCAGCTGGCTGATAAGACTTGAACGCAAAATTGTCACCACGGCATCAAAAGCGTGTCTGGAGTAGATCAGGATTGCGCAAAGCTTAGAACATGTTCAAAGCCTGGGTAGTGAGCTGTTGTCGCCAGGTATTTCGTGGTCGTTTTTCTCCAACAACCAGGTTTATGGACTGAATCAAGAGCGTAGAAAAAACAAAATTTTCAGAACGGAAATTTTTGCGGCGATTAAAATGGCATCCGTAAATGACTTACGATGTTACAAACAAAATTTTTACATGCAGCTAAGTACTTGTTCCTCCATCTTAAGCAGTAACCAGCAGGTATAAGGCGCATTGCGCATTTAAACTGGGTGAAATAAATAAAACAGGTTGTCAGAATTATCAGTTCCACCTATGGTATTAAAAAAATTAAGAAGTATTTTTTCATTTTGGAAGAAAAAAATTTGTGTCAGCCGTAGTTTTCACGGAATTCAGCTCAGGGAATTAAATTACCCGTTGTTTTGCGGTTCATGTCTTGTTACACGGCTAGAAGTCTTTCAGCAATTAACGCTAGAGACGGAGTCTATGCTCAGGCCATGCACGCTGTGATTGGTCAAATCTTTTTCTTTGCAAAAATTCACCCGAAACGTTTTTACTTACTATTGTTATTTTTTGCAGCAGCAGTAGACCGCAGCATGAATGAAACCCAAAGACCGAAACGTGAGAAGGGTTCTAAGAGTAAGGGCGATTAAGCTTTCGCTAAAAAGTAGCAAACGACTGCGATTCCGTTTATGTACTTCGGCGAAAGTTTTTGTGAGCTTCACACACATCTGTTAGGTTGTCAGTCACGGGCGCAACCAGCTCTTCATTTCGGAGGAGGCAATTTTCATGAAATTTGATTCGATGACATCATCGTGCTTATTCAACCATGTTACAACTTTTTCGAAAACGGTCGCAGATAAATGAACTTTTCAGATTTAATGAAGATGCAGATCGAATGATCAGGACAGAGAAAAAATTAGTAGCCTAATACAAACACCTGGGTTCCGTACTCAATTTGTGCGGTCATGGCTTTAGAGTGGCAAAGAAAACTTCAAACTAGACTTTTCTTGAAAATAATTGGAATTTAAATTTCATCTTTATTCTTTGAAAGTTTATGCAAATGTCAAAATTGCTATGCAATGTTTTGAAATTTTTGGGGGGCAGATGCCCTCTGGTTGCACGTCTGTGGTCAGTCATATGATCTGCCGACTGATTTGCGATCACGAGATTGCCTGGACTGACAGGGCTGTGGCAGGCAAAGCATGGTTTGGCAGTTTGTTGCAAACTAATGAAATAGATTTGTTGCTGACGATGACAGTGGAAACAAATTTCTTTCCGAATATCCATTCTACCGAAATAAAAATGTCACTGTCGCACCGTTGGCTTAATAAATAGCGTCAATTTAGATTACCGACAGATTTGATTCGAGCGTGGGGAGGAAAAGCCGGGCACTTTAGCCGTAGAAAAGCAAGCGCAATTTAATTTACTTTCGATTTTGAAAGAGACACGAAGTCCATTACAAGCACACACTGTCTGCCTGCACAAGGCCGAGTGAAAAAAACAGACACAACAGAACGTTTTACAGCGGCGTTGGAAGCAGAACCACAGGGTTTCAGACACTTGTTAGCGGGGCCTCCGAGATAAATTTTACCAGGGGGTACGAAGACCGACATCTGGCCCCTTATGTTCTTGGGCACTCGTCGAAACTTGTATAACTTGTTTGCACAGTAATCAGAATCTGCTGTCGTGCTAAGATTTACAAATAGGTTGATTGTTATACTGGCAGCTGGCGTAAACTGATAATGTAAGGCTTGAATACAGTAAAACTGATCATGCGTACTATCACTTTCCCGAGCCCCGTAACTACCGAGCCCGGGTACGATGTACCTCTCGTAGGTCCTGCTTGTTAGCTAACCCCTAACACTTGGACGCTGAGTCCAACCCTGGAAAGGGATACACCACTGCATTTATCTCAACAAATTTTATCGCCTACAGCCAGTCTAAACACATGGGACCTGTCCATACAGTTTTCAACCTAATTTTCAAATGAGAGCCAGGCTTCGGTTGCCTTGCCTGTCTGAAAAGAATGACTTACCCACTTCGAATTATAGATATTTTTATCCATACGGCTCCACTTGGACTAGGCACATTGCGGCTAAGGTGAGCACAAGTGAGATCAATTTATTCATTTTTCTGGAAAGAATAAATTGGCCAATTTCTGTGAAAAACAATGTTGCAAAATCACTCGATTTCACAGCGATATGCTACTGAGTCGATCTCAGTATGCACAATGCATCAGAAATAAAGCAGTATTCGAAGACTAATGTAGCGTGGTGATTTGCCACACATAATGTTGAATTTGTTGCAGCAATGGCAGAGTCTACATAGTCGATTGCGGAAGACTCTTATTATTGCGGTTACGCGGAGGGTCGTCGGTTCAATTCTCTCTTTAGGTGGCTCAAGGCGACGCAGCATTGTGGCTGCAACACTAACCTCGTTGCTACCTGGAGAATGCTTTGTTCTTGTAGGTTAGCTGCTCGATAACGCTGATCTTGTTTGCGGTGAGCACCTCAGTGTTCAACTGCTGGAGTATGCTGGGTCTTGGGTCATCGTCTTTTCCTACCCATCCTGCGCTGAACACATCCAGCAAGGGTAGCAGTGGTTGCTTTCGTTGCGAGAGGTTTAGTAAGCATTTAAAGAAATGCGGTAACGGGGAGGGCCACGTAAATGCACCTGTCATCCTACCCCGGCGCTCGGGGCGGATCACCGACGGAATATGGAGTGGTTGGACAACACTATGAGACTCCGTACTTTCATCCCCCACCCTCCTGGAATGGCCCTTCCAAGAACAACGTCGGTGTCCGGCTTAACCGCATCCGCATTGCTGTCGGACGTTTCCGCCTTTGCTTGCACAAATGATGTATGCCATGTTGTCCTCCATTGTCCAACCCATCGACCTCCCCATGGACTGCACGGCCTGAATGTGCGATTCACCCCAACCGGACATGCGCGAAGAATAACACCCATATATATATTTGTGGCGCGAAAAAGCAATAATAGTGATCTCGACGGGTGATCTCTTTTGTTGCTTCCTGGCTCAGTGTGAAGCTTTGTGCACTTGCCGCTCGGGCTTTCCGATCGCAAAAATAGTTTTAAAGAAATTTTTTCAAAAGCTATTTTGAAGGTCTAACCAATACTCTTTCTCCTCCTAAGACCGCGCTTGATATCCCTAATTTTTTACACGGTTACATCGTGATTGTCAGCTCTTCATGTCAGGAGTGCGTTCATTGCAGCAACTCAGACCTGAGCAAACGCCCACATGGGTTGAGCAACAGCAACGGTTTAGGTCGCAGTTTATGACATCCGTTTTCTAGAAATACGGTTTGTCAGTGCGACAACACCCATCTCTTCTTATGAAGTGCTCAGATATGCTCTTAAAAAATGTCTTTCGTACACTCCACAAATTTGGCTTAGAACGTTAAGTGCTCCTATCACTGATGAATCAAGCGAGCGAAATTACATTCTGGTTAAAAAAATCCACCCTGCAGGACTTTGGCGCTCGAGGTGGGCACCTGCGTCACGAACAGATAGTCAACGAGCTGATCAGTCGTCCCGACAATGAGACAAGGGCAGGAATTGAAACCGTTTATAAATCGTGCAAAAGTATCTGCGGAAATCATGTGAAGGCATCCGTGACTCTTTTTCACTTTTCTATTTTGCATGCCACGCAGATGTGAGGATTTTATGAGATCGGTGTGTGACGGTTTTGTTGCTCGCGGTCGCCTTCACTGATTGCTGATTGATTACTTGCCTCGCCGCATTGCCTGCTCATTTGTGTCGAACATATGTGCGCCGGTGTCAGGCCGTGTTTAGTTTTCGACCAGGCAGCTGCTGTCTTGCGTTGCAGATGTTTCTTTGTTGAATGAAAGCTGGTGAAAAGCTAATTTCGTCGATAGGTACTGTCGTCACACGGTGTAATCAGCGAGATCATTTCGTCAGGTGAAAAACTCGACGAGCCTCAAACTGTTTGCGAAAATACATTTTTCATAATTCAAATTCAAAATTCGTTTCTATAAACTCCGATATGGAAGTCACTAGAAAAATTCAGTACTTGAAAGTCCCGCAGATGCTCTGCTCATATGACGGAAATGTATTGTTCTGTTACTTGATACGCGTGACGCTTGTTGAAACGGATGTCACGGGAGAAAATCAAACATTCTGCTGAATAAACACAATAACAGACGATTTGAGCATCAGGGTCACAATTTGTGGACTCGTCGTGCTACAGAGCTTGGCGTATTTATTAGAACCCTGGTGCAGGAACGCCATGAACAAGTCAGCAAAAAACAAACAAAAAGCGGCTGTTGCACTTACTTTCATCAATGATGCCGTTACGCCAGAAACACAACGGTGTCGCCAACAAACAACTCGACCGACATCACCGTCGCAAGAAGTCACGCACGAGATATCGTTCACACTTTCAACCTCTCTTCCTCCGTCGAACATTTCGCCTAAAGCCTTACGAGGTTTAAAACAGCGCATTGTTGATAACAGCTACACAATCCGAGTTTAGGAATTCAAACTACGGTGGATAAAGCATTTGGGGTCTGGAAATCATCTCTCGCGGAGATCATTTCCAGACTTTTAACGTCGATAGGTAATCATGCATTAAAATGCACTTCAGCATCAAGCGACATTTTGCTCGTGACAGTAAGAAACACAGGAAAACAGGCCCGTAACCAGGTTTTAAAGTTTTTGGGGAAAAATACACTTTAGGGGGGAAACAAGTCATTTTTATTACATGTTTAAAACAAAATTTTCAGGGCACAACAAAATTTGGGGGTCACAAAAAATCGGGGGTACCGCCCCCGAATGCCCTCCCGCAGCAACATGGCAGCAGCTAGGTATCACTTTCCGGTCAAGCATTATTTTGCAGAGACTCAAACAAGCTAACGAAAAAGCAGCTGAAGCAAAACACAATTATATTTCTCAAACGTAGATACAAACAAAGGCTGGGAATGCGTCGATTGTCGTAAAATTTCGTCAGACGCCTTATCTTCAACTACCACTCATGCCACATTTTGAGCGCCAAACGAAAATTAGCAGCTTAACTGGTTGGCCGTCGTCGGAAACGGGGTGAAAAAACGTTGCACAACAAAAAGCAAGGAGAAACCGCGAAAAGTCGAATTCAAGAAACGTTTCGCTTAAATAAAACAAACGTTTCCAGGAGACTTCCTCGAACAAGACGTATTTTAGTGGCTGGTGTGCATCTCGTGTTTCGCATCGAATACGTTGCGGCGAAGATCGCCATGACAACGCGATCACATGTAACTGAGCCAAGATCTCCTGCTGCAAGACATCAACGAAAGAGCGTTCCTTGCGCGCGTGACAAAACACAGAAAGGAAAATGTACAACCCGTGGTGTTGACTTCCAGGGTCCGCTGCAGTGTGGAAACAATCAAACAGAAGTGAGTCCTTGTGACTCACGGCACAACGTCGCCAAACTGAACAGACACGTTTCAGCGCGATGACAAACATTCGTGTTCACTAACGGCAGCTTTGAGGCTGAAGATTGCAAGGCCCCTACTTCTCCCCAAAACATAAAAAAACAACATCGAAACTAGCAGCGAGTCAGAACTGTCGCCTGCAGCTCGTCAAAGCGCATTTTTCAAAACACCAACAAAGAGCAAAACGTGAACAAACCGCAAAGGGAAAACAAGGATATGAACGGAAAGTGAAGATTGGGAAAGCCTTGTTGTACTTGAAGTGTCTCGTGGTCATCGGTTGCTGTTTTGGCAAAAGAGAAACCAAAACTGTTTGTTTTAAATTTTGAAGGAAACGAAAAACATTTCGCATCCACTTTCCCGACTAAAAACTCAATATCCGCTGGTCGTGCACTGCGAAATGATTTGAACATAGCAAGTTGAATCAGTGAAAAAGCAAGCAACGTATGGGCGCTGTCGAGTCGGATGCAAAAGTTGTTTTGTGTCTGATTGAAATATTTTCAGACACTATCATCAACGCGGCGCGCAAACATCATGGTTCTTCCTAACTACTGCCGATGGGTCGGAAGCTGAGATCGCGATCGCTCTCCGAGTCGTTCTCGCTGTAGACTCGTTCTCTGCAAGGAAAAGAGCAACGGATAAATCATGGATCAGCCAAAAACTCCGTCGAAAAATCTTCGATTAAAACACGAGATGGATGCTACAGAAACGAGAAAGCTACACCAGAAAACGCGGGAAGTAGGTTACTACCTGTCTCTCAGGAAAGGGATTAGTGAGAAACGTGTGAAGCATTTGCATAGAAAACATCTTTTGGAAAAAGAAACATTCTACTCAATTTTCTATCCATTGCTGTCAACGAGACGCCTTCGGGTCGTGATGACTGCAAACGAAGCAGAGTTCGAGTATGCGCGGATTTGTGCGTTGGTCGTAAAAAGGAATGCTTGGCTTCTGCAACTAACCTGGGTGACAACTTGTATCCTTTTTCTATGTAGGACTTGAGCTTGTTGCGCGCTGCGAGCAGAAGTCCAAGGTACGGGGGGGATGGTTCGAGGGGTCTGGTTAAGAACTCCGGATGGAACTGAACGCCCACAAAATACGGATGATCTGGGAAATGCAAAACAACCTTATTTCGTGCACGAAACAATAATGAGACCAACACACTACAGAGTCGTGCAAGACCTTCTCACAACACTTCAGTTAACTTTAAACAAAACAAGCGAAAAATCCAGTTTAACAACACGAAACATTTACGTTTGTTTAGAGCTGTTTATGCGAGTTAGCATGGTTAGTACTGAACGTGAGGTGGTTTGGAAAAAGAAACGAATAAACTATCAGTTAGAACTACTTTAATATGATTTCATCGTTTGATGGTTGGGGTTTTTCATGGCTGGAATAAACAAAGCACTGGCATTCTCATTCGAAGTATGTAAAACGCACTCAAAGTCAGAACCTCATTCCATTGATCCAAAAAACATGTCAAATCGCAAAACAAAGTTCCAATCAAAATAAAGAGGAATCGTTGTCACCTTTCAACTCAACAATTTCCATTCGCATTCCTTCATCATCATGGCCGACAAAGTTGAAACCTTTTTCTTCAAACAAGTGAGTGAAGTTCGGATTTACTTCGTAACGATGGCGATGCCGTTCGTCAACGAAATCTCGCGAACCGTCGTTGCTGTAAAGTTTCCCTGGGTACAAAAAAATCTTTACCTGCATTTCGAACATGAGGTAACATAAAAAGCTAACCATTCTCGCATAAAAACCTTTGCTCGTCCTAAACGGAAATCAACTGTCTTGCACTTTCGAAGTTTCAAAATTAGAAAACTCGGCGCCTTACAACGAATTAACCATGAGACCTGAAAGGGCTTAGCAAAAGAAATATACGCAAACGAACTATCCGGTTGTCACAAAAAACACTTTGCTCCGTAAAAAAGCAAATGTGAAAACAAAAACCGTCAACTTCTTCGTTCGGCATATTGGAAAACAGTAAATCCAACGACTGTCTCACAAACGCCTTTTTAACTTTGAATTAAACGTTTTAACACCTCAAATCCACCTCCATGCCCAGCACTGGCAATTGCCACAGTAGAGGTATCAGCCAGTGATAGTTCGATATCTACACAACCCACTAAATGAACTAAAGGAAGATTTCAGAAACGAAACAAAATGTGTTTTTGAGGGTTAAAAGTCAACAACACTAAAGCGAGAAACATTAACGAATATCTGAGGAGGCTCTACATAGGTTTACTTTTCTTAAAAAACAGGCCGGCTGTCCATGGCTGCCCGTGGTTCCAAACGCTTCTCGAAGCAGAGTTCTAATCTTCACTTCAGTTAAACGTCAGGTGATAACACATACATACACAAAGCAAGGGAAACAACCTTTGCACCGCAACAAAAACTGTCGAGTATGAAAAAAAGAAAATTGCCAAAAACAATAATATAGCTTTTCAAGTCGCATCGGTGCCAAAGTGACCAACAACTTTGTACAAGGCTTCATCAGTGCAGACGTTTACAACCCTGTGTGAATGGCTGGTTAGCGCTATTTAGCGGAAAAAATGAAATCTATCGAAAACCTGGCATTTTGCATTGATCGTCAGATATTCCTACGTGTGCTTTAGTTTGGAAAATACACACGAGACCTCAAGTCACAAAAATTTAATGAATATGGGTCAAAACAAACTAGTTCCCACCCAAACAAATATAAACAAGCACTCCGCTGAGATCAAGGAATGACTAAACACGAACCAAAACAAGAAACAAATCGAAGAGTTTTAGTAGAGAAGTCTAAATGCCAAAAGCGGAAAAGATTGCAAAGCAGACCAGTACTTAAAATTGTCCTACAAATCACCAAGCCTGTAAAACAACCTGAACGCTTAAAAGGTAGGGGATCAATCAAAACGTTCCTGTCAAAAAATGCCAATAATGCCACGAAACGCTAAACGTCACAACTGTCACTTTCTTACACAAACCGAATGTGACTATTGTGCCCGTGACACCAAACAATGGCGAACTCAGCGATGATTTGACGCAAGTTGATTTACCGAATCACACAGACAAGATTTTCGATTGTAGTTCGCTTGAGTGGGTGACGAAGGCCATCCATTTATGTTTCGTTGCCACGTGATCGAAAACTTGACGAAAGTTCCCAACGCAATAGTAGAGTGAAAAAACTCACAATCCGAACAGTGAAGCAAGCATTTGCAGAGTTACGCGTTTCTTATTGAAAGCAGGGGATTACAAATCGGACGCAAGTAAATAATGCATGAAAGCATCGATGGGATTTTATTCAAAGCCTGTCAATGGCTTGACAAATGCATTTGAAAATTTCTCATTTTTTGCTTTTTTGTATCATATCCAGTCACAGATTTGCGCCGAGCCATTTCTGGGTAAAAATTCCGACATAAGTTGACAATTCTATTTTTTGACATTTTTCACCGAGCGTTACAAACATCGTTTCGAGACGCTGCTGTCAAAACAAAGTCCAATTTTATTTCAGAGTGAATGAACCTGGTTCGGGCTGAACAAACACAAGCAACGCACACCACAAAACACAGTAACACCCTCCGAACGCTGCGCTTGCCTCACTTGTTCGCTCCAAGGTCAAGCAACAAAGCTGAATATACCCAGGGTTAAGTCAGTCCAGAAACAGGTTGTAGTAATATATGTCTGCGCCTTGCACTGCTGAGAAGCAAAACGTCCGCCGCTTCTCGCTGTCAATGGATCACTCACTTAAAATCGAGTCCTCGGTTTTGAACACAGTCCGCCTCTTTCCCAATCGCATAGTTCCGCCCATGTCGCCAGGATTGTGTTCAGGCATCTCGATCACGACAGGATGCATTGTGTCCGGGTCGAATTCGGTCGAGTTCGCCCCTGCATGTGATGATGGGAGAAATGACCGTGCGCGAAAAACTGCTTCGAAAGCCATTTTGAATTACTTTTTGCCACGGGTGATGAAGAAACAAAAAACCCACAACTCACTTGAAATGCAGCAAAATGTTTTAAAGCTAATCATACTCACAATTCAATATTACAGTGTTGGTGCAAAATAAGAAGCTATGTCACGAGAGCGAAAGTGAGTGACAAAAGACAGTGATAAATTACCTTTTTACTGATAACTGGATAGAGTACAAAAATATTAAATTATCTGCGACGGACTGCGCTTGCTTGTCATTCATAACCAGATGGAAAAAAGGCTTTGAAGCATCAAAGCAACGACACTAAGGGAAAGATCGGTGTAGTTGGAAAGTTTAGCATTCCGGGTTTGGGCCTGATTCCAACGGTCCGTTGTTTTAAACCACTGGTTCTCAACCTTTATTGGGGCCCATGGACCACTTTTTAAGAAAAATATCTGACGGACCACTTTGCTATGCTGACACCTCATGAACAGTTAGTTGAAGCTGTATTTCACATGGATCAGTGAAGGTTTTTTCAATGATTTAGATAACTCTCTGTGGACCACTAGAAATTCCAGGACCAGTGGTCCACCTAGACCACGTTGAGAATCACTGTTTTAAACAAATATGTGGTTGTGATTTGTTTATCGTTTGTTCTTGTACTGCAAGATCGTGCCTGAGCAATAACTGAAGACGCGGGCTTGATTGTCCAGGTCATTGTTGGCATCGCATGTTGCGCTTGTTTCGCTGATGATCATTGGCAGTGCGTGATTATTGTGTATTACTTTTTTTTTCGTTATAGGCGCTGATCTTTTAGCTCATTTAAGCTAAGTTAATGAATTGGCTGTTGTTATGTCGTGCGTACAACACAAACGTTTTCTTTTACAGTTACACGATGCAGTTACATCAGTCCTCAAATATAAAAATAATTCGGATAAGCGTCCAATACACATTTGCTACGCCACTGAGTTGAACCTACGGCCCATAACTTCGTTCGACAAAGTGAACTGTTTACTTGTATCATACGCCTGTGGTGATGCAACTATGGCAAACACGGTTGCTGCGAGATAACCTAATATCGAAGGCCAAAGCACTTTTCTAGCATACCATTGCTTGCATGCGTTGCATGACTGGGTTGACTTGAATTTCAACGAAACAGTTCTAACGTGCGCATGATGGCAGCAAAGGCGCGTGAATTTTAGTTAAGGTCGGTCATGGGTCTGAGCGTGGAAAGGATCTTTGGCTGCCACTGCAGCTAAACCCAACGAACGATGGAAGTTGTATTCTTGCTT
>Ga0210059_1014559_pt1 | contig 11601 bp, 6 predicted proteins | sample Ectturendosymbi2_FD_188042 | JGI IMG/M metagenome (GOLD analysis project Ga0210059, IMG submission 188042) | Ecteinascidia turbinata endosymbiont from Florida, USA - Sample 2 (SPAdes) (version 2) | ecosystem: Host-associated > Tunicates > Ascidians > Unclassified | place: Key West, Florida... | reverse complement strand
AGTTGGGTTACGAAGTTCAGAGAGCATGGGACTGTAGTGAACTTATGTTCTAAAGCCACAGGGGGAACTTATTCAGGCAGGAGAAAGAGTGCAAGGACAGAAGAAAACTTTAAAATGTGGTTTTAATGTTTTTCAGTACATCGCCATATATGGCCCCTCACCACTGTGCTTCCGGTTTCCACAGGCTTATTTGTGCTTATAGAGATATTTATTGTTTCCCAAAATTGTCGGCGCACAAGTAAAAAAGCACTCGACTTTTGGTGTCATTTGCACATTAGCATCAGAAAGTTACAGCGCGATATATATATTAAAACAGAAGCGATCGAAAAACTTTGCTTGTGTTTGTTGATTGTTAACAGAGTCAGACCAAACCAACCAGCTATAAATTTAAACTATTACGAATTTTCAAAACTTAACACCACTTTTCACAAAATTGCTTGAGGTTATTTAAAAACATGGGCCATACTGGGCTATCACATTTGTTGCTGTGAAACTATTTGAGGAAATACTCTGGTTTCCAAAAATTCAATATCATTACTTCATTGTAGAACATCGTCTTTAATAATGCAGATTCATGGAAGACTAAGCAATGGAAGTTTTCAAACTTTGTGTTTGTTTCAGCTTCTAGCAACTAAGGTCCTCTGTTGCACGTTTTTGAATGGTGCGGACATATGTTTTATCTTCTTTTTTGTACCTGTTGAACTGTTCTTCACGAGCTATGCTACTCTTAATTTCTTTATTATTCCAATTACTCAAACTTTGGAAACATACGAAACACCTTGGGACCGATTGTGTGAAACACCTTGTACATTGTTAAAAGTAGCAATAAAAAGCATTGAATAACACCGTATGACCACAGATTGCTGCTTCGAAGTACGTTATTGCAGAATCCTTTCTGAGCACCTTGGATGTAAGTGTCAGTGACAAGTTATGAAGATTCGACTTTTGTGAAAAACTAATTTTCTGATTCTCTGAATGTTGCGAAGTACGGCTTCAAGATTTACTTAAACACTAACTTAAACATTCGTGAAAAACATGAAAAGTTTCCATCGAAAGATACTGCTGTTAACCAAATAAGTGTCAACACAAATAGTTCAAAAACATTTTCGTCATAGCATTAGTGAAAGGGTAAATCTTAATTCTGCATGCGGCAGAATAGTAGCGTGTTCCACAATATTGAAGTTATTCACCAGAGACGCAGCGCAGTTTTATCCCTGAATCAAGAAAAACTTCTGGGTGCTCGCTGATTGCCCGCTCTTCGAACACGTCCACGTTCACAACAAGCTCGTTCGCCACCATCACTGACCGCAATCTTTTTGACGAACCTTCCTCATAAGCTTCTGGTGAACGAGAAAAAAACGCCAAGCAACGTTAAACAGCAAAACACCAGTAACGTTCTGAGAACAAGGGAAAACTCAAAAGTTATCAGATGAGGTTTCGGTCCATAATAAAGGTCTTCAACCTAGCGAGGCACACGCAGATTCGTTCAAACAATGACCGCGTGCTTACGAATTATAACATCAGAGATGTCTGACTCGGCGGAAATGTCAACGAAACGTTTTACGATTTTCACCCGCGTCTGATCGTTGCTAGGTGAGAAGCGACAAACTTTATTAGGAAGACATCAACGAGAAGCTATCAGCCATAACCGTTCCAATGAAAACAGGAAGTAAATTGCACGTTTTCCTCAAATTACATGAATACGGTCCAGGGTTTTCTTAAGGTGGGGTTTTTTAAGGTGTTTTAGGGATCCGATTCCGGTCCTTAGAATTGAAAATCGGATCCCTAGAATCAGATAAAATTATCATCGGGTCCTTAGAATCAGAGAAATCGGGTCCCTACAGGGCCATACCGGGTACTTAACATTTTCCTCAAAAAAAATCTGGTTAAGATGTACATTTTTAAGACTGAACTACTGATATTCCTGCGCACATGCTTCGTTACAACACGCAGGCACGGCCAACCTATGCACGAACTTTGTAGGATGTGGTTTCACCGAGAGACGAACTTTTTCCTGGCGATCTCAAAATTTTTCACATGCGACTAATTAAAAGTGCCAGGGCTTGCTCAAAAGCAACTCATTGCCACGCCAGCTCACCTGAAACAAATTTTTCGAGTCGCACTCGTTCGTGAACTGCATGTTGGTCAAAGAGCAGAAGCAGCCCAGAGAGGTAACTGCTGCACCGGAGGACGCACGATATGAATTTATTGTCGACCTGTCCAATGACCTGCGATTACACAAGGAGCGTATGATATTGAATAAACGGATTTGTAACTCTGGTGAAACATAAATACCTTTATCTTTTGAAAAAGGTCCGTGGTCAGCTTCAAGGATGATAGGATGTCTGTAGATGGGGTCATGGCGCGTAAGGTTACTGGCTATAAAAAAGGCTGTGATTGTTTTTCCACTCCAGGTGCTTTGTCTTACAACAAACAAAGTAGAACAGTTTACCTGCAGCAAACCACGCAAAACGTCTGAAAGCTAGATTCGCAGGTATTAGTACTTATCAAGGCACGGTTACATATATTTCCAAATGAACACCAATTGCTTAAACAGTGCAAAAACGCTATTATAACAACAGGTAGATTAGTCTGAGTCAACAGCGCGGGTCACGTTTTAAGGTTGCCTCCAGGAAATTGACGCCCAAGCCGACGAGATAAATCGCGCAGAGGAATATCGGTACACCGATGGAAAAATAGCTGTCCTTTGCATAAAGATCACGTATAACGAGTAGATGCGAAAAAAGAACCAACAAACCCCTCTTACACTGCGTCCAAACCCTCCAATCTTCTACACGAACGAAACAGAATAACTGGGTCGTGAATACAATGAGCTAAAAAACAGAAATTGTCATTCAACTGTACTCAGCCAGACACATAGTTTATTCCCAGTTTATTCCCCGGTCGCAAATTGCAAGTTGTAAATATGTTCGACTGGGCAATAGGGTAGGTGAATGCAAACACAGCATTTTACTCTTCCGCAGTTGTCGCTTCCGGCGCAATCACTTTACATCAGCCACGAAATACAAAAATTGCGCCAAGAGCACGAGGTAAGACCTGGTTCGGAGCTCGGAACACCAAAGTTTCATCCATCTTTTTTTCAAGTAGTTTGTAAGATTTTGGATATCTGCATCAAGCAAGAACTTTTGAAAAACAGAACGTTCATCTATACACAAGAACGAAGTAACCGCAGGCCATTACAGTGACTTTCCGGCTTATACAGGTGGCACCTCTGAAAAAGTGTAAGCTTGTAAAAGCGGTTGACTGTTTCACTTCTACAATACTGACTTTCTTCATTAACAAGCCGCCCACTAAAAGCATACATCACAAACACAAAATGCCACAATGTTCCAGTTGAAAACGTCTGTAGTGTAACAAGTATTGACGGACGTTTATAAAATTTAATTACAGCACGTATGACCAAACGTAGTCTTTCGAACAAAAAAACTAAACACCGCAAAGGCCTAACACAGTCAAAATCATATAAGCCGGAACACATTTTTTCATTAACTGTTCTATTTGGGACATGCTGTACGTGGGTGTCGATGACGTCATAAAAAGAGACACTGCAGTGGAAGTTATCTTCACTATTACACGAGAGACATTTCTGACGCAGATAACGTGAGCATGTGTCCTTTCAGTCGGACCTCAAGCGCACGAATTGGACGGAAAAGTTTCCTTGAAAAACTGTAATCCTCCATAATCAACTCATTTCTACTTGAAAAATAAGAAAGTCACAGAGATTAAGATTTTAATATAACACTAACTTTGGTCCGCCTGAGATCGACTTGTGCTCGTTGATTGACGCACACCTGGTTGATATCTGTGAAGCTGTGAGGCGGAACGATTACGCAGGTCAAAGAACCAAATGTTCATTTCTTATTTGGCATATACAAACGTTGTTCTGCACTTTTAATCTAAACCCTGGTTTCATGACCGAAATTGCGTACGTAGCTGCAGAGCACACACTTTTGCAGACCTCAAACTATACCTTTCATTTTTCAATTTCAATTCCTTTCGTGGAAGGTACTGTTTGGAATGGAATGCTGGACGTTTTCTGGGTTTGCGATTGCCTGAACCGGGAAATCCGCCTGCACGAAATACACAAACCGAATGACGAGATGCAGGAGCCATCGGTACGTAATTAATTAAAAGTTCAAGTTTCATTAAATCGAATTTAGAAAAGAATGAATGACTTCGCAGTTTTGTGCACAATATATGAGCAAATCCTAAGAAAAAAATATATGTACCGAAACATCTTCAAAATTGCGATTTAATCTTCTGTACCAGACAAATGTTTTTTTAATGAAAAACAAGCCTTTTTCTCGGTCTCGTCAAAGCAAACTCAACCCTAACACGTAAGATCTGCCAAGTGTTCCACACCTTGATATCCCGGTCCTAATAGGCCCTTAATGGAGGTCACAGTATTTAGCCAGATGCACTAGTCTATGAAAGTCACGCAACCTATTTCTTCCTTTCACTCTCATAAAACCTAAGTAGTGCTTGGCACATATCTGACAGTAATCTAGGCTTCGGCTTCAGACATTTTCGTATCGAATTACAAACCGTGATTTTTCCAGGTATCTTTCACAGACTGAACTGCACCAAAGCAAAGACAAAATGCAAACTAGAATAGGGGAATGACTGTGCAAGTAAACCACACATGCTTTGATCGTGAAATAAGTACAAGGGGCTTGGCAACGAATCAGTTTAAATTTAATTTGGTATTTGCAGGAAAAACATAATGGTGGCGTGGAGGAAAAAACAAGCTCAAATTTTTAGAACCTTTGTTACCACATTGCTCATGACGCATATATCTGCAGGTAACCACGGCCATGTGCGTGGTGGAAGTGAAATACCAATAAGACCACATAAACCAGCACTATGCTTCAGAAGTCACATCTGCACAGGTGCGTAAAGAGCAGGAGTGAAAATCCGAAGCCGCTGAACAACAACTGTCTGCATCCGCACCTTCGTCATTCTCATGTGCAAGTAGAACGCGACCACTCGTGACATTCACTTGCACAGTTCTTCCAAGGCGGTGATCGAACTTTGAAATCCAAGATGGATTTTCTGCGTGTATCAAATACTGAGGTGCCACGAAAACCACATTTTTTGTTTAATCCAGCAACAAGGTATTTAAATAATGTGAACTAGCCTTTGACAACAGATGGCTTACAACAGCAGTTTAAAAACATTCTGGATAGCAACACCTCAGCCATTGATGTTGTTTAACTTTAAAAGATGTTCAGCGTTGATGCAACAGCCAGGTGCGTGCAGAGGTCTGGTGATGCCCGGGGTAAGTGCTGGATTGTATGCCCCGTACTGAATTTTATTCTAGTATTGAGGAATGTGAGAAATACAGGCATTTGAAATACGTAAAAACAGTTTTGACAAAAAACAAAGTTTCGAAAAATTAAATCAAAATATTTCAAGGATTATTTTTTCTTTTTAATGTGTTAATCTTTTATGAATTTCTTTTCTTTTGTGGGCCTGTGGCATATGTTTATAAGCAAAATTTTTATAGTGGTGGGTATGCATTGAGGAACTAGGTACTTCATTTATGCATACAAATAAGTATCAGATAGACCCACTAAAAAAGATAACACTTGTGAGGCATGGTAGGAGACAGATGTCTATTTCGTCTCTTATAAACAGTATCTGAAAATGTACAACTATACAGTTTGATGCATTGTTGCCCTTTATATTCTTCTGTACTATAAACAAAACGCTAAGTCTATTGTTTAATAAAACATGAAGTAACTCTTTTTATTCAACTAAAACATATAAACAATGCAGTTACACACTTACAATTAATTTCTGCTAATAATAAATGATAATGATAACAGATGAAACATTTACGAAAGATACAGAAATGTATTTAATAAGCTTCAACAATATGTTGCTGTCATACTCGCGGCCCCCTTGCGAAACTTTCACGCCCCCCCAGTTTAAGCACCCAGACTCTAGAGAAAATCGAGAGATATTTTGAAGGCTACACGTCGCAGATCAACAACAGGCTGGCAGGTTGACCAGCGTACATAGGGAGGGAGATAGGGTGTAAAGTCCTTAAAATAAAGATGGCAGTGCTTCATCTCTCTCTCGGATCACTACATTCGCATGCCCTCCTCAGGTAAGTCCCACCAGATCCATGCAGTATGCGTTAGTTGCTTTACAACACGAAGAAGCATCCAGTTACAGCATTTTAATAAAATATAATTTTTGCAATTTCATTTCGGATGCCCCCTGCCTTGGATGTCCGGGGCCTTCGCCCCCCGTTTGCACGCCACTGATAATATACAAAGCTACAAAGCTTTATACCGATCGAGCACAAAACATCAGGCTTCGCAATTGGCTGCACTTCTATTTTCTTGCTATGGAGAAGGGTTTTTGACTGAGTTGGTATCGGCAACTTTTTCTGCACTTCTTCACGTTCGTCTCGTAAATCGCTAACTTTGCTCCTGCGAGTTCTTTGTTGATCAGGCGATACATGAACATCCGCTTGATTTTTAACGTGTTCGCGAACGAACGCACTCGAAGTTTGGGGCAAAGAAGCCTGCTTCCCAAACACGCAAAAAGAATCCGCTGCTAAGTCTGTCTTAAAATCCTTTCCTGGCTCCATAATTGCTTGATTCTTTTCTTCGATTTTCTGTATCAAAAAACATAAACACAGCAGCGTGCCAAAAGCAAGTGGGAAATAGCGATTACAAAGCTTGACCAACAGTTTGAAAGTTTCAGACTACGTCATATTTCGATGGGCAACAACACATCAGGCTCGCAACTCATCTTCCACAACTTTATCATGCCCAAAACCCAACTTCACACAATTCATTCTAATAGAAGGTATGGGTTGTATCGATAACCACGTTGGAAGAATTGACAGCGATAACCCTGGTACGCCAACAGTTAAGGCATCCGTGTCATTAAATTCAAGTTTGATGCCATGCGAAAGTCAAGCTGCAAAATTATCTCACTGTTTTCTACAGATACGAGAAACAGCATATTGGCGAACCTACCGCTCTATGTTTGAAACGTTGTAGTTTATTTTCCTGTGCCACTAACAAACGAGGAACATTTCATAATATATGCAAAAATAAAAAGGCTCTGCTCATTGAAATAACTCACCATGCAATTGTGAGTGAGTGCACTTTTTCAGGACGCGTTTTTCTTGTTAATCAGTGCGGATTGTGCCATTTAATGAAAAAAGACCAGATGGTTATGTCTACTAGACTACAGCGTCACCTATCCAATTACAACATGACACCTATTATTCCATGCAGTTAACTGCGCCACTGTCAAAACTGTGTTCACCTAAACGGAAAATAACATGAACAAATCCAAAAACTCCCGCGAATATTCGTACTGGGTTTAATTCTAAAATTGTACTCGTACATTAAAAATGCAGGTGGTAGTGATAAAGAAAACACAATGCAATGTGATAGGGAGAAAGATATCACATTTTCTACTGTCACATTTTGTTTGTAAGCTTTCCTGGTGCATTTCATCTGGTTGCTTTCCTTGATTATATTTTAAAGTTAAGACAAACATACCCCGATATCACTGCGCGTAAATCAACCAGATTGTAAAAATTTGACGCGAATGGAATGACGCCCGGAGAGCTTAGCGTTTCCAGGATGAATGGAAGCGCGCCGCAACGTGTCAAAACACTTTATTGCGGGCGCATTCTCAAGCGCTAATGCCGCATTTGGATTTCAAACTGAAGCAAACCCGTTTGAAGTGACGCACACGTAAGCACGTTTAGAAATCTTAAAACTGAAGAACACTCGTGCATGCGCTGTACGCCTCATCATACGCGCAACTCCCGCAACTCTCTTGCCACAACCCATGTGCCATACAACTTGATCAGTGTTCGAAATGATCACAACAGCTCTTCACTCTTCAAAAACATACGCATGTCAAAATGTCTTTGTTTACCTTTCGCAAAATCAGCAAAAGTGCCAAACGCTGGCAAAGCACTAACATCCGTTAAGGGAAACTTTTCTTTTCATTAAATGGCTGAAATGGGGCGCTTAAATACCTCTCATGTTAGTCTGAGTCATGTGGAAATAAACTTCCAGATGACAATGATTGCGAAGATGTGGTGGAGCCAGGGTATCAAGCAGCGTGACGATGAAACGAGTGAGAATGAGTGGTAAGGGAAATGAATAACAAACAGAAGATATAAAGCATCAGTGCCTAGGGAAAAAAACACATAAAGCAGTCTTATTCTGCTCAGATACTACTCATTATTTAGATCAGCTTTTGTAGTTCTACTCTATACAACACTTGACTCAAAGTAATTTTATTGCACTGTGGCAATAAATACCAAAGCAACATTAATACCTGCTGGCTTTTTTCGATATTGTCGACTTCTGAGGTGGACTTTAGGAGAGGTTCGTGCATACTTCTCACAGCGTCAAGTAACATTTCCCAGTCGGAAAACTCAATTTTAGTCTTTGAGGGTTCAAGGCAAATGTCGTACCAGGAATAAGGACAACTGCGTTTGAAGCAACGCAATTCAGGTTGTTTCATTTAAGGAATAACTGATTTTTCACATCACAGCATCAACACTGGGAGGAAAAAATATTCAAAACAAACTTACCGAAGGAGAACTCACGACTGGCAGAAAACTGTTCACATGCATGTACCTATATGCTTCTTGTGCGTGAGATTTAAAAACTTCTTGAAAAGCTTCAAACTAAATCATCGAGCAAAGGCTAGCATTGACTTGCTATCAGTTTACCGTTTGATACGAAATAAACTCTCAATTTCCCGTGCGCTGATTTAGCAGCAAAACCACCAGAATCCCCACTGGCCGCAACAAATTGTAGTGGCATTAACGTCGCGACCAACAGTCACCACTTACGTTCGCATCAATAACTGACAAGCCAGCAGGCCCTTACCGATCTTACAAAAAGGAACCCTGCATTTCTTGAGTAAATCATATTGCACAATAAAATAACACATGTTTTAAGCGATTTTAGATAAAACTGCTGCAATAGAACATGCGTGATAATTTTAGGTCTAAAAATTTAGTCACAAAATAACTAAAAGCTTTTCAACACTGTAAAAAAACGGATAGAAGATATATTTCAGACGAGCGGAGATTCGACATTGAAAAATACCCTCACACAGCTGCGCGTTGTGCATTAGAGAGAATGTTGGTTGTGGTATGGGATAGCTATGGTGACCCATGCGTGCCACCCTAAAAATTTTTTGTTTCTGGCATGTTTATGAAAAAAAAACAAAAAAAAGCTTTTCAAAAACTAAAACATTTTTATTTTCGTTTCGAAAAAACTTTCGTTTTGCAAATGTTTTCTAAATAAAAACATTTTCGTTTAAAAAAAATTTATTTTAGTTTAGGTAACACTTTCACTTTTGTTTCGGAAACACTTCGTTAAACAAATCGAAAAAATCGCATCAGTTTTGTGGTTGTGGCCGATGCGTGCCACCCTCCGATGAGGGCCAGTGTTTCCACTTGAGAAGGCTTCATTTGCAGATTCTCCTATGTCGATGTCTGGCTCCAGTAGCTCGCGATCACATTGCGCGTACTTGTAGATTAGTCTCAGTCTTTCCTTGTTGTGCTAACCTATCCTTAGGGAAATGTCTTTGAGGGATTTGTGACATTTAAGACCTGTGGCAAAATTTCGACACAGTTATGTGATACTGATATGCAGTGCCGACTTTGCTGATAGGCAGTGAGCTTGTCCAAGTAAAGGCACGGGGAACCCGTTACACTTTTGGAGGTCATCAAAACTGGGGCAATTGTGCTATGTTTCATTTTTTCAGTTATCAAATTTCTGCCTAAATTGCCAAAAACGTTGAAATTTTGCAGGCACACGTTGCAAATTTGACAAATGATTCCCAATAAAATTCTTTAGGCTACATAATCACGGAGCAGTTTTAACTTTTCAAACAAGTCTACAGGCCAGCATATTCCAATACTGACTGACTGCATCACAACCACCAATCCCTATGCGCACAATCCATCCGCTTCTCTTGGCCAGAAAGATACCATTTACTTACTCTAAGCCACAGGTTATACGTATTATGTCACAAATCCCTCAAAGACATTTCCCCAAGGAAAGATTCAGACTGGTCTACAAGTACGCGCAATGCGATCGCGAGCTACTGGAGCTAGACATCGACAAAGGAGAATCTGCAAAAAAAGCCTTCTCAAGTGGAAACACTGGCCCTCAGGGGAGAGTGGCACGCATGGGCCACAACCACAAAACTAATGCGATTTTTTTACGATTTGTTTTACGAAGCGTTTCTGAAACAAAAGTGAAAGTGTTTCCGACACGAAAATAATTTTTTTTTTGAAACGAAAATGTTTTTATTTAGAGAAAATTTGCGAAACAAAAGTAAAATTGTTTTAGTTTTTGAAACGTTTCTTTTAGCTTTTTTTCAAAAAATGCCAGAAACAAAAATTATTTAGGGTGGCACACATCGGCCACCATAGATAACTGTTATTCACACTATTTTGCACATTGATGTTTCATTTAAACTTATATTTTTAATTATAAGCCATACCTCAAAAGTAGGATAAAAACAGGAAAGGAAGCTGAGCATTTGCGTCCAGTGTGAGGATCAAATGATGAAATTTCCTCAGAAGCACAAGTGAACTTATGCATGAATTTCATCACTACCTCTTGCATTAAATTATGAAGCTTTGTCTGAAACAAGTATACAGCCAAGCAATGTAAGTTTTAAAAATATGGTTGAAATCAGGAAAAAAAATTGCAGAAGTTGTTTTCATTTCTGGAATAAAGTGAGATGCTTCAAATTGTTCACATCACCTTACCTGTAAGCTGTTGTTGAACTCTCTAATGCAATAGCTTGAGCCCCCTAACACAATAACTTTCTAGTAGCCTTACTGCTACCAGCAATCCAGCATATATGAAGCATGCAGACTTAAACCAGTTACTATTGGTTTCTTTCACACATAATGTTTGAGAACAAAAAGTTAAATTACCTGCTCCACCAAACGTTTGTTGACATACACAAGCTGTATAGATTTGTCTGAATGACCATACTGCCCACAGAATGATTTTATAGTGATATTAGATTGGGAGGTTGTGATCACATTTATCAAAGAAACTGGATATACTGATCTATAAAGATTGCACACTCTGAAACAAAAGTACATAATGGACTTGAGCGCATTTGTGAAAAAAATGGCAAAAGTCGCTCAATGACGCAGTTACTAAAATTTATTTGTGAAAATGATCTTCAAATGAATAACACAGTGTAGAATAGCTAATAACTACATAAAACTTAATGCATCATTACAACAAGACAAGGATTCCATACACACTTCACCTGCACACGTGTAAATATCTTGTGGCAGAACACTGCAGCTACAATAAAACAGGTGTCACCAACCTTTGCAAAACTGAGAGCTACATCTTGGGTACCGGTTAACGCAAAGGGCTAGTAGTTTGATACACACCTCTGAAGTAAAAATTTGCTTGGTTTACCTTTAATTATGTTATTATCAATGATGCTAATCCATGCAACGATAATCGTCACCGTAATGCTACTGTATTTTTAAAACAGGCCCGCAGGCGACCAACGTGGTCCTCGCAGGCACCATATTGA
>Ga0210059_1014558_pt1 | contig 11602 bp, 7 predicted proteins | sample Ectturendosymbi2_FD_188042 | JGI IMG/M metagenome (GOLD analysis project Ga0210059, IMG submission 188042) | Ecteinascidia turbinata endosymbiont from Florida, USA - Sample 2 (SPAdes) (version 2) | ecosystem: Host-associated > Tunicates > Ascidians > Unclassified | place: Key West, Florida... | reverse complement strand
GGGGGGTCATCGGTTCGCACAAGGTTGTGCGTCAACGGCGAGCCTGGCGATCAGGGCTGCGACGACGAAGTCGGAAGGACCGAGACCGTCATCTGCAATTCACAAGTGGGCGCTAAATTGAGGCTATTGCTGTTTTTATGCCTTTATTTTAGACTTTCAGAGAAGACTTTGTTGTTCGTTTAACTGCTCTCTTTCGCTTTCGTCTCCAAAGCTGAGGTTGTTTGAACGTTTCGACTTGAGCTCAAAACTTACTTATTAGTTTACGATATTGGCATTTTCACAAAATCTTGTAATTTTTCTAATGAAACTTATTAACCTTGTTTTTGAAGGATTGTCCTTACTGGGGACCCTGGTCGTCGTGGCAACCGTGTTCACATTCTTGCGGAGGGGGAAGAACCTTGAGAACAAGGTCTTGCGTCAATGGCTTCGATGGACAAGTGGGATGCATGGGAAGTTCGTCTGAAATGCAAGTCTGTGGAACTCAGGTGCGGCGTCTATTTCTCGTAAATCATCAAATATTTTCAGAATCTTTTTTGCAAATAGAAGTCAACCTTGTTAAAATTGGGAAGTAAAGCCTAAGCGGGAGGCAGAAAAGTTCAAACACTTGCGGTGATTAGTCGATTCAGGAGAATCTTTCCAGCGCGAAAAACAATTGTTTTTTTCTGTAAAGACCTTGAACTGCCGCTTCCAAACTGTACAAGAAAGTAGTGAAAGATGTCAGAAGTAGTTTTGTCAGATTGCGTTAAATGAAGTTTTGCAAAAACCTCGCCGTCAGTTTCTAGCTTCCTGAAATGAAAAGTCCGGGCAGTTTTATGTTAGAAGGCGTCATCGCGATCACAGAGGGCGTGGATCGATTGGGTGGTGACGGTCCGCTGTAAACCACTAAAATCATGTTTTTCAGGCATGCGTCAACTGGTCAGGATGGGGTGAGTGGACCTCCTGCTCTGTCACGTGCGCCGGAGGACGCCAGTCAAGGACCAGGTCCTGCGGAGGTGATCAAGATGTTTGCCTCGGACCGGCGAAGAGCACCAGGACGTGCAATTTCCAGGTGCGGCCTTCGTGCTCTGTTGACTCGTTCGAAAAGGCTCGTGTAACAAATGCTTCGCTCATGAGACGTCAATCCTGTACTCACCTACTGCATTGCAGTTTAAGATGATTGTGAAATTCAGATTCGTTTCTTGCGTTTCTATCTTTAGCACAAAACCAATCAAAGCTGCTCGCCCGCCATGACCTATGACCTTTAATATTCTGCAAATAACATTTCACGACATGTTGTTATACCAGAACTTAGACGAACCTATATCGGAACCAGTCGCTCTTATACACGCGTCATAAATGATCCTTTTCGCGAGGAAAGGCCGTAGTATTGTCTTTCGCAGAAAATCGATTTTTTCGTGGTTATTCGTTATAGGAAAAAGATAATCTTTTCCCTTTCAGAGCCGCCTTGTGACGTGTCCCGGGATGTTTGTTAAAACGTTTGACCAGAAGAAAATTTCACAAGATTTTTTCTGATTAGTGACTATAAACAATCATTTCAAATACTGGTTCTGTGGAAAAATCTATCGCTATTTTTGTTTGACAGTGCAACTTTTTGTTGTTTGCCTTTTTTCCTATAAGTGTGATTTTCATACATGTTTGGAATTGCCATGTTTATATTCGCGAAAGCGATCTAATCCTTCTTACATTTGCAGGCGTGCCCCATGTGGTCGCCCTGGTCCCACGTCGGCCCCTGCAGTGCTTCGTGCGGCGGAGGTTCCCGGGTGTTGACAAGGACTTGCATTTATGGATCGGCTGGACAGGACGGTTGCCAAGGACCTGAAAACGTTACCGCTACTTGCAGCACTGGGGTACTTTGCTGATTTCACCTTCAGTCAAATATGATACTGTTGCAATCCGTGAGAGCCGGAAATAATCGATAAATTTATTTGCAACCTTTACTACTTGAGCCACTGGTGAAGTGGCACTTAACCAGTTCATGCGGATTTTTGCTATGAACAAAAACGAATCCTTCTGTTGCAGAACAACTTTCCTGACCATTTTTCTCGTTCTTCGTCAACAGGCTTGTCCGTCCTGGTCAGAGTGGGGCGAATATTCTGGTTGTTCTGCGACATGTGGCAAAGGTAGAAGGACTCGAGTGCGGTTCTGCAGGAACGGCATCGCCGGCGTGGATGGCTGTGAAGGAAGTGTCGAAGATGCCGGGCCCTGCAACACACAAGTACGTGCTGCGCAGCTACGTTGGCACCAAACGCCTTCATGTGAACTAAATTTGCTATTTTGCCGTTGGAAGTTTAGAATTGTAAAAACATGTTCTCAGATTGTCTTAATGTGACAAAATTCGTCAGGTCGGTCGACGGGAAATAATTACATGTTCCAAATGATTACCGAATAACATATTTTGCTACTGGTATGGTTGTTAAAAATGCAGGAGTTTCATTGTAATTCAAGAGAATCATTGCTGTTTTCCCATTAGTAAAACTACAAATCATAGTAAAGCGTTTCACAAAGCCCAGGATTCTCAGAATGAATGCTAACTACAAATTTGGTCGCCGAAGCCAATCATCTCAAGTGCTTTAAAACAGGTATATCAAAGGCTATTACCCCGACAAAATACGAGTTATTTCGTCAGGCACGAAAAGGATGCTAAAAGCAGGTCAAATGGTGCTTGGAAACGGCTCATTTTCGCTGTGCTTGCAATACAGGCTTGCCCTCAGTGGAGCGCGTGGGGAGAGTTCGGCGAATGCAGCGTCACGTGCGGCAGAGGAACCTACAGAAGGACGCGTTATTGTACGGGCGGTGAGGCTGGCCAGCACGGATGCGAAGGTGTCTCCCAGGAAACTGACTCGTGCGATCTTGGGGTAAGGTTGGATGCGAGCTTTGTAAGCTGCAATCGAATTGAAACCGCTTTTTGTTTTACACGGCAGTTAACGACGTTCTGCTATAAGGCGGGGCTAAAAAACATACGAGCAACGTTGATTTGAATGTTGACGACATTCAGTCGTCATTTGAAGTGTGAATAAAAAAAAGAACCGAGAACTGACGAACTGTCCCAACAGTAAAGCTGTGTTTAGCACAAGGAATAACTGAACATTTGCTTCATTGCACGCTACCAACGTATTGTTTGTCTGTGCCTAAGCAAGAGAATAAATTATATAGACGGGCTTTCTAGATTGCAAAATACGTTGACACGCTCGGCCTTTCTCGATCTTTCGTGGACCGCTACGCTCTGTTTAACCGCTTGGCTTGCCAGTGGGCATGGGTGTCCGTCATCATACACGTGGTGTCATTCAATGCACAAATGTGCTTTTTATAAGCCGTTGCTAAACGCAGGTTGTCTTAGCAGTAGTTAAATTTACGAAGCTCTGGCAAGAACAGCCTTTAAAAATTGCAAATTTATTCCACTCTTGATAATTGTATCTAGCCACAGTCTGCGTGTTTTTTCTTTACTTGTTTTTCAAGTGTCAACATTTCGCTAGCAACAACAACAATTTTATTTTTGGCCACGCTAGTCAACTTCTCAAAACATGTACAGAAAGGCCGGGAGGCGGCGAAAAGACGCTCCGGTCATCCCGTCTACCACCAACCAGTCACCTGTTGTAAAACGCCCTATGCGAACACGCTCATTAGCCCTGCGAAAACCAGCAGAAACGAAAGCAATTAAGAACAGAACATAGCTCTAACACTCCAGTAAGGTTTGTCTTACGCCATTTATAGGAATGAAGATGGGTTCAAATACAGGAAAATAGTTTCCCTGTGAAATAAATTGCGAAGGATTTACCTGCGCCATGTTTGTGGCTTACAACTATTGAAAAACAGATAAATGCAAGTTCTAATCATTGCAAAATCATATGAAAGCAGAAACAAGCAGGAAGATTCCTCAAAAGCTTGGCATGAAGCTAGAGCTGGTTTTGTTGTATGAACTGCATTTCAATTAGTTCGTATGAACCACGTGATTTGTTGTCTACTTTGACTAGAATCCTAGGTTCTATCATCAATGCAGTAGGAATATATCAAGGCGCTAACCCGAAAAAATATTCGTTTTCACGAATTTGCTTATTTTTACGAATTATTCGCAACAAAGTATTTGGATGAGATATATAACTTGAAGTGTTTTTCTCGATGAAAACAGTAAAGTGTGAATTTCTTGCTGCAATTGAAAAAATGTTAATCTGCAGAACTGTCCATCATGGAGCCTTTGGGTCACCTGGTCTTCGTGCACGGTCTCGTGCGGGGGAGGTTCGTTCACCCGGACCAGGGCGTGCTCCCATGGAAAGGTCGGTAACGACGGGTGTGTTGGCGCTGGATCGGAAACTGGACAGTGCAACAGCGTTGTAAGTTGACCAGTAACTGCAAATTGCGCAAGCGGTGGTCACAACTGTGTGAAAAATATTTCATCCAAGCTTTTCCTGAAAAGCTCGACGTGACAGCAAATCGCTATGTCGGCGAAAAAAAACAAAACTTTTTTGTAGCGTCTTTGATTTATAAAAGCTGACGTTCACGTTAAGGGAATGAAAACCCATCACTTGAAATCCACTAAGTTGCTTCGTTTTTTTAAAAAAACTGATAAAGTATGTACTTTTACCGGTGGCACCTGTCGCCGTGGTTGGTTCCAACAACTTATTTTGACCAGATAACATTGTAAATAAAATGTCTGCTTATAGTCCAGCACCTGTTACTTTTGTAGCTATATGCCTTCCCTGGTGTATTGTTGTTTGTGCGTTTGCTTTGACGCCAAGCACAGCTGAGCATCTGAAAGGTGCTTGAAGACAAGGGAATCGTTGTTGAAATGCCTGAAATGCGGATTTTAGTTTCTTGAACAGAAAAACACTCCAGATATGAAAAGAAACTGCCACCACGTTGGCATTGCTATAAAACTTGTTTGTTTTTGTGTATCTACGCGAAAAATTCTGACTTTGTTCTGTTCAGGGATTGTGTTGATTAAAAGCTAAATATTTTACTCGAGCCTTGTGCTTTCTTGACAAGGCATGCCCGACCTGGAATCAGTGGAACGCGTGGTCGCAGTGCGCTGTGTCGTGTGGGGGAGGAATCATCTTCCGCGTCAGGACATGCATGAATGGAATCGTCGGCGATCCGGGTTGCGAAGGACCTAACTCTGAAAATCAGCCATGCGCAACGAACGTGAGTTTCGTATCTTTCATCAAAGCAAATGTATAGTTTGAAAACGTTGACGCCGAAAAGTGCTCAATTTTTTTGTTCACTTGGCATACTGATAAAAAAAAAATCTAAAAATTTTTGCACTCACCGAATCATATCTCTCTGTTTTAAAGTGACTTCTTCCTTTGCGCAGGCATGTCCCTACTGGGGCCCGTGGACCGCTTGGTCGGATTGTGATGCATCCTGCGGAAACGGTGATAGATCGCGCAGCAGGCAGTGCATCGGCGGCACGGTCGGAGAGATCGGCTGCGAAGGCCCGAACAGGGAATTGCAGGCCTGCAACCTGCGGGTAAGGCGGCCGCGGTTGGTTCCCGCTGAAGCTATTCGACAGTTTAATATTCCTCAAGGACGACGTCTTCGTTACAGTGAAGACTTTAACGAAAGTGTTTGAACACGAACATGTTGAAACGCAAACCGCTCAGGAGGCCACTGGCCTGGAACACCTGCACTAGCAGAGTGAAAGCACATTGACTAGTTGTTTAAACGTCTCGTTCGATGTTTGGTTGTTTTATAAGAAGCGACAAAAACAATGAGAAACTAAGAAACTAACGTATTTTTACTGTCGAAAAAAAGCATCATTATTCTGAAACAAACGGGTTTTCTTTACCCGCGACGGCCGCGGTCGTTCGTATTTTTACAAAACTTTTTTCATTACAGCCATGCTCGTCGTGGTCACCCTGGGGTCCATGGGGCGCTTGCTCTGCTACATGCGGAGGAGGAAGCCAGCAACGAGCGAGATCTTGCGTGGGCGGTGTTGCTGGAGATGCGGGATGTCCGGGAAGAGCGACTGAAGACCAGAACTGCAATCGACAGACCTGTCCTCGTAAGTTGTTTTTCAAATGAAATGTTGTTTTTTTGACACGAGCATGTATTCGCGCGAGGCTCTATTCTTCTCCGTCGTTTGAATGAGTGGTCACTGTCCACTGCCAGGCCGCACTAGATCTCGGAGCAGCCATTCGATTGTCTCACTGTCCATAACCGTCAGGCCGCGCAGTCCACGGGCACGTCGATGGATTGTACATTCGAGGACAATACGGTCAACAGTTTGTTCTTCTGTGCCGCACTCACAGGCCGCAGAAGAGTCCATAACCCATTTGTACAAACAGGAGCGGAAATGTCCGACAACAGTGCGGAGGGGTTCCACGATATTCATGGGAGAGTCGCTCCAGGAGGGTGGGTGCCGGTGTAGGGGATGAAAGTGCGGAGTCTCGTAGGATTGTCCGCCCAGCCCGCATTCCATGGGTGATCCGTCCAGAGCGCCGCACGTATGTTGTCGGATGAGTTGTGCGGCTGGGGTACAAATGGGTGTCTCGATCTGCGATGGCGTACGGCTGTGCGTCCCCATCCCGTGAACAGGTGGGCGCTTAGTGGAACAAGTGTCCATAGGCTCCATTGCATGGCGTGCTAGAGACAGTGTGGCTTCATTGCGACGAAGCTGAGCAGGTTGGATGCTCGCGAGGATGGGAACATTGTCTGCTGGTGTAGGACGCAGGCATCCAGTCACAATTAGCAAGGCGTCTTAGATGGCAGGGTTGAGCACTGCGGCACCAAACAGGAGTGCAGTAATCTGCGGATGAATGGACCCAGGCAAAGCAAAGGTGGCTATTCGGAGCGTTGTTGCTCCAACACCCCAGCCGGAGCAAGCCGCCTCAACAGTGCGACGCGTGATGTTATATTTTGCGAAGTGGCCCAAGGTGTCGGCAATACGTGAGCGACCTGTCCAATGTTACTCCCAGGTATTTGAGTTCGGAGCAAAAGGGCAGGGTTTCGTTGTTTTGGTTGACTTTCAGCTCACGTTTAGCTTCCTTGTTGTTAAGATGGAAGGCTGCCGACACCGTTTTTGCAGTGCTGAGCGTTAGCTTCCAGGTCTGGAGGTATTCATAAATGTATTCCATGTCCTTGCTCAGCACCCCTTCCACTACCTGCCAGTCTGTATCAGCATGCATAATTGATAGATAGTCAGCATGTTCATATTTTCTGGAAACGGTGGTTGGCAGGTCAGAAATAAAGATGTTGAAGAGAAGGGGTGCCAGGACGGATCCCTGTAGGACGCCGTTCTTGAGGCGTCGTAACCTGCTCCGTTTGCCGTTTCCGGTGGTAAGGGTAAATCTGCGATTGCCAACAATCTCCATGATCATGCGGACCATGTTTCTGTCAGGCAGCAATCGCAGTAGCTTGCAGGTGAAGCCGCGATGCCATACAGTGTTATAGGCTAGTGTGAGATTGACAAACATAGTTCTGGTCATATTCTTAGCCGAAAAGCTATCTTCGATGTCCTGTGTCAGCAGGGTGACCTGATCTATGGTCGAACTCCCGTGTCGAAAGCCCCTCGGCTCTTGCGGGAGCAATGGGTCGATGATTGGTTCGACACGAGCTTAGACGAGTCTCTCGAGGATTTTAAAGGGATCAGACAGAAGGGGAATAGGGCGATAGCTCTTTTGGTTCCCCAATGGCTTTTCCGCGTAGTGATTGCAAATATTAGCGCTCTTCTACAGATTTTTTGAATTTTGAGTTGTCGCATGCGGGAATGAGGAAATCACAGAACCAAGATTTGAGAGCCGACCCGGCTTTAAGTATAAAATCTGGGAAGATAGAATCCAATCCCGGAAACTTTCCTGGCTTCAGGCGCCTGATGGCGGCAGCGAGCTGGTTTGGCGCGAAGGGGCCAGAAATAGTGTTTCCCTCAGGTGTTGGGATCTTCCATATCTCGGACGTTTCTTGTTGGTGAGCCTGGTGGACTCGCCCCTCCTGGTCTTGTGTGCCCCGTTCCTCACGAGTTGTGAGGCGATGGAGTTTGCTGAGACGGGACACAAGCAGGAGTGTCCAGACCTGCTCCACACCTTGCGGCTGGAGTGCGAGAAGTCTATGGAATTAACAGCTTCTTCCCATCGCTCCGGCTTCTTCTGTTCCAGCCTAGAAGTAAGGACAGCGGTTCTATCAGAGTCAGTTCCCGCCGGGGCTCGGAGGAAGGAGCAATAAAAGTTCTCGCACTCACAGCCCGTGGAATGCATTGTTTAGCTGCAGATAGAAGGCTCTCGGAAACTTCCTGGCATGCCTTTTCAATGTTTGTTGTGTCCGGACGTGGCAATCTCTCAACGGATTCATCTGTGAGAAGTAAAAAGCGCTTACATTCAGCCTTAGGAAAGTTCCAACTCTTCACCGGATCGCTGTACGTAGGAACTTTGAGTCTCGGTGGCGTAATGACAGAGGATTGGTGTTGTGACCGCCGGAACGTTCCTAGAAGATATCTGTCCGGCAGTCGGTTATCCTGGCCGAAACTCGCGAAGGCCAGGTCCGGGTTGGTCCCGACGTTCCATCGGTGAGAGGAGAAACTGGCTGCTCCCCTTGAGTTGTACAGCAGCCCGCGGTTGTTGGCTGTTACCCAGGAGTCCAGGCTCTCACCGTCAGATGTTTTGCTATAACCCCAGTTGACACGTTGGCATTTGAAGTCACCAACAGACAGACTGGGGTGTTGGAGCGTAGGGATGGCCGTTGGTGTGAATCGCGAGCGTGGAGGATGGTAGACGTTAATGGTCATGTATCCCGCGACGTCTACACACAACCACGCAGTCTCTGATTGTTCTGGAGACTGTTCGTCCAGTGACCATTCCAACCGCTGTTAAGCAAGCGTGGTAACGCCGTGGTCCCTGCTCAGGACTGACCCAGCTAGTGAGAAGTTGGGAATCACTAGCTTGTCTGCAATTGTGCAGCGGGTCTCCTGTAGGACAATGATGAAAGCCTTGTTCTTGTAACCTAGCTGCTCAGTGACGGAGAACGTGTTTGCAGTATGCCCCTCGGTGTTCAGCTGGAGTATGCTGGGTCTTGTGTCATCTTCGGCAGCATTTCTGCCGCGCCTTGAGAAGGGCGTATTCCTACCCAGCCCATCCTCCCAGACTCTGCTGATTGAACGCCAAGCGTTCTAACGTAACGGATGTGTACGTAACAGCCCAATTGGTCCTCAATACCTGTTATACCCAGTCGTTCCATACACGTATTTATGGAAACAGACATGTGCGAATATCTTCTGCTGAATATATCCCCCACACCGCCAGCGCACAACTAACAAATTTAATTCAAGCGGCCATAGCATGTTGTCTTAGATGCGGCACGCGTGTGCTCTCAACGTGTCAAATTAAATCACGGAAACAAACCTTTGAGCATCAATATGCAAAGATATGCTGAACGTGATGTGAAATCAAACGCAGCCTTGTAAGTCGGTTGGGTGTTCATTTTTAACGTTTTTCAACACTTGATTTTTCAGGTTGTTTACCGGTCTACGAAGATATCGGAATCGAGTTCGGATTCGTGGTCTGCACCAACGGCAACCATCTTGGTTCGGTCTGCACCTTCACTTGCCGGTCGGACTACCAGGTGGTGGGAGTGAACAGGCTGACGTGCGCTGGAAATGCCGCCGGCGTTGTGGCGTGGTCCGCTGAAGTACCAGTCTGCAGACGTAAGAGAGCAAACATTCTATTGCTGCGATCAGCCTTTCGCTTGATTTTTACAGTTTTTCGAACGTCTTGGAAATTTTTGTGCGGAGGACCTTACTATAGAGTAGATACACACTGATTTTACCTACGAAGAAAAAAAGTTCGCAAAAGGCTGAGCGAATTCGCAGCAACAGTCAGATTATAATGTGCAGGATCATAAAAATGCATCAGCAAAGCAAAAGATGTTCTGATGAAAGTAGACTGGAAAAATCAAGAAATTACAGCACACAAACGTAAAACGATGTGAAAGAATCCGAATTGGAATACACAACAAACTCAACCAACAAGCAGCTACATGGACATTGCAAACGGCAGATACATAAGATCACATCAACGGAGAACACTAACAGATGGATGCGAGAAAGCACTGGACTCAACATAGAAACAGAGGTACTAACATCAGTGGCACAAGATCAAGCACTGAACACAAACTGTCATAAGTCCAAGATGCTCCACGCGAGAAACGATCCAAAACTGCAGGGTGTGCAGAGAAGATTGAGACAGTTCACCACATAGCGAGTGCGCACCTCAAGATAGCAGGAAGCTTGTGCAAGACAGGACATAACAAAGTAGCAGCAGCAATCTATCGCAGCCTATACCAGCACTACGAGATCAACATCACAGGAAACGTTTGGATCCACAAACAAACCTATTGACAGAAAACAGCAAAGTCAAGGTACTGTAGTACTTGGAGATCAGGAAAGTTATACAAGCTCGCCGGCCAAACCGTCTACTAGACTCTAGTAATAGACAAGCAGACCAAGTAAGGATAGATATGTAGCTGTAGCAAAAGACACACACATGGTAGAAAAGAAAATGGAGGACCTAAAGTTAAAAATACGGAACATCAAAGCCAGAGCAACACCAATAGTAATATTTCTAGGAGCAACCAACAACAACCTGGAAAAATCTCTGGAAAATTGCTGGCAGACACAAGGAATCCCAAAATGGCAATACTTTGCAGTGCACACAGCCCACGCAAGGCATTCAGTTTCCTAGAGTCCTGATAAAATTCCGAGATCAAAAAGAAATACTTAACAAAAGTGTTGAACGACAAACAAGAAAATAATAATAATATTAAAAAGAGTGAAATAAATGCAACAATAAACAACAGTCCTGGAATATTTGTTGCTGTAACATAGATGAAAAGTAAGTTGAAGGGATGAAAATAATTCAAAGTTAGCTTTCTTCAGTGATCTTTGTCAACAAATACCAGGAAATATAAAATTGTGGCAATTTTCGCATAGGTCTGTATGCCTGTAAAGTAATAATCTGATCTAAACCCAATAAGTTCATTCTTTCGTTATACACTTAAACGCACTAGTGTTTCTGTATGCTTTCGAGGAATCAGTCGAGTGCCATCTGCTTTCGTCTTTTTGCGATGATTCAAACTTGCACATATCTCTATTCAAGTATGTACTTTCCACGATGGGTGTAAGCAAGGAATCGATCAGAAATTTTTAATAGGAAATCGATTTCACGAAAAATTACGCATCCTCAGTGCTGAAAATTGCAAGCAAAGCTTACGGGTGAAAAGTTGAAAGGCTGAAGTAGCAGCAGAGAAAAAACAAACTCAAGACTACAATCAAAATTTCGTAATACAAGCTCATAAATCATAACATCTTAACAAACTGACTGACGTCAAGAATACTAGTGGCGACAAAAAAACTCTGCTCATGAAATAAGTGTTTACTCAAAAATTAAAAAGACGTTTACTCAAATAAATAAATGATTGAAACATCTAACTAGTTGATGCTAATTGCTGAAAAATTTCTCCCGCTAATAAGTAACTCTTGGTGAAATGACTAACAACTGTAGAGAAAAATAGTAAGCCATGTGCGGGCAGTAAGTCTCTGGGGTACGCATTTAAACCTGCCACGAGTTCGCTTTAAACGCTGCGGTGGGAGTAAGCAAGCTGTGTTGAGAGAAAAGCTAGCGCA
>Ga0210059_1014556_pt1 | contig 11602 bp, 7 predicted proteins | sample Ectturendosymbi2_FD_188042 | JGI IMG/M metagenome (GOLD analysis project Ga0210059, IMG submission 188042) | Ecteinascidia turbinata endosymbiont from Florida, USA - Sample 2 (SPAdes) (version 2) | ecosystem: Host-associated > Tunicates > Ascidians > Unclassified | place: Key West, Florida... | reverse complement strand
CTTTAGTTTATGAGAAAACCGTTGTTGTTTAACGCGTGCGATATTCGAAAAAACTTGCCGCAAAGTGTAGCGCAGCGCTAAAGTCTGTCACGTTTATGAATGATTTTGATAACTTTAAGGAAAAGTGTACTGGATGAAGGCGATTTCATTTGATAGCTGATGATATTGGCACGTGTTAGTCGTTGAAAAATTTTTCCGGACGCCTTTAGTTTATGAGAAAACCGTTGTTGTTTAAGCGTGTGCGATATTCGAAAAAACTTGCCTAAAGGTTTACGATTAGCTTACAAGTTGTTTGAAACAATTCGTCTGAGTTGTTTGTGATATGATTTTACCATAATATGTTTTTCTTGAGTTATTTTTTAGCTTATCTGTACGTTTTTGTTTTGGCGTTTTTTTTCGCCAAATCGCAAAAGTGATGGCTGGGCGAACTGACGGCTAGCTTTTCTCTGATCTTTGTTGGGCCCACCAAACAAAGCTCCAAACTGTAATATGAAACACCACTGTATAAATCAGTGGAGTTTTTGTCAATTTTAGAATGTCAAGACCCCTGCACAAACTTAAAAACTCCTTAGTGAAGACTTTCTGGCGTCTGTTCTGCTCTCAACCTGCAAGCTTAAACCCGAAAACCCTCAACCTAAAACCATGAACATAAATCCCTAAGCCCAAATACCTAAACCTTAAACCCTAAACCTGAAACTCTAAGCGTAAAGCCCTCAACCTTACTTGTAAAGCGAGTGTGAGTTGGTACATATACAAAAAACACCTATAGCACGCCATCAAACGTTGCAAATTACGTTCTCTCCAACAAACCACTCAGCACCAATATTGCTGTCCGCCACGCTCATGCAAATAGTTGTCACCATACACGAAAAATTTCTTAAAAGTGTGCCTGCCAGTCACCCTGGCGGAGTGCTGACATATGGGAAAAGCAAATATGCCTGAAAATGCAGCATCGGCAAAGCAATGCCAAGCAGATTCCAAGTGGTTTCAATGGTAATGGTTTATTGTTTCATATGACTCAGCCAATAAGCTCACTCACTCACTTCTATTGCCACTCTGTGGTTCTTCTAACTAAAACAAATTTTAAAGGCTTTTTCAAACTTGGTGGGCGGCCTGTAGCGGCTCGGTGAAATCCAACCGCTACAAATATTGTTAGCGGCCCGCTTGTTCAACCTCAGCGGCCCGTGCTATCTCTATTTATGATATTCGCAGCAGAGGTGGGACCGGATCCGGATTACCGGAGTCGACTCCGGAAGAATTCTGCGTTTTTTCCGAACCCGGATTCGGAACCGGAGTCAAAAATTTGTGAAAAACCGGACCCGTACCGGAGTCACTTTTTATTTCGGCAGTAGCAGGAGTCTGTGCGGTCATTTCTTAGGTAAAAACATGGGTAAATTTATTTTTTGTGTAAATTAAAAACATGGGTAAATCTGAACAGCACTCGGATTCTCAAATTTGAAGAATAGCCGGACCCGGGTTCAAAAATTTTGGAACAGTAGCGGAGTCGGAGTCTGAAAAAGTGACTCCGGCCACCTCTGACTCGCAGATTTGACTCTATTGTAGTTATTAATGTGCTTATCAACATATCATGCCTAAGGTTAAACAACCAAATTCTTTAAAGGTTCGAAGTACACTGCATGAATATGTTTCTGAGTTTACCTGAACACCTATGGTGAATTAGTGTGCAAACTCTGTGACTGCTCAGTGAAAAGTGACAAAAGGTTTACGGTGGAAGCACATCGCCGCAGTGCATAGCATCGAGGTTTTTGAAACAATTTCGTTTGTATCTCCTGGCCATAGGCGTAGGAACAGGCGAATTTTTGGAGGTGCGAAGGAATTTCGCCCGGATTCTCCCAAACTTGCCCGAAAGATACTTCAAAATAAGCAACCTCCAAAAAAATGCTCTTCATGTCAATTCGGGCGCCATTATTTTTAAAAGTCTAGCTCGCGATCTTTGTGTTACACGAACCTGCTATAGTGCACACACACGCAGATATCAAGATCAATGCTGTGTGTTTGCGGAAAATACTGAATGTCATCGCGACATTATGGCTGTTTTTCGCTGGAGGACCAAACAGGTAAGTTTGTTCATTGATCTCGTTCTCCTCTGCATTAGAAGTCTTGTCCATGATCTTTGTGTTACATGAATCTGCGAAAGTGTACAAACACGTAGACACCAGAGGTGGCCTGAGTCACTTTTTGGGACTCCGACTCCGCTCCTGTTCCAAAATTTATGAATCCGGGTCCAGATCTGGTCCAACAATTTTTCAAATGTGAGAATCCGACTTCTGTTCAGACTCTGGCTACAATAATCGATCCAACTGTAAGTTACCCATGTTTTTACTTAAGAAATTACCACAAAGACTCCTACCACTGCCATAATTGTAAAGTGACTCCTGCTCCGGCTTTTCCTAAATTTTTGACTCCGGGTCCGGATCCGAAATAAAAACGCAGAATTCTGCCAGAGTCGACTCCGGTAATCCGGATCCGGTACCGGATCAGGACTGGATCGGACTGGATCAGGACTGAAGCCAGTTTTAGCCGGATCAGGACTGGATCAGACTGCAATTTTTTTGAAAATTGGCGGATCAGGACTGGATCGGCGTAAAAAAATTTTTGTTGTTGAATGTGATTATTCAAAAGCTATGCAGGGGACATTTTTGCTGTTTTAACTGTATCCAGCTTTGTCCAGGTATAAGGCAGAGTTCGCGACACCAGCAGTATGTTGAACGTGGTCAAGTGGGAAGTGTCTATTCCTGCTGTGCAAGTGGTTGTGGGTTCGGTTAGCGTTGTTGGTTTGGGTTTTCTATGGTAGAGATGACAAAAAGTGATAAACGGGGTTGGTTGACCAGATGACCGCCATGGTCTTTCTCCAATCCTATATGACACAGCGCCCGTCTTTGTTTGGACTGATCAGCTATTGTGCCAGCCCATTGTGTTTTCATTTGCTCTAATTTTCGATAATGGTTGGTTTACTGCATGCAATGGCTTTTATGGTGCTTCTGCTTGTTGGCTGAGCCATATGAAACAATAAACCATTACCATTTTGACGGGAGAGCTTTTCATGTTTTTTGACAATTTTCGATAGCCAGACACAAAATTAACATTTTGGTTTAGTGTTTTAGATTAGGGTTTAGGGCAGTGGTTTTTAACAGGAAGGGTACTTCCCCAGGGGGCATCAATATATTTCCGGGGGTGCGAGCACTTGCATGCCCTACACCGTTAAAAGTATGATCAGTGAATTGACCAATACATTTTCTTTCGAATTTTGTTTGCAGTCCAAAGGACAATTATTTAAGGGGAAGTTGTAGAAATAGTTTAAGACCCACTGGAATCTTAGGGTTTAGGGTAAAGATTTTAGGTCATGTGACAAGGACGATACGCTAATCCAAGCTTATTGTCATTGTCACATGTTCAAATCAGCCACTTGAATTTACCTCATGACAATATAGCTCCAGCAGTGCTTTTGCTGCTGATGGCAAATGCCAAGTTTTTGGTTGTGACCCGATTGAACAGATTTCCTACATTTTGTAACTTCCAAAAAGGCAGTGTGTATTTTCCTGATTAGGCAGAAGCACTGCTGGAGCTATTTTGCCTTCAACCAACTGTGTTTGGCTAAAGGCAAAATAGATTGAATAGCGCTTGTGCTCCATGAGACAAATAGACACTGACTAAAATACATATTTTTACATTGGCAGATCAGGACTGGATCGGACTGATGGGTTTAAAAAATTTGCGGATCAGGACTGGATGGGATTCAATTTCTGCGGATCAGGACTGGACTTGGACTGAAAAATTTCACAGTCTACTCATATCTGGTGGATACCACGATCATTGCTGTATGTTTTGCGGAAAGTTGTTTTTTATAAGTTCAAATGTTCTATTTTTCGTACATGGTCATATGAGTTGATGTTTTCTAATGGGATTGACAGAACATCAGTCTCCGATTGCCTAAAATTTTTGAGAATGATGGTGGTGTTGAAGGTCTCCGAAAGTGTTTTAATGTCATAACTACCTCCAAATGTCTTTTTATTTAGCGATTCTGCGGTGGAACTTTTGTTACGAATCTCACATCTACTGCAAAATTTGGGCTAGTTTTCCAAACGTAGCCGCGGTTGCCAGATTGGTATATGGCTAAAGGCAAAACAACTCCAGTAGTTATATTGCCTCATGAGGCAAAAAAAGTGTGTCCATGCATTTGGTGATCAGATAAATGAGAGTTTGTGTTATTAATTCTTGTTTCAGAGATAGTAATGTTGTCAGGTTCATAATATATTTAGATAAGTATTGCCGTAAATTGCATAAATTTTTGTTTACACTTCTTACATTACAATGCACCATAAACAAATCTCGTAGTCAATTGTTTAGTATATTCAATGAAGTGGCCAGAGTTGTAATACTGACAAGAAATAGTGTATTTAAATTATTTTCTGTTGTAGCCTCATTAATGAGATCAGATGGTAATGAAGCCTGACTTACTTTCACTAGCATGTTCCAAATTAAATATGTCAGTGTCTGAGTTGAGAATATCAGAAGAGGGCAAATGTTGTTGCAGACAGCCCTGGGAATAGTATGGCTCTAGGCAGGGCCGGCCTTAAGCTGATGTAACCGATGCAGCTGCATTGGGCCCCACGCCATGGTGTTTGGGGAGATTGTTCATTTTTGCCAGATACACCTTACACTTGAGAATTCAGTGGAAATGCCATGTAAATTTCATTGTTAACAAATAACGCTTTCGTCAGAACTAGCGAATTTCCTTTATTATCGAATATTAGCAAAGTTGCTCAATTCTCGTGTTAGTGCTTTGCATCTGCACTTTACAACGATCGTAACACGGTTGACTGAACACAATGATGTCACAAAATCACTGCTCAGGGGGCCCACGCTTAGATCTTGCGTTGGGCCCCACGCCCAGGTCTTGCATTGGGCCCCGCACTTGCTAGGGCTGGCTCTGGCTCTAGGCTTGATGCTAACTTTTCGAAAGTTGAAATGCATATATCTATCTATGCACCTGAAGTGGAGCCAAGAATTGCATATGTCACATGCAATACATTTTTGGTTATTTTTTCATGGTTTGCCACATATAGAACAGGGAAATTTCACCGGAATTTTTGCATCACCTTATAATAACAGTGAAATAATGCAACTCACTTGCCTTTAATCATCACCACCTGAAAATGCTCCAAAATATTCTGCAGCATCAACTCTTTCAGCATGTAGACCAGCAAGAAACGGTACATCAAGTTCATGCCAGTTAACATCAATAGCAAGCTTAAAGAGGTCGTTTGATGACTTAACAGTGATCCATTCATTTTTGTATGAAACTTTCAGAAGTCCATTTATTATGCAGACAGATTCAACATTTTCATGCTTTCTGATATAATTGTAGAGTTTGTATCTAGTTGGTGTTAAGTCTTCACAGATACTGATTTTTGTACCTTTTACTTTCTTTCTGTTCTAAATAAATTCTTGTCTTTTTTTGTAGGAAACAAATCATGCAACAATGCCTCTTGGGTTAGCTTTTGCTGTTTTAGGCTTCCTTCCTTGTCTGTGAACTCACTGCAGATCGTGTGTTGCATCAATGAGAATATCAAGTTTTGCAGCTATTTCTAAAAGCTTTTTTTGTCCATCATATTCACTTGAGAAGTCCTCAGGAATTTTCATAAATACAAATGTTTTTTCTTAAATGTTTTTTTTTCTTTCTTTAAGACTGTATTGATCCAATTCATCTGTTTTATGATACTCTTGATCCAAAAAACACTTAAGTTTTTTATTTTCACGTTTGAGATTGGAGTTTTCCATTTCTAAAGTGTTCACTCTTTCTTGAAACACATTTAACTTCTGAAGAATATCGTTCACGCAGTTTTCAACATCCATTATTTCAGCATGTAAATTCTCCAGAGTGATGACATCTAACTTTCTTGACATGTTCGGTGGAAGCATATCAATTGTAGATTGTGGTCAGTTTCACATGATCAAGAATCAATAAATAACAAGATATTAATGAAACACTAGCATTAACTTAAATCAACTCTATCATAACATTTGCTTTGCTGAACTTATTGAAATAAAATTAGAGAGATCTCATAATAAATTGGTTTCATGATAAAGTCTTAATAAAATAAAACAAGTCACTCATATATTGCTTGTATCTCGTCACTGTATGTTAAATAGGAATAATAAAATGGCATTTACATATTACTCCGCACTTTTAGAGAGTTGTTGTGTCTAGTACAACATGTTGCACTAAGCCAGCTATGTCCAACCCAAATGGCTTACTGAGCCAAACATTATGTCATTATATCTTAACCAGGACCACATATTGAATGACCTACTTTGATCTTAGCAAAGCAGATTTAGCATAAGCTAATGTACTGAAAGTGTTAGAATCGGAAGTGTAATGGTAACAGACGTGATAAAGTGGCACTGACAATCACTTGCCTCAAAAATGTCAAATTCAAGATTATCAAAATAAGGGCAGGTTGTCAGTATATAGAATACATTTACTACAGCGAAAACCTAAACTGGGCAGCACAAAATCTTCGACTGGGCCGCGGGTTGGACATAGCTGCACTAAGCATTTCTGTTGTCTAATGTTGGGAGAAATCTATGGTGACTCAATGTCATGTGATAAGAAAAAGACAAAAATCATCTGACCTGGCAGTTCCTGGAGATTAAATCACTCCATTTTTCTCCAAGTGATCCTTGTTGTTTGTAGGGATATTCCTTGGAGGTTGGATGCAGCTGATATCAAAACAGTCCTTGCTTGTTGTGCTTCTGCTGCACTACTATCACGCACAGTGATTTGATCAATTGCCATATTCACACTTATCATCCTTGTGAATTGTAATGAACATCTACATAAGTGATAAGGGACCTATTTACCATCATGGACTGCATGAATTGTGGAATGTTGCTGCAGGTCCGCAAAAATTTAATAATTTTATCTTAAACTTCTACCTTTTTTTCCAAATGAAAATAAGGGGAGAAAACCACATCACAGAGCAAGAGAGACTTATCTTGACATGCTGTTTATGTGCCTTCTTTTCATTGAGTTTTCGTTTTGACCTGATGTTGTGTTCTAACTTGGGTAACGACAATTCTAATACGGGCCATATTGAATGTTCACACAGGCCACATTTGGTCCATGGGTCACAGGTTACCCAGCACTGATCTACATGAAACATGTTTTGCCAAATCTATACATATTTTAATTGTCAAGTCACTTTTAAATTTCATCAATAGCCTAATATTAAATGTGGGTATATCCTGTTAAATTTAAGGCTTAATGTTGATATTGGCATGAAACTGAAGCATATGTTTTGAACTGCAGCAATAGGTCAGAGTAAAGCAAACAACCTCAAGACTACTCCTGAGGTTGTTTACTTTCTCTGACCTTCTTTCAGCCTTTTAATATTTCACCTGTTAGGATTGTCTGGAGATGTTATGTGAAATTGCTTTCCTAATAAAATTTGCTATTGATTCCTTGCTTGTTTCACTTCTGCAGTGAAGTTACTTAAATCATGTATCAGATCGTAAACTGCTCCTTGTAACCAAACCACCAACTTTCAGCTGCGTTGCAATAGGTTTTGGTGAGTGTGGTCAGAAAAGATGCTGCCAAATTCAACACAACATGTGAAGAAGAAAAAATAGGCACAGGTCATCAAGTATTTGGCACAGTATTTTGGCTAGACGCCCAGTCGTTTGGAGGGGATCAGTTGTACCAAAGTGGTCCCTAATATATGCCACTGATTCTGACCCAAACCTGCTAAGACAGTAATAGCTTATTAGTAATATGACAGGGCTAAGCTAGAAAATTTGGATGATAGCTTTTAATTGATTGAAACACTGATGTAATATACCAATCAAATACTGTGTTATATCTTGCACATTTTATAGTATATATACATGCTAAACTGCTTAACTGCATGCTAAACATGCTTACACTCCAAGGTAGTAAGTTTACATTGAAAGACTGAGCTTATAGTCTAGTAAGAACTAGATTTTTAAAGTGTTTAGAAATAAAATGTATTTGTGTTGATAGACTCATTTCATCTGCTTAACTAAGTGTCAAAGATGACAATATTTTCTGTTTACATAATTAATAAAGCTGGAGGTTTAATTTATCAGTATGATCACCACAAGAATGATCTAGAAATGGAAAAAACTTTCAGGTATGATGTGGTATATTTTTTTGTTTTTAAGTGTTCTTTTTTATTTGATTTTCTGAGTATATTTTATTAGCAAAGTTCAGTTTGCAAAACTTTTGATCAAGTACTATTAGAAATTATTGTGGTGATGGCAGTGCTGTTGCCACTGAGGTAACATTTGAACACTAGGATGTAAGTCTATTGCTCAGCAGCTCTTTCGCTGATGGGAGTGCTGTTGCCTGTAATGCATGTGGTATTGTAAAGCTTAGGCTTTGTGTTTGAACTTGTTGCAGATGGTAAACTGCTAGGAAACAATAGCAAACTTGGTTTCTCTAAATAAATCAATCCAAATTTAAATCTTTGAAACTGTAACACCACAGCAACACCTCGGCTTCTGGTATGTTTTCAGCCTAAAACCAGCAGTTTGCACATGCCTTTGCATGGGAATATCTTCGGGGCTGCAAGCGCTAAAGAGCTGATCAAGCCCTCAAAAGACTCAGCAAGTCTGAAGTCTGCAATGAAAACAATTTTTTTGGTTTTGGATTTTTTGTGAGTGACATCATAAGTGAAGTAGTTTTAGGCCTTTTTGGCTCACTTCATCTGTCCCTAGGCCCAAACCGCTAGGTGGTAGTATTTCGCTCAAATTTTAATTGGAACCTAGGCTGAAATCTAAGTCTTTTGATACTTTGGATGACTTGCTGGGGTTTCTGGTTCAAAAGTTATGACCTAAAAACAACAAAATTAATAATTAATCCAGTAATTAGTTATGTTGTTTATTATAAATCAAAACTTTTGCATGAGAAATGCTAGAAAGTTAACACTTACAGAGCCGGTCTACGATATATTCGTACTTGGATTTCGGCCTAAAAAACAGCAGTTTTTGGTTGCCTTACCAACGCCCTAACTCCTCCGCAGATTGCGCTAGAGAGCTGTTCAAGAGCTCAAACGGATCGGCCAGTCTAGTAGATTGCACTCGTAGCAGATTTCTTTTTTGGGGTGTGCAGATTTTTTGTGAGTGACGTCATAAGTGAAGTAGTTTTAGGGTCATTTTGGCTCATGTTGTCTGGCCTAGGGCCCAACCGCTAGGCCAAAGTATTTCGCTGAAGTTTTCATTGGAAACTAGGCTCGAGTCCGAGTTTTTTGAGCCTTTGATCGACTTTCTAGCGTTTCTGGTTCAAAAGTTATGATCTAAAATAAACAAATTAATTATCTAATTAGCTAATTAGTCAAATATTTTTATTACTTTAGATCATAAGTTTTGAATGTGAAACCCCAGCAGGTCATCCGAAGTATCAAATAACTCGGATTGTAGCCTAGTTTCCAATAAAAACTTGAGCGAAATACTATCTAACGGTTTGAGCCAAGGGCCTGGTGAAGTGAGCCAAGATGGCCTGAAAGCCCTCCACTTACAATGTTACTCATAAAAAATCCGCAAACCATAACCAAAAAAAATTTTTTTGAGTGCAAGCTGCAAGACTTGCTGCATCTTTTGAGCCTTTTACTGGGTCAGTAGCGCTTACCGGACTGGAGGAATTCCCGCGCAAAGCCACATGCGTTTTGGTGTTTTTTTTCGCGAAAATTGCCAGAAGCGGCCGGACGCCAAAGTGTTAAGGGTTTGAACAGCTCTCTAGCACAATCTTCTGAGGGACTGTGCGGTTAGCAAGTCAACTGAAATATCCCTGTTTTCCCCCGATTTCCAGGTCTAATGTATTCATACACTGGCAGCCAAAGTGTTAACAATCAATGAGTTATAACATTATCTGCCTTCTAGTTTTTGTTGCAAATCGGGCTGGCCTTACTTTGTCTCTGAAGTATTGTAAGTGACAAAACCAGCAATTGAAATCTATGGTCTTCCTTTTGAAAAGGTCACTAAGGTCAACTGTACAACACAATCTGTCAAATACCTGATGAGTCATTGTCTCCTTGAATGGTACGTCTTGAACACAGAAAAGTAAAGTAGCTGTGAATCTGGTATGTTTGAGTTCACATGTGAGGACAGTTACCCTAAGGATCTAGGTCAGGGGTGACCAAGGCCACTTAAGGCACAGTCTGTCATTCTCCCCACCTGTGATCTTGATTACTCTACCGTGTAAGCATCTTTTGCACAAAATTGATTTCCCTCTGAATGGCGTAACTGTGTTTGTGGTTAGTGTTGAAACTGATGTGTTAGCGCAGGGGTCGGCAATCTGCGGCGTGTGGGCCAGAGCTGGCCTGCCAAGAAAAATCATCCAGCCTGCAGCCCTTTTACAAATTGTAACCGCATGGCCTGTCTAGGGGTAGGTTGTGTTTTATGAATCGTCCCTCTTTGCAACTTTTTGCATTGCATACTTAGGAGGAACTACTTACGAGAAACTGCACTATGCTATAGATGTACTGTGTTTCGTATTTTGGGCTTTATGAACTGTGAAAATCATGAGTTAATCTAATTAAAAGTGTATAAATTCCCATGTTTTGTCAGCATCATAAAGAGCAAAATGAACAAAATTAGTGGTGGAAAATCAGTATGACCTGCCATACCCAGCAGAGTTTGTTTTTGGCCCGCGACTACGGAAAGTTTGCCGACCCCTATGTTAGCACCTTGTGGAAACAAATATGTAAGTGTTTGTTCTGTCATGGTCAATGTGAGTATGATAAAAACGGAGATTTAAATGTTTGTTTTTGATTACTGCTAAATGCAGTTTCTCTCCTTTTCCAGCCTGCACTTCACAGTGACTGCTGCTTATTTCATAAAAATAAACTTTTAAAATTTGCAGTGTTTGGTACCTTGGCTAAGCTTTCCAGATACTTGCGATCAACAACACCATAACAAAGCTCTTAGAATTATGACCATGGAGTGCTTGTGACTCAATATATTTTCCTGAAACAGTAAAACAAAAAGCAATGTTGGGTTGTGGCTGCATATTGCTAGTTTTTCCTTGTTCGTTATATTTTTGGTTAGCTGTCTGCTACTTCCCACAGGTTTACTGTTCTTTTTGTTGTTTACTCAGGACATTATATTTTTTGGTTGTATACTTGCATTTGAAAATGTGCAGTATGTTTTCATGACATTGCAAAACTAAAAGTATTTTATTGAAAACAGCCACAAACTAAAATGAAGTGAAGCTATGGAGAAATTCTTTTGGTATCTTGAATGAGGGAGCAGTTGTTGCTGCAAAAGCTGCAACTTCTGCAGTAATCCCAAATCATCAGATGCCACTCTTGAGTTTTGCAGTTACCACATATGATAAGCTGGTAATGCGGAGGAGGCAAATTGGAAGAGCCTGGGCAGGCATCTAAAACCTTAGAAAAAATCAGGGCCACGGAGTCGGAAGTCCCGTCATCCGACTCCTGGCAATTTCAATTATCCTACTCTGGTCCGACTCCGACCTTCAGCTGTATTAGTTAAAGTGATAATTCTTTTCAGATGAATTCATAAACCCTACTTGCACTTTCCAGGAATACAAAACTTGTTT
>Ga0210059_1014555_pt1 | contig 11602 bp, 3 predicted proteins | sample Ectturendosymbi2_FD_188042 | JGI IMG/M metagenome (GOLD analysis project Ga0210059, IMG submission 188042) | Ecteinascidia turbinata endosymbiont from Florida, USA - Sample 2 (SPAdes) (version 2) | ecosystem: Host-associated > Tunicates > Ascidians > Unclassified | place: Key West, Florida... | reverse complement strand
GGAAAATCTTTTTCCACACTCCTGGCAACAAAAAGGTTTTTCTCCAGTATGTGTTCGCATGTGCGTGGTCAGGCTGCTATTAACGGAAAATCTTTTTCCACACTCCAGGCAACAAAAAGGTTTTTCGCCAGTGTGTGTTCGCATGTGCGTGGTCATGCTGCTAACAGCGGAAAATGTTTTTCCACACTCCTGGCAACAAAAAGGTTTTTCTGCAGTATGTGTTCGCATGTGCCTGGTCAGGCTTCTGGCAACGGAAAATCTTTTTCCACACTCCTGGCAACAAAAAGGTTTTTCTCTAGTGTGTGTTCGCATGTGCACGGTCAAGTTGCTGGCAACGGAAAATCTTTTTCCACACTCCTGGCAACAAAAAGGTTTTTCTGCAGTATGTGTTCGCATGCGCCTGGTCAGGCTTCTGGCAAGGGAAAATCTTTTTCCACACTCCTGGCAAAAAAAAGGTTTTTCTCCACTATGTGTTCGCATCTGCCTGGTTAGAGTGCTGGGATCAGGAAATCTTTTTCCACACTCCTGGCAACGAAAAGGCTTTTCTCTATTGTGTGTTCGCATGTGATTCGTCAAGTGGTGGGCGTGGGAAAATTTTTTTCCACACTCCTGGCAACAATGTGGTTTTCTTTCCACATGAATTCTCACGTGTTTAGTTGAACACGATTTCTGCGTGAAACATTTTCCGCACTGATGGCAACAAAATTGTTTTCTTCCTCGTGCAGTTTTTGTGTGCTTGATGGTTATCATTTTTCTGACCAAGCATTGTCCAAGGGTCTGGGAATGCATTCTTTCAGCAAATCGTTCGCGTGTCATCGTGGATAAAGATGTTTCATGAAGAGCAGACTTTATACTGCGTTTCAAGCACAACAGGCTTTCATCAGCTAAACTTTTGCTTTCTTCTGTTTGACTTGATTTGTTTTCATTGTAAATTCCACATCCATTGTATTGAGAAGAGTTACTTCGAAGAATACGCCGAGGGATTTCAAACTTCTGTTGCCTGTTTATTGTTTTCCTCCTCTTTTCTATACTGCTTTTCATAGGAATACCTCTGGTTGTTTCCACCAAAGGAGATGCATGAAACGTTTGCAAACAGCGTGTTCTGCAGTGATTATACTGGAAATTATTGTTTGCTAAAGCACAAGAAAAAATTTTAGAACATTGTTTTGCTTCAAGAGCTCCTTCGTTTTGGGATGTTTTTTCTATAATACCTTTTCGAGTCAATATGCTGAAGTGTCGCAAACGCTGATCTTTTGATGTTTTTATCGAATCTTCTGAGATAATTTTTTTCCTGAGATAGACGAACTTCTCCGTGTATAGAGATTTGTTCAGATTCGGTGAAATGTTTATTTTTTCCAATTGCTTTTTAAAGAAACGTTCCCCATTGTTTCCTTTTCCAGATCTTCGATGACATTCTTTTATTCTTTTGTGAGCCAGTCTTTGCAAAATTTCTTTTTGATATTTTCGTTTCGTAGGCTTGACCAACATTGATCTTTTAGTCACGATTGCCTCCAAGTATGTGCCACCTGTTTTTTTAAAAAACATATTTAGCATGCGACATATATAAAGCCATAGTTTTAAAAGCAAGAACTTTTCAACTTGTGAGCTTTGATCTACAAATGTGCTATATACATGACCGGTGCGAGGCGGCTGAGGGCGTAGACGTAGGAGCAGGCACATTTGTGGAAGTGGAAAGGATTTTTGCCAGAATTTCCTCAAACTTGCCCAAAATGTTTTCTGTGGGACTTTGCCTGCAAACTTTCTCCTACAAAGATCGTGAAGACATTTTTTGGTGTGACATCCAAACAGGGGTCTTCTACGGCAAACGTTGGGCGCCATTTTTGGAGTCAAAAAAGTTGGACAATTTTTTTCCGAATTTTCAGGGATTTCGCTCAGATTTTCATAAAGTTATAAACTTTTGGGGTTCACTTGCACCCTGTGCAACCCTGCCTTATACGCCACTGGTTGGGGTCCCCTCACGCCTGGACTTCCAGCCTCAAATATACAATATGTTGTATCTTATACATACTATTAATAAAAAAAGTAAGTGTCGATTTATTTTGACAGTGCTATGTACATCTCAAAAAACGTATAATGACAACGACAATGCCATGTTAACGTCAAACAATCATTGTTCCATAGGTGTTACCGTACATTAGCCTATGTTTTATCCCACGCAACCAGCGCAGCGCTTTAGCTCTTATACCACACGACCCACAACAATAAGTGTTGCGCAGCCCAATAAAAGTTCTGACCTGTAGGGACCCGATTGTTCTCTGATTCTAGGGACCCGATTTCCAATTCTAGGTACCTGAATCGGGTCCCTAAAACACCTTAAAAACCCTGGGCTACAGTGTTATTGGTTAAATAACTGTATTTCGCATTAGTGAAAAGTGTTGAGTTTTCTTTTGGCAACTCTGCTGTAAGATGCACCGGATATTGCAGGTGAAGGCTACGAATACGATTTTGCATGATTGTATACCTTGGAAACTGGCTATTCAATTGTTGCATACAGTGAGAGGATATAACACAGGTCTCCAACAATTGCGTAACTGACGTGGATGCATGGGTGCGAACCTCCCGCTTTGACAACCTAAATGTGAAAACTGGTCCCCATTTAGCTTATATTTCGGTATTCCGTGCTCTTTTGGTTTTCAGTAGGTGGTTGTGTTTTGCGTTTTTTGGAAGTTTTTGGGACTGTTTTCCTGTGATTTTGTTTTGGTACCGTATAGACATCCACATTCGGATACACTTTCATTTCTCATTTTCTGAGTGCTGGTAAGTGGGCCTCCTTCAGTTACATTTCTCACTTAGCTTAAACATCTGGTTACGCCACTGGTCGTCTAAACGTCTAGTTACGCCACTGGTCTACAACTTGATTTTACTGAAATATTTCATACTAGACTGCACTAAAACTGTCACAATCAACGTAGCTTCAACAACGTTACCTGCACAACTGCCACCTTACGAAGGCAAATGCTGATAACTAAGCTACCCAATGCACTTAGCATGGATTGGCTTTGATAACAAGAAGCTGTGGGTCATTGGATGTTGAATTTTTTTGATGTAATAAATAAATATGAATGTTGAAAGGTAAATGTGTGAAATTAGTTCTGGGGTGTCTATATGCCGTAACAAAGATCCTCAGGCAGGTTGGGGAGACCCTTTTTAACCATGGGACAGACGCCAGCCGGGCGGCTTTTCCTCCGGCTCTGGCTGCATATTTTTTAAAAACAAGCTTTTTTAGTGCAGTGAATGCATCTGTTGATGACACCGTTTCATGGTAACGTCTATGTCACAGTAGGCGGTATTGTTTGCCAAGGATGACATGCCTTTTTATTAATCATGCAATTTTCCTATTTTCAAGCTTATCAAAGAAACGTAGGAACATCAAAATTACTTGTAAATGCTTCATGATAAAAAAAAATCATAGAAAAACAAATCGGTTTTTCGAACTCATACCTGGAACTCTTGAGCCAGCCCTTAAATTCTTTTCATCCTCTTCTGCAATTGGAGTACTTGAAAACGAGGAACTGAAAACGGTTGAAATGTACAAATCGGTAAATCATACTGTTCTCAGTATTTGAGCGTACTTATCTTCAGTCAATCATATATGTATTCCAAGAATACGTGCGTAACTTAAGGCACTTTTTGTGTCAATTGGCAACAGTTTCAAATTTTGAGGCGAGTTTAATGATCCACAATAATTCTTTGTTTTCCTGCAGCAAAACAATTTTAAACAATTTGTAGCATACATGTTTTTCGTTGATGTTTCGTGGATTGGCGTTTGATTATTAAAAATTTGCTTAAAATATTTTTTCAAAAACTAAGGCAAATGAGTATTATTGAAACGTGTAAAGAACGTTTGAAACCATTTTCACATAACTCTTATCGTTTTTCCAACACACATAACATGCAGGAGACCACTCACTCGTAAACACCTGAACTACATCACCAACAGATTCTGTATATAGCTGCAGAAAATATTTACAGATGTATTGTGAACCTACCTTAAAGTTTCATTGCATAATTCCAAATAGCTTCAGAACTGTTTCTCAGCAGTTGAGGTATTTTCGCTCTCAGATGGAACGTGTATAAACACCACACCAGAACAATAATATAATCATTGTGTAAAAACTGAGCCGCATTTAGAGAAACACCTTCGAAATGTTGAAAACAAAACACTAAGCTTTTGTGCTTATTGTTTCATGCTGTTTGAAAACATCGACAAGTTACAAAAATATGATGTTAATCTCTTGAAAAACAATTGAGAAGTATTGATTGCATTGATGATATTCTTTTTACTTTAAGGATAATGCACAAACAATTGACAATCAAACTTTCGTATGCATGGGCGTTGGAAGGGGGGCCTTTGCCCCCCTGGACTTTGAAATTTGCAGCAAAAAAAGGTGTTTTTTTAGTTTTGAGTGGGAAAAAACAAATTTCACGACTTTTGGCCCCCCCTGGAAATGTTTTGTAAAAATCCCCTAGTGGCCCCTTCCTGGAAAAAATCCTTGTGATGCCCATGTTCTTACGTCTGATATTTCTTCCCGCTGGATTCCATCGAAACACTTCCAAGTCACAGGCATTTTCAATTTTGCATTAATATGCTTAAAGAAAAACGGCATTTCGCAAAATTTCTGTAACGATTGAAAAAATCCTTGGGGACAAAATATTGCAAACATTCAACCAATATATGATTTGAAAAAAAGATTGTGACTATGAAAAATCTTCAATTTTTTGAAAATATATCATGCAGCGCTAGTCCTTCCCTTCTATTTTTTTCCATTTCGAAAGCACCTATGATTTGAGCTACAATACACGGAAAAATTAATTAACATAGTAGGAACTAAACATTTTCAAACAAACACAATCTATACTAACCTCCACCAAAGACATAGTAAAATAATTCACAACATTTGCTGTTCAGAGATTCACAGATCATCGCTTATGTATCAGTCATTTATAGACGCCACAACAGTTTGGGAAACGTATACACATTGTGTGCAGCGCAGGATTAGAGATGACGCGTGGCCTGTAGCATATTAACAGCACGGGGCACTAAGTTAAAAATACACTTGAACAAGTGAACCAATCGTATATTCCGTGAGCATTCATTTGACTAAACTGACTACCATTATGTATACTCAATTTCGTAAGTACGAACACCTGGTCCTAAATAGCAACTGGTTATTGACATAATGGGCTACGTATCTTCTTTACCAAACGTATCTTTTTTCCAAGAAGGTATAGGCTACATCTCTGCACAGCTCACAAGTACAGCACGGAAACAGTAATTAATGCTTCCAGAATCATCAATAAATTTGATCATTACAATATGTAGACAGTGTAGCCTCAGTATAGTGTCGAAGTCGATTGTCAAAAGCAGCAAACCTACTGATTAAGATTGCATTTTCTAGATTTTGCCATAGCGAATTTGTTTATGATAATAGTAGCGTCTATTTCACAAACAATTTTATGCTCTTATACTTTTTAGAATGATGCTGTTCAGCTTGTTGTATCTAATGGTGCTCCTTTGTTTATTCCAGGGGTTCTCAAACTTTTTCTCCCGTTTACCCCTCGCCAGCTTCCTAATATAAAATTTACCCCCTGTTTTTTGTTTACATACTAGCGTTGTAGGAAAATGTACAACAGCATCATTAAATTTATCCCCTAGACAGGTAAAATTTACCCCAAAAGGTTAATTTACCCCTGGTTTACTCTATCATCTTAAGTTTAGAAAATTACCGTTCTCCACTGCAGTTGGTCACCATGAGGGTTAAACAAATGCGCAAATCATTTCCCATATTTGTAAAAGAAGACTCCAAGTAGACTACTTAAAGGCTAGTGAATAGATGCCAAATCCAAAGGTGCCAATGAGATTTTTTGGAAAAGCCCTGATAGACTCACCAAGAAAACCAGATTTGAACAGAAAATCCCAGTTAGACACAAAATTAGGTGGATATTTTCATAATCTCCCATGTCTAGGCACCTGTAAGTCACAAAACGTGCCAGTGAAGTAACTTTGCTAATGAACTTTTGTGTCTTTCGGAATTGTATATCCCAGTAACCAGGGGCGTAGCGTCTAAAAACGGCTTTAAAACAACACTGCTTTCAGCGAATAAAGTTTCTGTGTAGTATGTGTAAAATATGGGCCCCCTTTCTGAGATTTTGCCTTGGGTACGTGAATTTTAATATCCGCCCTTGCATATAATAAAGAACAAATTTAACGCAAAGGACCGCGAGTCCGCCAAAAGCGCCGGGCCCGCAGCAATTGCTACATTTGCTACTATTGTTAATCCGGCACTGATGGTGTGTATGAAGTGTCGCGTTTTGCCAATACCTCAAAAGTTTGGAAAATGTCGCAGTGTTTGGCCATAAACTGAACGACTCTTAGACTTTCGTCTGGATTTCGGTTGCTGTAGCTGGTTTGAGAAACTAACTACGGAAACCAGCACATGAGAAATCGGAAAGTAGGTTGATTTGCTTCAAGACAAGAATTAATCAATTGCGTCTTTCGCCGTTGTGCAGATCGAACAAAACTTCCATTTGTTCACTTAACAACAGCACATTAAACCTCCAAACGTAGTTTCCACGTAAATTGCAAGGTGTTTGCATTCTATACGACAACAGTTGTTCTTATCCTTGTTTGTTTCTTATGTGTCACAAATTAGCACTAGAAGCCCGAGGCAGTCATTTTTGAACATTTGCGTTTCGTTTTTTCATTAACCGTGATCAGGTAACCTCTGCTCAACTTGGACGGTTCTTCTACTTAAATTAAGAATTACTTAACGTTCACGTGGAAAGGTGGTTCTTTCAGTAGCTGCATTTTTTAGACGCTCTTTCAGGCAGTTCGGTCGAAATCCGCATAAGTTTTGTCGTTTTTGATGGGGAACAAAAATTTGCCCAAATTGACCCATGGTTACCTGAGGTGTAACAAAATTCCTACACAAAGATCCCTCCGCAGGTAACCTTAACCAATTTGGGCAAAAGGAGTTGGTGCATGTAGGTTCACTAGCAAGCCACTCCAGCAACTTTGACCGAATGCAGCATGGGAGTAGATCACACGAGTGCGTGCCCTGACGACGCAAATCACTTTGGCGCGAATGGCTCCGGCTCAACTCGTGGTTTTCATTGAGAAACAGACATGAGAATGTACAACGCCTTCTCCATCAGAGGAAAGAAATAACAGCCAGAAAGGGCCGGCACCTTGGTGAAAAGTCAAAGCATTTTATTAAGCAGATGATCAATGAACCTTGTGCTTCTCTTTTCCTGCTTGAAGTTTCTAGAACTCTGGTTTAGCCAAAAAAGGCTTACTCCTTGTTGTGCGTGCACTTGTGGCATTAGGCCAAAGCATTTTATTAAGGACATTAACTTTGAGACCAGTCAGCGCTGTGGAACCTGACCACCATCAAATCACAACAAAACGAGGTTCACGTGCCAAATGCCAACGATGGGGAGCACATGTCTGCACTGATAACTTTCAAGTTTTCTGCAAAGATTACTCACACCCCTGGTGTACTAACCCCAGGTGATTTCCACCCGGACAGGAGTGGTGGCAACGTGGTCCCTAGGTGAAAATCACCCCACGTTATGGTTAGTGTGAGTTTGGGGTGAAAATCATCCGACGTTGTGGATAGAGTGAGTTTTTTATTTCCCTGTTGATGCCTTGACATTGTGAAAATTAACAAAAACTCCATTAATATACAGCTTTCATATTTCAATTTGGGGGGCTTGGTGCATTGTTTGGGGGGATTAGCCCACCAAATTCCCCCTGTGGCGATTGGACTAGCCGTATGTGACACACGAAAGTCAATAGCAGCGCCGCCATCAATCTGATTGCCCAACAATCATCGTAAAGCATTTTCCCATATTGGGAAAGTTTGCCTGATTGTCGTAAAAAATTTTTTGGCTTGATTAATGTGGCTGAAAATCGCAATGAAAATAGAATAATTTAATGTCTCAACCTAATTTAATTTTATTACAGACAGAACCACAAGCTTGAAATGGGGTTCTGTTTAAACCTTAAACCAACCACCAATGACGTCTACTGGCGGAATTTTTAGATTTTTCTTTACTTTTTCGTTCATTTGGTAGGAGCACTTCCCACATTTTGGTTTGGAAAATTGCTTCTGTTCTTCATCATATAGAAGTTTTTTCAAGATCAACACGTTGTTTTTTCTGATCGGATGAGCTTGAGAAGACTTTCTAAGCTGTACGAAAACCCGCGCACGCGTCTAAACCTGTCAGTTAGTCCAGTATAAGCGAATAAACAAAATCTGCCCATTTTGGGCAAGGACAACAATGGTGTTTGTGTTTAGAGGTCACCTGAGCTGGGTTAATGTTGTTATTTGCTTCGTCATACTCTTTGACTTTTCCTAACCTATGATAAAGTTTTTGCAGCTATTGGAATTTTTTATTAGAGCTTTTGGAAACAGAGTAATTCACACATCTACCTAAAAGCCCTGAGCAGTCAAAAATGACCTACGCGTGGTCAGGAGATTATGATTCTTCAAAAAGGTGTTTAGAAGCTTCAGTAGAGTTTCTTTTGTAACTCTGAACGCAGTTACGCAACAATTGAGTAACAATTTATTGATTTTCTTCTGACAACCAGGAGCGAGACTAATATTTAGTAGTCTTATAGGTTTGTTTATTAGCTGTGTCAAATTGTTGCTGATAGTTGGTTGTTGTAATATCTCTTTTAGTATCCTAATCACAAAAATATGACAGCTGCTTCACCATGTTCTGAAGTCAGCAGAAGATCTCAAGCAGAAAAAAAACAACAATTGTGGACACTGTATGAAAACAACAATGACAGAGACCAGACGCAGAGCTGGTAATGAAAGGCAAGCCATTGCATGCTCTGAATTTTTTTCTTCACATAGCCTGTAAATCTAAGGAAAAAATGTTGTGTGCATCTTGATCTCAATGCACAAAAACGTAAAAATTATAAATACCACAAAAATTCTTCCAGAAATGGTAGAGTACGAAAGTAGTCTGGTTAGCGTGCATGGATGCACTGGACCAGATGGCTAGATACCATACCAATAAAAGTGAAACCTTGGCGGTTGCCAGATGCTGTGTTTTTCAGCATAATCAACTGTAGTGCACAAATGCTTACATCAATTACTGTCTAACAACGAAATTGAAACTGTCAAGAAGACGGTTTCCACTTGAGCTTATGAATGAACTTTGCAAGTCAAGAGATGTAGTGGGCTGTGTAACGTCCTACCCACGTTAGTGTCCCAAGACATCCAGCACTGCATTGACTGCATCAGTGTTGAATCATACCTAACCTGGGAAAAGAAATAATCACCAGTTTGTGTCCTGCAAAAATAAATCTAGCTTCTGCCAAAACTGCAAGAGGGTCTGTTGTGGAAAACAAAGCAAATAAAAATGTTTTGAAAATAATTTTTGATTTTTGTGTAGGCTACTTTTTCACCTGGTTGTTTTTCCACCTTACAAAAATATGCAAGTGTGATTAACTGGCTTGTTTCAATGCAACATTCGAAGTAATTTTAAAGAAAATGTTCATAAACGCTTTTACAAATGAAATGTCAAAAATGACCGCACTCGTTCTTGTAGGTAGAGAAATTTTCCAGGGTTATTAGCGTTAAAGGACACGCCAAGTTTTTACATGGAGAATGAATGCCACACTCCTGCGCTTTCCCTTCACATGATCTTGGTATCGCTGAAGACATACTGTAAACTAAAAGTTGATGGATGTTTTCTGCAATGCATGGATACGCGCATAGTGATACATTCCATCATATCATGCCTAAAATGAGACGTATACAAAGTTATCCTTGGTTAAATTTCATCGCAAATAATAAGATTTTTCCCACCTTGTTCTATCCTTAGCTTAATTATAAAGATGAACGAAACAGGCTCGTAATCAGCTTGGGACACTAGGGGGGGCAGAGAGTTTTCTGAAGGGGGCCAAATTTACATCTGCAAAGTAAGTTTCGACACATCAAACATGCTACTGCCGTGCTAGTTGTGAAAACCTTGCATGCATTCACACAGTTCAGCATGACCTTATTTTTCGTCACAAGAACCTACAACGCGTTTCGCCAACTGACCATTGCTGCAGTGCCGTAGCAACATCTTTATCAGTCATCACCAAGCAACTAGCCGAGGTCCGTCTAAGAAACAATGACAGTAGTTCTAAATAAAAGAATGCGAATACGCTCTTCACCAAGTCAGATTCTTGTTCACTTTTTTTCTCACCAATCTGTAGGTTTTCAATTATGCAACAAAAATTATATTCAAACGCCACATGTATCCTGGGACTGATACTCCATCTTGAAGCCGAGTGTATTGAAGGTGAGTGATGTTCAAAGCCCAGCATTGATGACTTCAACTCTATCTGGCAGCGATAGTCAACACTTAACAAAATAGTTTTTTACTTTTCTTTTGCTTCAAATCTGACTCATCACAGTCAAAATATTTGAAATTGTAGAATATGAATTGGTAGCTTTTGAGAACTTATATTATAGGGGTCGGGAACCTTTCCCTAGTCGGGGGCCAAAAACGAAATCTGCATGGTATGGCGGGCCGTACTAATTTTCCACCACTAATTTTGTCCATTTGGCAGTTTATGATGTTGTTAAAACTTGGGAATTTGTGCAATTATAATGTTAACTCCTGACTTTCAACTTGTAAAGGTCTGCGGGCCACATGATTTTCTTGTCGGGCCAGATCCAGTCCGCGGGCCGTAGGTTGCCGACCCCTGGCTTATAACTTTGCTTGCGCAAAGATGAAGCTCACAAAGCTACGTTTATTTCCAAGCTCATTTTTTGAAACTTTGACGGTTTTCCTCTGGCTGGTTCTATTTCCTACTCACCTGCTTTCAACAGATGACAACCCACTGTTGTTTCACTTTCTTTTGCTTGCCGAACACGTGTTTCAAACGTGCAATCAACGTTGCGTTTTTCCTAAGGTACATCACTCACTAACATCTCGCCACAATCTGTAACTAAACCGCCATCAACGTGCTGTTTCTACACAGGAAGGAAACGCTCGTTCCGCGTGATTGGTCGCAATTACCCTGTGTGCGGACTGCATCAAGACCTCCTAGGAAATGCATGCCCTGATGGTTTAGTATAATTGTGCTATGTAATGTCTTCACTCCCACATTTATGTGATGAAAGAGCAATGATCTAACAACCGATGAACTAAGCATTTTGCTGTCAGTTGCAAATTTCGCTAACCACGACAAATATGTTTTTGGCGTGAAGTAGGAGATTCATCCCAAAGCTTTTCGTCTGACACTCTTCAGGGGATATCGTCAGAATGAAGTGGAGATACTACCGAACTGGTTTATATACAGAGAAGAAGAGATCTCATTGGTTAAAGCAGTGGCCAATAAGAAAGGGTTTAGGAGATAAGAAAGGCGAGTTGTCATTGGTTGAAGATGTAATTTGGACCTCGTCGAAACGTTGGACCGGTCAACCAATGGAGAGTTCAAGAGGTTTAGGAAATCTTCAAAGAGTAAACGAATTCTTTTTGTTTGCAGAGAAGAGGATTAAGAGATTTGATGAAAGTCGCTTCCAGGGCAGAGAGATGAAATGAAGTGCGAGCTCGAGCGAGGACAGAGAAT
>Ga0210059_1014554_pt1 | contig 11603 bp, 6 predicted proteins | sample Ectturendosymbi2_FD_188042 | JGI IMG/M metagenome (GOLD analysis project Ga0210059, IMG submission 188042) | Ecteinascidia turbinata endosymbiont from Florida, USA - Sample 2 (SPAdes) (version 2) | ecosystem: Host-associated > Tunicates > Ascidians > Unclassified | place: Key West, Florida... | reverse complement strand
CCGTTTAACGCGAATACCGTTATACGCGAATTCAAGAACATTTACCAGTAACCATACTTTAATTTTCGTGCCCACCCAGATACCTAAAACCCATGTAGACACCGGTACAGTATATGCGGCTTACATTCAAGGGCGGCTTACATTAAATTTTTAAATCTATCTCATGCGGCTTACAATCAAGGGCGGCTTACAATCGAGTAAATAGGTATCTGTTGTTTGGTGCATCTTACAAAAAGAAAAGAAAATTGTTCATCTTACTGGTGCTATTAGATGTGCAGCAAACAAAAAGAAGCTTCAAGTGCACGATTCTTGCAAGCATTGTGTTGACGCGTCATGAAATTCAACATAATTGATTTTAAAGAACCAGCCTGGTGTTGTTCACACGGTAAACAGTGGTGCTGGGCTCGCTTCTCTATCGTTTGCACTAACCAAACAGCTTTTCTACAGTATTTGTGACCAAGCCTGTTTGTTACTAAAAAAGGCATAAATGTATTCCCTTTATAAGTCAAACTTTTCACCAAGTACACAATTCTTACACGGTTCAAACATTTATAGAAAAGATTCCCGTCGTGGAGGTGGTGCGGTAACTGCAGCAAGGTAAACACAAAAATCAAGAAGCCAAGCTTGGGTATCAATTACAGTAGTGCCTTGTTACATTTCCAGACACTCGCGCGAAGCAATGAAGTGGCGAGTGAAGAAGGTTATGAAAAATTTCTCGTTGATGAGGTCGTTCAAACGTATTTAATAGAACGAAGTGGGCACGGCTCTGGCACATGCAGTTGAGAAGACGAGCCAGAAAGTTCTCCCGCTGAAACCTGAAAAACAAACTGCTGTCAAGATGAAGCTTGCTACGGTTCTGACCATGTGCATTGTAATGGTGTGCTTACTTCAAACTGTCACAGCAACGCCAATCTATGGTGGTGGTTACTTAGGCGGAAATTACAATTTCGGAAAGGGATATGGATATGGTAACAAAGGGATCGGCCATTACGTGTACCCCGGTTATGGCAATTACGGGTACCCCAATTACTATTACAATGGCTTTGGAAACGGATACTTCGGACTCAGTGGTTTTCGCCGTATACTTTCAATTCTTTTCTTCAGAAACTTTTTCAGTAAGGACCATTTTGGTGTTCACATTAAAGTTGAGTGTTCTTCCTGTTGATATTTAGCTAGGCTTACCATACGTCCAGTTTTAGCCGGGATAGTCCCGGTTTAAAGGCTTTGTTCCGGTGTCCCGGTCAATCCACCAAAATGTCCCGGTTTGGCATTCATTCAGTCATAGCCCGATATGAATATTAGCATGCTGTGGTCGGTCTGTTTAGCCAACTTGCTGAAGAGTGATGCGTGATTATGTTTTTTCTTGCTTCGTTGTGTTAGATGTAATTCTTGCGTCATTGTAATGGGTAACTGCTCCAGTATTGGGTTGATTGTTAGCGCATTAGCTAGTTCAGTAATAGTAGGCTAGTAGCAGGTGTTCTTTTTGCAGCTACATTATTGAAAAAAATTATTTCGTACCAGTACTTGTTTGCATTTCCTTTTGAAAAAACCATTCGCTATTTTCTCATTTTATTGAATTACTCTGAAAATATAGGTAACCAAGTAAGATATGAACCACATTTATCTGATATGACTCGTTGTTCTGAAGCGTCCCGGTTTTCAGTCACAAAAATATGGTATGCCCAGAGGTGGGCAACCGCTACTTTATTAATAGTGTCGCTACCGCTATTTGTTAAATTTAATAGCGGCGCTACCGCACCCATTACTGAGCAAAAATAGTAGCGAGCTATCGCTACTGCTATTCTCTACCGCTCCTTTCGCTACAAACAACACCAAAAGAGATTTTGGTGTTGTTTTGCTAACGTAGGATCTGTTTTGAAAGACCTTACCTTGAAATGTTTTTTCGAAGAATGTTGTTAAAGAAAAAAACGTGATCTGAAAAAATATTCATTGAACAGTTATGATATACGAAAAGTTATTTTGCAGTGCATACACATATAACTGAAACATAGACTGCAGAAACGCCCATAGAGTGCATTTAGCTTCGTGAGTGGATTGCTATAGGTTTAATAATTCGCCTTTATCAATGCAAGTTTCGCACTGTGTGTACAGTACTCAAGACTTCAAGAGATTGGTCACGCAAGAAAAGATCAAAACTGTTTTTCACAGAGTTTAATGCGCGTGTAAATTGAATTAGGCCGGCAACCAGGGTGGAGGACAAACCGGGTAATCAAAGTCTCCCACGAATGTTTTGTGCATTATTTTAGATTTAAAAAAAAATGTTGTGTTGATGTATGTTTCATGTGAAAACCCCGAACAAATTACTGACTACTTGTATTTTAAAACTGAGGACCTTGTTTCTGCATGGTTCAATTTATTCGCGATAGTAGTTTTGTGTAGAAAGGAGTTCATATAGCCTGCGTGCAAAGAATTGTTATTTAGATATTCGAGAGCGAGTTGACCAACCATCGTTTCCTTAACAGTCCAGCTTTTGAAAGTGCAGCCTAAGTGTTGAATGCTTTAGTTTCAAAAGTGTGCAATGCGCATTAAGCAGCCGGCATCAGCTCTAAAAAAATAAACCTCCTGACATCAACAATTAAAACCTCTACATTTACTGTAAAAGCTTTCGAGGAATCTGCCGACGGGTCTGCTTTTATCTTTTTGCGATGATTTAAACTTGCACATATCTGTAGGCCTATTAAACTAACGGGTCCCCACAAAGGTGACAACCAAGCGTATCAGTCAAGTCAATTATTTTTATAGGACATCGATTTCACGTACCACTACGCATCCACAGTACTGAAATCACATTCATATAAAATCTATCATAAATTTCTTTTATTCCTTTATGAAATTAAGTTTCCCTATCAGTACATTCAATGCCCATACGTACTTTTTCGCAATATCTAAAAAACGTTTGCATGAAAATATGCACAAGACACTAAGAATCACACATAATTTATTTAGCAACTGAAAAAAATCAAAGCCAAGCGGTCAGAAAACAGATTTTTTTATTATGCGAAGTTGTAGCATCCAAAGTTTGGTGTTACATTCGGGCAACGATCACATGTAAAAATCGACATCATGTAATTTGCGGCTTATCACATGTAGGTGAATAAAATTGTAGCAAGATTGTGATGATAAAAAAAAATCAATCACTTGACGTTGTGTGACTGTCAGGGCCGGCCTTAAGCCGATGCAACCGATGCAGCTGCATTGGGCTCCGCGCCATGGTGTTTGGGTAGATTATTCATTTTTGCCAGATACACCTTGCGCTTGAGAATTCAGTAGAAACGCCATACAAATTTAATTGTTAACAAAGAACGCTCTCATTAGAACTGGCAAATTTTCTCTCGAACGTTGGCAAACGTGCTCAATTCTCGTGTTAGTTCTGTACTGCATATCTTCGCTCTACCACGATCGTAACACGATGACGTCATAAAATCACTGCTCAGGGGCCCCGCGCCCAGGTCTTGCATTGGGCCCCGCATCTGCTAGGGCCGGCCCTGGTGACTGTGTCAGGTAAGAATGGTAATCAAAGAAAAATTTTTTCAACACCAATTCTGCTTGTCTACCTCAGGCGATGGCCATTTGCAAAAAAATGGCATCATGTAATTTTTATCTAAACACATGGAGGCAAATGAAATTTCAGCGAAATTGCAATGATAAAAAAGTCCAACTACCTGACGGTTGGTAGGTCTGTGTCAGATTTAAGCGTAAATGAACCAAAACGTTTGTTGCATGTAGAGTTGAAAGAACGAAAATGTGAGATTTGTTGATTTGAATTATGTTTAAGCAAACTCACGACAACAAGTTTAACGCGAAGTGATTTATCCGTCATCTCAAAGAGAACGCTCATCTCAAAGAGAAGGAGGTTGAGCGGACGCGCTGTAGCATGCTGGGAAACCTAAACCCTCAAGTGACCGGGAATTGTGATTTAGCAACGTCCACAGATAATGCGAACTTTTTTAGCAGTTGTCACTGATGTTGAAAACTAAAAAATTATTGTGAAGCAATAAACATAGCGATTGTACGTACAACCATGGGCGTCGGAAGGAGGGCAGGGGAGGTCCAAGGCACCCCCTGGATTTTGAAAATTTCAGCTAAATAGGTTGTTTTCTTCGTTTCGAGAGGGAAAAACAAATTTCACATTTTTGGTCCCCCCTAGAAAAAATTTTCCGACGCCCATGCGCACAACGCGAGTTTTACAGTAGAAAAGTTTTGGTGTTTGGCAAAGTAGCCTTATTTGATTTTTGCTGCACAGAAGAACTTTGAATGGGCAGCAGAAAACAAAAATAATGCGCATTCGGTGCCTCGTTTAGGGAAAGTGTAAAATTCTTCAACGAAAATAGTTTCACACAGGAGACAGATTTTTTTTAGTGAGTGGGGAAAATTACTGATTTGCGATTGGAGTACTAGGGAGTATCACAAATTAAGACCGATGTCTGGCAGTATATCTGTTGCAACACAAAGTAACGCAGATGCTTTAAAATGTTTCAAGCGAAGAAGGAGGGGAGCAGACAAAATATTTTGGTGAGCGATTTTAGGAAATGTTTACAAGACAAATACCAAAAGTGCAACTTCACTGGCGAAGATTGCAAAGCAAAGTGCGCAAAAACTTGAAAATTGGTGCAAAACGTTAAAGCGTCACAGCTTCAACATTTGAATGTAAATTTGTTCTGCGTATTGAATTCATTGTAAAGGCTTACTGCTCGATGTCCAGTGTTGGTTTTATACATTATAATTAACATGACAAGATGTTTCGGTACAAAAAATAACCGCAACCATTTAGTAGGCTTGCTTACAAGCAGTGCAACCCTTGAAATACAAAGAAGCTTTGCATTCTATGCGCGTTAATGCTAAGCCGTAAAAAAATTGCATTTTCAACTTGGTCGGTTTTGAAGAGTGTTTCTCCAAGGTGCTTAGGTATATAACAGCTTCGTTGGAAGTAGGAGGGTAGCCCAGCGAGACAGTTGAATTATAACATTTTATCAAAAACATTTCGATTTGGGCAAAACACGTAGCGCAACAACTTATTATGTTACTTGAAAAGCAACAGTGGATGTCTGTAATCGCATAGATTATATGTTGCTCACGATTGACATCGCTTAGTAGACAAACTGGCGATTTTTATTCAACGTTGCTGTGCATTTTTTTGTTCAGCGAAAAGTTTGGTTTTTAATAGGTGCAAAATGTTTTGCTGGGCTTGTGAACGTTGTAAGTATCTAAGAAAATGCAAATGGTAATGAAAACAGACAATGCTATTATCAAGGTTGAGTAATAGCAATGTCATTCATGGTTCTTATTGGCGATATTTTTTTCATAAGACTAAAGTCGTCAGATTAGCAAAAAGGGAATTATATAGTTGTTGAGTTTAGTTAGCACAATCCGAGACACGAAGCTCAAAGTGAAAACCCTGCGACCACGCTTACACAAATAGCTTTCCCCCAAATTAACTGCAATGTGAAAGAAACACTGTGACGCCTGTAAGAAAAAGAACGTGCGAGCGATGTACCAGAAAAGCGACAATTCATTACAAAAGTAAGTTACAAGAAGTTCTTAGCGCTGGTTTGAACGAAATTACATACGACTACGTAGATTCCAAACAGCATTTTTATGTACAGTATCATGTTGCAGCAACAGACGTGAAAGCACTTTGCAAAAAACAAACGACTCTTCAAGCAACGGCTTACCTCGGGTTTCCCGCGCCTCGGAACAAACTCAGTTTAGGCCAGGGGTCACCGACCTTTTTGAAACTGCGAGCTACTTCTTGTGCACCGATTAGTGCGAAGGGCTACTAGTTTGATGCACACTTTTGAAATAAATTTTTTTCTGAATTTGCCTTCAACTATTTTAGTATTGATATTTGTTAATGTGAACACATTGATCATGCTAATGTTATTTTTAGAACAGGCCCGCGGGCGACGCACATGGTCCTTGTGGGCGACCTGGTGCCCGCGAGCACCACGTTGGTGACCCCTGGTTTAGGTGCTCCAACCCAGCCCGTTCGTGGCAGCATAAAATAGAAAAACACTACAATCTGATGCTTTACTTGCAATTATCTAATTCCAAGGACAAAGTTTTCTTGCTCTTGCTGCTGAAAATTAATTGATTATTTTGTTAAAAAACTGATATGATTTAAATGTGTCACATATTTTAACCTAGAAAATATCTAACGCCAGTGACTCTCTGTAAGAAATTTTGCTAGCAATTTTTTGATCTGATTTTCGATAATAATCATGTCTGAGGAGATACTCATTTTATAGGTGAAATTACATAAAACACAGGTAGCAGCCGAAGCAGCGGTAAGGCAGGGGTCTGTAAAAGTATTGAGGGAAATGCAAACTTATAAAAAACAAAACTTTCTTCACCAATATATTTGTTTCTGTTCAGCAACATTGTTAACCTAAAAGATAATAACAGAGAGTGTAGAAAACCATTCTGAATGTTGTGGGTACGTGAATAGCTGCAATAAATTAAATAAATTTGATTCAACTAGATCTTGTTTACCATGAAATTCCCTATGATAAAGTACTGTGATAAAAAGTTAGCTCCGCGCCCGTTGCTTCCCTTTGGAAAGAACAGGGGAAGCAATGCCCCCGCTCTCCGCGCGTCCCTGAGAGCAACTGTAAAGTACACAATTACAACTAATATACTTAACGCTGTTGCCCATTTGCAATTAGAAGTTGCAAAAGCATTCAGGATTTATTTAACATCCCACAAATAAAATTCATCGTAATTACCTTCAGAATCACATCAAATTCATTTCAACATGAAGTTTGTCAAACAATCAAAGATCAAAAAATTTCCTAAACATCAGATCTGTTGTCGTAACATACTGTTCAGTTTTATCACTGCTCTAAAAACATGCGCAGTTGCATGCACTGTGAATGCTGGATTTCCGTCCATTGTGACGCAGCTATAGAATGAGAACGAAGTGGGAAAGTTCGCAACCGGCCTGGCTATCTGCAAGCATTGTGACGCAACCGTGAGTCAAACCAAATGCGGGCGCTGGTTGCTGGAGATACAAACGACGCCTTAAAAGACGTCACTAAGATTCGTAGAATTGCTCTCTTTGCGAACCTTGGTGATCTTGATGAGATTTTGTTTTCAAGACAGAATCATAAGTTTGCTTCAAGCTATGCATACAGCCAAATATTCTGAAGTCGAAGCAAGCTACAAAAACTGTCATATTGACATATGCTTTAAAACAAAAACCGTAGTTGCACATGCAGCGAAATGTTGAACCAGTGCCATATTTTTACAAGTATTCAATTCAGTCGTACGCAACTTTGCCGGTAGCAGTAGCCAATGCTTCGAAGTCTCAACTGCATTAAGTTTGTCGCTGTTGCTGAGTTACTATCAACGTGTGCTGACGGAAGAGCTCTTGCGAACATTTTCCTTTGGCCGCCACTCACGCCAAAGTAGCGAATAGCGGTAGCGGTAAAATGGTGGTAGCTCGCTACCGCATCCGTTATTTTTTTCCGCTGACGCTACTGGAAAATTAACTCGCTATAGTAGCTCGCTACTGCCCAGCTCTGTATGCCTATTTTTAGGAATTTTGTGATAACTGCGAAACACAATTGCTTTCACTTGGTCCATAAGATATTTTCAAAGTACTATTGGGCAAATAATTTCGAGCAAGTGTTCATATCGGCGTACATTTCGAAAATAAGTACTTTAATAAAAGATTAAGCTACTGTATTTTAATTTTTTATATCAAATCATCACTGCAATGCAAAGGTTCGTATTACAGTTCACTACTATGTGTGACATGCGCGAAACCATTCTCAAGACTTAAGCAAATTGGATCGAGATGTGTTTTTCAAATTGTTGTTGCTACAATGTTTGTTCTTTTTATGAGTATTTCAAAGCAAATCAATTCAAACTTTGTTTTTCGTCAACCACAAAGCTGTGGTTTCACTGAGTAACCCTTTGCTTTATACTTCCAGGTAACAACCAACAACCACAACCAGTACCAGAACCATGACAAGGACAAAAGCTGGCGAGGATATTTTGTCTAGATACAAACTGGCTGAAAAGTGTTTTGCAGTTACAAAAATGTTGAAGTTTTACAATACATGAGAAACGTTTCACACGTGAAGCGTTTTTGAATTATTTACGAATAAACTCTTCACTAACAATATTTTACACGTATGAATACCCATTAAAAAGTTTGTGATTCACTTCAAATCACAGATGAAAGAACGTCGAAAACTGCCTCTTGTTTTTTGCTACACTGGAGAGCGTGGAAGGTTTGCAAGGGGTGTGGAGTATGTCTTTCTGAAAAGTATTAAGTGCATTGCTTTTATCATTGGTAACTTCACTGTCATTTCACTATAAACGCCATTAAAAATAAAACCAACAGTACATTGAACCAAAACTGAGACCTTTGCTCAAAGTTGGATTTATGAGTAACGACGACCGTATGGTTTGATGTCTTGTCTGTTTGGTTTCAATTTTAGCAGCAAAGCGAATTTTGTCACAGGAATATATCATGCGTGACGATTTCGTTACAGATTCTTGACTTTTAACTCTTACAAAAAAACTTAAAATATTAGAGTACATTCTTGAGTGAGAACATCGTTCGGTTCGGAGTTGTTAAAACACTTTCGGCGACCAGTGCGATATGTTTAAAAACGAACTGCTTTTGAGCAAAGCGCCATCATTCTTTCTGAAACATACTTGACTTACAGTGAAGTAGACACCCCGGGCATTATCAAACCTCTGCACACCAATGTCTCTGCATCAGCAACGTGATAAAAGGAACATTGCAATTTCCTTTCTACATGTAGCTGCGTGGCCTATGACGCAACTAGAACATATGAGGGATGAAGAAAATTACTCGGTGATAACGTATGAAAAAAGTAGTGACAAAACTCACATAAATCACAAGGGGCGGATTAAGGGTGGGCTAACTGGGCTACAGTCAAGGCCCCTAACATTTAGGGAGGCTCCAGTTCCTAAGTATGTGAAAAATACACCCAGTGGTAATTCCAGAAATAAAAAGTGTGGGTGGTCACTGCGGGGTCAAGGAAAAAGTAGGGGGGCCAACATAAATATCTATCTTGCATGGTCATATTTTGTTGTTTGAAGATTAAGTTGCTATGATTAACCTTATCAAACCCACCATCGGCTTGTGAATATCGTTAAATATGAAGTAACGTTATTATTCACTAGAAACACCGAAACGCCACTTTAGATACTATCACACACGTGTACTGTTATGTCATTTATTATGTGCTAACCATGCAAATTCCACAGCACTGCAAATGTAAAGAAAACACCATATTCAGTACACAATTGTGCTGGGTCCACATGAACGTAAACAGCTGCACGAAAGTGAAAACAATTCACATGAAAGCTAAATGGTTCCAACGACGAATTCTATCTTGATACAGAGACAAGATAGGCTGGTATTACAAGCAAAAAAAAACATCTGCCAACGGGTTGGTGATTACTGACTACGGGTATCCGTTTGTGGTAGCTTATGGACATTTTGTGATTGTGGTGTAAACATAACAATGTTATGCAACTACTATTACGAGTGTAATGCCCATCTGTAGCGTGGATAGGGTGAGGACTATTCAATGCAGTATGCAGTTAACAGCACTGAGGTTTCATCAGCAGTTGCACCTAAAGTAGTACAGCAGCGCCGCAGATGGGTGTACATTGGCATTTAGGGCGTGTACCTGATAGCAAGATGTAACAGCAGGTGAATAGCTTTGCAGAATATTCCCAACAAAGTTGTTCATTTTAATATTCACATCGAATTTTCCTATGACTGATCCTCAAAACATGACTTTGTAACCCTGCGTTATTTAGGACTGTCTTGTCATAAGCGAAACATGCATTAGTTCTAAACCTAAAAAGATTCAGACAAATACAGTAGACAATGAGCAATATAATTCTCACACAGATACCCGCGCAGTCTACGTTAGAATTTTATATCATCATCACTTCAAAGTATCTTAATCCTTCAATGATCATGTCGATTGTCAAATTCATCAACGAAATCATTTAAATCAGTTTCAGGTCGTACCTTTCAATTAAAAGTTGATCAGTGATACCTAACCTTTCACTGGTCATGGAATTTCTGGGAAATGTTTTCACTAATTTCATTTATGAAAAACTCATCTTGCATAAACCGCTGGCTACGGGAAAAGTTAGAGCTACCAGCAGTGTTCCCTCTAAGAAAATTCTACGCTGAGCAAATATTTGATTTAGTGAGCATGAACATTTTAATGCTGAGTTTAAATGAATTACCAACTTTCTGAACCCAGTTTGGGAACCGCTGGTCTAGAAGAAGTTTAATAAAAAACGAACAAATTACATTTAATTCAAATAGTTTCTTCTTGTTTTCGTGGTTTTCCAATGTTTATACACTTTTTGCTGAATCTTCGTAGGTAGCTGATTCATCATCACTTTCATCGTCAGCTGTTCCCGATGCTGTAATGATGGACTTGACCATCATGAGTTGGTCCAAATGATATGGCTCCAGCCTGCACCTATTCTTTGTTTTTATTCTGTTCATGAGGCTGAAGCCTCTTTCACAGTCGGCACTAGAGGCTTGGAAGGAAGAGCATATCTGATGGAGGCAAAGGATAGTTGAAAACTTTTCATGCCTAAAACATATTCTAGCCAAGCCACTCAAGCTTACGCTGCCGCTTGCTTTAAACATTTCCTTTGCCAAAAGCTTGAAATCATTGTAGGCACTTCTAGTATCACTTTCGTGCGGAGAGCCCTGGCAGTGAAAGAAGCAGCTGAATTGTTTTAAGAGCTCATCTATCTCATTTAAGCCAAAGTCAAAATCAGCTTGTATTATGCGGTTGTAGTCAAATATACACCAATTAGGTAGTTTGAAATCGTTCTTTCAAATGATTACACAGTCTTTCAATAAATCTGACTACTGGAGCCATTTCCTCCATAGCTAAATGTTGATTTATTTACCAAATCTTGGACAGTCGCACTCCAGTGTTTGTGTTCACCCAAGTACTGCACCTGAAGCTTGGCAATCTTGCTGTAAGCGACTGTTTGTGCTTCCATAGGAGTTATATCACTCTTTTGAAATGTCCTTGATAAATCTGCAAGTTCTGTTAGAATATCGTTAAGGACAAACAATGCAGCTTTAATTTGCGTTGATTCCAGTTTTGCAGCGTAGAAAACTGCCACAGGATCACGAGCTCCTATTTCTTTGCAGTACTCAAGAAGTACATCATAGTTTTTACTAGTGCTTGTATAGCAAAATGACGAGACAACCACCTTACATCATGTATGGCTTTGAAACATATTAGGCTATGACCAGATGCCTGAGCAATAGCCTGCAAGCCTTGCTTCTTAACTGAGGATCTGCTGAACATAGTATAGACAGTTCTTACCAACGTTTCAATGTCATGCATAAGAGATGCTTTAGACCAGTGCTTGTCAACCGGGTGTATTGTACACCACAGGGTGTACCAGAATTTTCTAGGGGTGTACCACTGTGATGGGGTGTACCAGGTGTGTGCTCTTGAAGAACAATCGCATTGTCTCACATTTAATGTTCTTAGCTCTAGCTCAGTTTGTTAACTTTTTACAATTTTTGAAACCGTATCTATCGGAGA
>Ga0210059_1014553_pt1 | contig 11603 bp, 6 predicted proteins | sample Ectturendosymbi2_FD_188042 | JGI IMG/M metagenome (GOLD analysis project Ga0210059, IMG submission 188042) | Ecteinascidia turbinata endosymbiont from Florida, USA - Sample 2 (SPAdes) (version 2) | ecosystem: Host-associated > Tunicates > Ascidians > Unclassified | place: Key West, Florida... | reverse complement strand
TCGCCAGCCCCCTGGCAAGCTAAATGTAAAAATAAGGCCCCCACTTAGCTTATACTTCGGTTTTACTATTATTTTGGTTTTCAGCAGGACGTTGTTTTTTCGTTTTTAAAGTATTTTCCGGGGATTTTGGGTTTTAGTATACCCATCCACATCCAAATTCAACATCATTTCTCAGTTTTTTTTTTTAGTACTGGCTAGTGGGCCCCTTTCAGCTACTGGTAAGTTTTCTCCCCATGGCTCAAATCTCCATTTACGCCACTGCCAATAATCACAATTGACTCCCAAAATACAACAACTATACTTAAGCATCTGATGCGGAACGACCCGACTTTTATGATCGACTCGCATTCACATGGGGACTTGAACTGTTATCTTGATCAATTGGTAATCTCTGAAAAGATCATGACGTCTGCGCACGGGGCCATTACACTAAAGAGACGCCTCCCTAGCTTCTGGCCTAATTGGGCATATGAACTTCGACTTTTCTGCTAGGTGATTTCTGTTGGTGCTGTCCCCTTGGAATTTGCCGATTTCATGTAGTGGTAATCGCGTTGCCATTACACATCCTTGAAATAAATGGTCAACTAACATTTAGCAATGACTTCTTCACTCAACCACTGGCAATGAAATAAGTTAGGCGATAGCACTTTTACTGTGCAAGCAAGCTAAATATAATATTCAAAGCGTATAACGAACCAGCCCTAGTGAATGGATGATGGCACGTCACACTACAGAGAATCACGATGAATGTTCAATAAAATCTGGTTTAAATTTCCAGAGCGTGCATCCCTGAAGACTTTGGTGCTTCGTACCCCCTGCTTTGGCTCCTCGTACCCCCAAGTGGTACGTGTACCCCCGGTTAAGAACCACTGTTATAATTGCTGTTGGGGGCCCCTTCGAAAGCAATGTGCTTACAAATGACAGTTGCTGTTGGGGGCCCTTTGCAAACAGAGTACTTATAATGCAGTTTCTTTAAGGCCCCATCAATGAACTTCAAAAGCAGAGTACTTACACATTTCAGAGGCTGTTCGGGGCCCCCTTGAAAGCGAAGTTCCTGCATATTACAGTTTCTGTACGGAGACCCTTTGAAAGCGGAGTACTTACACATTAAAATTTCTTTTAGGGGACCTTCAATGAAGTTTGAAAGTGGAGTACTTGCACATGTCAGTGGCTGTTGGGAGCCCCTTTGAAAGAAAATTACCTTCAAATTACAATTGTTGTTGGGACCCCTTTGGAGGCAAAGTACATGCACATTACAGTTTCTGTAGGGGGCCCCTTTGAAAGTAGAATACTTACTTATGATCTCCTTTGTAGTATATAATATGATTGAATACAAAAGTTTTTCATCAAAAATAAGGAAAATTTACATGCGTAGCACCTCAAGGGGGCCCCCAAAAAGCGGGGCCCGAGGAAAGTGCCTCGCCCCCCTTAAACACACCATTGCATGCCACTCAGCACAACAAAGTAGCATACCAGCGTTATGTTAGCAGCTTACTACTTCCACTTGCTGGAAAAAAATTACGTTAAAGTAAGACGAATTATCATTGATTTAGTTGAGTGCAACACATACTGACAAAAGAATTTCGATTTTTTTGTGAATATAAAAACCGTAGCAAAGTAGGCACTACCACTATCATTTGTGACATCTTGAAATTAAATCACTTTCAGGGAAATTTTGTTATAGAAATTCAACAAATATCCTGATCCTGTCCTGATTCAATTTTTTTCAAAAATGAATACCCAAATCCGATCCTGACCCGAAAAAATCGCCAGCATCCTGCAAGATATCCAATCCTGTTCCTGTAGATGCTCATCTCTGTTTTGTAGTGGCTGACGCAAAGCCAGTGGTCAAGTGCTACCAAGGTAAAGGTAGCCCGACTTTTTCCAGCCCGACTTTTTCGTTGGATTCAAGAAACGTAACTTTAAAAAAAATTAAAACAGCACATAAGAAAGACTTTTAAAACGAAAAACGCACGGGAAGAATAAACGAATACAATTTCTGGTCAATCAAACCCATGGTTTGGAAAACATGCATCAAAATTGACCAAAATGGCCATCGCAAAAAGTGTTCAACAACAAAAACAAACATATGTTTCATCAAATATTAACCAATTTCCGGGAAACATAAAACAATGGGTTTTATATCATTTTTTCAGTATATAAAGAAAATGATATAAAAATCATCGCTATATGTTTCCTGGTCAGTTGTTAAATTTTAAATTGAATCGAGGAATTGTGCAACGGGATGTGAATGCAAAATTCTTGCATTTACTGTCTATAGGTAGGTTCACGTTTCGGTCTCGTATATTGATATAAATGTGTAACCCGCGATCTTCGCAGCAAACAAATGTACTATGATAGACAAAGAAATAGGAATAAAAACTCATCGTTTTACGTTTCCCAGAAAGTTGGTTAGTATTTGATGAAAAATATGGTTGTTTTTGTTGTTGAACGCTTTTTGCGATGGCCTTTTTGGTAAATTTTGATCCTTGTTTTCCAAACCATGGTTTTGATTAACCAGAAATTCTATTCTTTTATTCTTCCCGTGCGTTTTTTCATCTTAAAAGTCTTTCTTATGTGCTGTTTTGAATTAAAAAAATCGCGTTCCTCGCATCCAACGATAATTCGGACTGGAGGGCTAAATTTACTTTACCTTGGTTCAACTGCTGTATCCCGGTAATATTTTATTTGATGTGGTGGATTGGATACTTCAGTTACTGGAAATTTTACGTCTTCGCTCTGTCTTGTTTTAAGCGATGTTCACAAGTTGTTGTGTTTGGTTAAATGTACAAGACCACAATGTATGTGTATCTTTAATCTTAATGCAACAACAGCAGTGCAGTTTCAGCCAAGCCAGCCGAAATGAAATGCAGTTTACTTCAGGCTATCCCGAAAAAGTCTGTTGATACCTTAATCTTGCAAGTTTGCAATAGGCCTATAAGGGAGATAATTTAATTGTGTGAGTAACTCAGTAAGGCTTTATGAAGTGTATTGAAAAAATTAATAATTGAAATGGTAGCAGTACATTTACTAGGTTGCTTCTTCATTGTGCTTAATCTTATGCCCAAGGCGCAAAAAGTGAAATGAAAAAATTGAACAACAACAAGACAGAAGACTTGGTTCAGGCAAGAACTGAAAGTGAAAGACTAAGTGTTGCACAAGATTTGGTTCAGGTGAGAACAAACAACAAACATACGATTATGTCATGATTGCACATTTTTGTAGTGTCTGCTGTATATTTTGCCTCAGCAGAAAAGCTGTGCTTGGGCGATTTGGCTTTTAGTTCAACATCATGTTTGGTTGAAGTGGTCATGTGACAAGTAGGCCATGACTATGACACACAAAGAGACAACAGGTTTAGGGTTGAGGTTTAAGGTTAGGGTAGGTTGCAGATACAGTTAGAGTTTGGCTTACAGTTCATGCAACGCAAGCATGAAGCCAATGGCCTAAAGGTTTATCAGCACAGAAACCATGACAATACTTGTCCATCAGACTGAGGCGTTTCAGATGATCTCTGCGGATGTTTGCTGCCACACTGTGACACTGTAATGCTTTGGGTGCTTGTCACTTTAACTTTTTGAATGCAAAAAAATGTTGCTGTGACCATGATGCAAAGACAGTGCCAGATGTGACCTTAACAAAAAAGAGCCTGAGATCAGTGTGGTTCATTGTAAAAAGGTTAAGATGTTGTTGCAGCCGCTCAGTTGGCTTGGTGTTGCATGTGCAATGCGCCATGACTGGTACATCTTTCTTGAAAACTATTTGACATAAGATGGCAAGTTTACAAAGCTAAAAGAACCTTTAACTTGTGAAAATCAGTATTATATAGCATTTCAAAATTTGAAAATATTTTTTTCACTAAAATCTAGATGCAAGGAGAATTGTGACCACAGTTTCATATGCATTTTTTACCAATTTCTATTTTAACTGTGATAGTAAGTTCAGTTTTTGATATAACTCTGCTTTATTCAGTCTTGGCTATCTTTTCATTTTACCCAAGCACATATATGCTCAATCTCCAGAAAGCTTTATTTTGACTTTTTATGTACTTAAAACAAGAGCTTTTCGTTGGAGTATGACATCATTTTCAAATATTCAGTTGCACTGTCGAGTCCTTCATTTGCCATGGCTAAAACTCATTGCCAAGTCCCTAAATATATAGAATATATTTATGATTGTAAAATATTCAATTTTTACCATTGTTTCTTGAATCTTGTACTTTTTTATTTGAAACAAATTTTGTTCTTTGTTTTTTTAACAAATAGTTTGTTATAAATTGCACAATAATTTTATACTATAAAATCAGTGATGGGATTCGAACGGTTTGCAAGAACCAACCTGTTCGTGGAATTTCTTTAATCCCGAGAACTGGTTGTTGGCTTAAGTCAGGGATTCTCAATTTTTCCCCATGAACATCTTTTACTTATAGCTTATTTTGGCAAACCTCTCATAGACTTGTTACTGTGAAAAACAAGATTAAAATTTGGGAAAATAGCTAAAATCAATCATTTCCCCTGCTAGACTGCATCAGTGGGCAACAAAGATTAACCTTTGCACTTACATCGGGCTAACCAGCATGGTTTGCTTCTGGAGACTGTGATAATGAGAGGATCTGTTATTAGTGAGTCCTAAAGTGAGAGAAGCTGTTCTTAAAAAATTTGAATCCCACCACTGTATAAAATCCATGCTTTTGCAGCTAGCTCATGTATGAAACTCCATTATGGTATTCAAGGATAGTAGAGGCATTGCAGATGTTCCTAAAAACTGTTCTCAACACCTGTAGTTTTGAAATATGTTGCAAGCTCCTGAAACCACAGCATTATACTGTAATTTGAAAAAGAGGCCATATATTTTCGACTTCTTTTGAAGTAGTTTCTGTCTAAAACATATTAATTAATAACAAAAAAAGTTTAATTGAATGTGTGCTTGAATGGCCTTTGCATAAGTATTGTATGTCTTTATTCATGCCTTTTTATTTCTTCAAGAATGTAATGCTTTCGTTTGCTTGTATTTTTTATTATTGTGTTTTGTGCAATTTTTTTTTGTTGCGACGCTTACAATATATCTATGCATTGTGACACTGTCTTTGTTTTAACAAATTTTTGGGTTGCCTCGACTAGATAACTTTAGGGTTTTTTCAGTGTCCTGGTTTCGAGTACATTCTGACAGTGTTTGCTTTCACATTGCTGTGTTGTATCATAACAAATAAACATGTATTAAAATTGTTTAGCAATTTATACAATGGGGTATTTGTTCAGGTTATTTTGCTTAGACCTCAGCAGCTTTGTTTTTGATTTGTGGTTATCACTAATGGAGCTCAGGTTGGTTCCAGTGGCTTGTCTATGATAGAATGTTTTTATTTGTTGAGCCTCATTTATGTAGCAGTTCACAACAGATGCATATGTTGGAATTTGTTTTTCAGGGACAGTAGTCTTTACATGTAAGTTTTGTACTTGGTTCTTTCTAAAATTAACACAATGTTTCAGCAAACATCAGATGCATTCTACCAAACACAAATAGCTAAGCCAATTTCTGCAGTTAGTTCATTAGAACATGCATGTCTGCTTGATATTGACTCTGAGCCATACACATGTCGAAACACTTCCATAGTCTGCACCATTGGTAAGTAATGACTTGTGCAAATATTTAACTTGTTTTACTGCTGTAGGATTAGCAAGAGAATATTTTCATTGTTGTCACATATCCTGAATTTCTGCAAACTATTTTTAAAACTAATCAGATGGCAGCGTTATACTGTATGAAGACATGACTGTAAGTTATTATAATGGTAGTAAATACTAGTGGCAGTAATAATTTATTGTCTGGAAAAGAAAACAGGTCTGTTGTAAATTTACAAAAGCTTGTTTGTGTAGTAATAAGCAGGTGTACTTAGCATTTCTGGCAAACCAATGTGCTCAGCATTCTGGCAAAAGCAAAATTAAGTGAGCTTGCCATGTCCATCAAGTGGGATTCAGACACCCTTAGTTGAAATCAAATAACTATACAACAGGCCTTTCACTATTATGATGCTGACATGAATGTCATGCATTATTTCAACTTCAGCTTTGTGTGGCCACAATGATGCAACCGGCTCATCAAAATGGGTGTGCTATGCAACTTTGGTGCATTGCAATAGCTTAAACCATGCTAACTTATCATTATATATTCATACATGTGTTGTGCGAAATCAGATTAACTTGCAAAATTAAGAACAAACATAAATAACTGTATGCTGCTTCGAATATTATTTCCATGAGTTACAGGCTTGTAGAAATTATTTGCAGATTTATGAAATGATGAATACATAAATCAGTGCCACTCTCAGACAAGAACAAAAAACATTTCTGCTCAAAGCATGTCTATCGTGTTAACCTTGAGAATATAATTTCAGATTCTGGTATTCCACAATATCAACCAAGCCCTCAGAATTAGCCGTTGCATTGCCTTATTGTATCATCACCAATGTGATGTTTGGTTGAACTGCCTTGCAATTGCAAAATTTTAAACCTTGTTGGTTTTTATTGTCAGTCGTCTACGTGATTGAAGCAGAATGGTTGCTTCCTGCCATTTACTGATTTTCACGTACACTGATAGCTGATCTAAAAATCTTTTTCACATCACAGTCAATCTGAATTCGAGAACATTCCCACATTTTCCTCCAAATTTATCAAAAATCATGTGCACAAAGTTTAACGTATTTAACATGATGAAGCTTAAATTATCATGAAAAGAAGAAAGCAGAGCCCAGTCACATGATTCCTCAAAAGCTTACAGCAAAACTAGAGCTTTTGTCTAACATGATAAACGATGTTATTCTCAGGTCAACCCTCACAGGTGAAGTGGAATTTGTTGATCTCAGTTTAAATATTATGGGTTGGTTCATCACCCACTAATTCATAATTTACTATTCCAGTTCATTATTACCCGTATTTGGCATCAGTACACATTTAGCAAAAGCTTGAAGCTTTCAGTCTAGTTCTGTGAATTCTCACAACTACTAATAGATGCATTAGTACCATTGCAGCTAACTTCTAATAAATGATAAATTCTTGTCAATGACTACACGTCAGGAATAATAGCATCCATTGTCACAAAACGCAACTTGTTTTTTAATTGCTAGATTTTCCATCACTATTAAATACAGTTCTTGAAGTTGAATTCGAAATGTTTTCATAATTCAAAATAGAAAAAAACAAAAAATTAATGTTGAGAGGTGAAGAGTTTTTACCCAGGTACTAGTTTAAAATTAAAAAAATATGCATTTTACGCAATAAACTCAAATGCAGTTGAAAGGAACACTTTCACAGCAAAGAGTCAAACATGATTTGTGTTTACAGAGTATACATTTCACCTGTTGACTAGGCATCCTCAGTTGCTGCATCTAGTTTCATGAGTTTCTATGACACGGTGTTTGTTAAAAAAATGAAAATCATGTTATATCGGGCACATTTAACACACAAACTGGTGCATCAAATATGTTTTCCTCACAGAACACTATATCGACCATATACAACACAAGAAGTGTTAAATAGGACAGATGTAACACATGAAGTGTTAGGTCTGGCATGTAGAAAGTTCTAAACCAGACACATTACTTTTGTTATATTGAACAGATGTGACTCAGAAAGCGCTAAATCGGACAGATGTAACACATGAAGTGTTATATTAGAGAGATATAACACATTAAGTAGTATATCTTTATAGATTTGACTCACAAAATGTTCATATTCAGCAATCTTGCATAGATTGCACTGAATCATTAATACTTAGGCCAAAACAGTTGGTTGGAAAACTGTCACTCGATTAACTGGTCATGCTTTGAGAGCTCTGCTTAACTGTGACAATGGCAGTTAGTGATTTAAATCCTTCCGATGTAGCACTTGATGGGTTACATCTGTCCAAATACTGTGCTCTGTGAGCTTGTCTGATTTTGTAGTTTGTTTGTTAGATGTGTTTGATACAACACAAAATTTGTTTCTTTACAAATGGTGCCCCTGAAGTTTCTCATCCAAATAATATACCGTCCTATTTAAAACTTAGTTAATGTGCAATAACAGCCTCCTCATTTCTTAAAAAAAGCATTTTCATTGAGAGTAAAACTTGAAGTTTTCACAAGTTGTATTAGAAACATTTAAGCAACAACCAACGATTTAAATGAAATCATACAGGACGTTTCATGGAATCTTTGCAGACGATGATAACGCTTGCTTTTCCAAATGTCTAATATGATTACGTTTGATATTTTCGTTGTTGCATTATTGTTTCTTATAACGTTTTCGCTGGTTTGTCAAGTGCTTGCACCACCTCTCCCATGCCGAAGTATAATGTAGACATCGGGAATATGTGACACCAATAGATTGTCATCATCACTATCAATTCGATGAGTCGCGTACCTTGTTCGATAGTGTTGGCCCTCTGATGATGTCATAAAACATACGCAGCAGGAAAGCGTTGGTTGTTAAAAGGACTTGAATCGGTAAGACATAAAAACTGGGTCTTTGTTAAATACTTTATTCTGACTAGACCTGACTGCATGTGCACGCATTTTGTATCTTGACAGTTGCATTGCACAGCAGTTATGTTTTTCTAACTTAGGTCTTCAAGGCAGTACAGAATCTTTCAGCATAAAGGGGTTTATCATGACAGCCAGGCAGACCTCTGCACGGGTACGGGGTGATCAAGATAATTCTCTTATCCAAAGTAACCCCGATTCACCATCTTAAATTGTTGTGTGTTTGTTCATAATATAAATATACTGCCATACTTCATTTGTTGAAGTTTTATAGAACTACAAATCAACCTTAAGTAGTAACTTGTTTGAACAATATTCGTTGAAGACTCCTAAGTCTTGTACCGATACTCTATTTTGGTTGAATTTTGCTGAGCGTGAAAGCCATAGTGGTTTGAATTAGACATCAAACTGGAGTGGTGTTAGATTGGAATTGAAAAATAAGTATTAAAAAAATTTTGGAAAAATTGAGACATGCTTTTAAAAAATATTACTTCACATTTCTCAGTTCATCTATATGCCATGCTCCGATTATACCACTGTTTTGAAGTTGCTTGTACTGCTTCATATTGAAGGCATGCTGATTTTTGCAATTACGCTACAAAGTGATTCGAATGCTTTTTCACCCATTCTACAATGTGATTCGAACTGCTTTTTCACGTTGCAGTGTTGTAGGCTACATCTGCTGAAAACGCAAGCCCGTGGATTTCCGGGTGTGAGCACACGAAAGGAAATGATTGAGCAAACACACAAGATAAATATCTTGATGCCACTTTCTATTTACTGGTGTACTGTCGCATAGTAGTACCCACTTCTGAGTGCGTATGATACCCATGAGACAGTATAATTTTAAGGTATCTTCATAGAAAGTATTTTCAGCTTTGAAAAATGGCTGATGTTTTATGTTTAAGTTACAACTGCAATATTTTGTAAATGATTGTCAATGCTGACATATGGTCCACGTATGAGCTACGCCGCAAGTTCTGCTCAACCTCTTGTCTATGGCGAACGCCTTTCAGCCAAGCAGCTCGTATTGCCGGGAATGTTTGACCGCCGCACATACGTTGTCAACATCTGTTTTCTGTCTAGGTCCAGCTTCTAACAAAGTCGAAATCCTTCAGGAGATGATAAAATGCGGCATGAACGTAGCGCGAATGAATTTTTCTCATGGAGATCACGAGTATCACGCCCAGACTATCGCCAACGTACGTGAAGCAGCAAATTCTTTCAAATCTGATCCTATTTACTTCCGTCCCATTGGCATAGCATTGGACACTAAAGGTGCGTGTAGCAACAGTTCTTCGTAATCGCGTGTGTTTGCTGAAGGCCGTTTTTCTTTCTGATACTTAAACAAGCAGTTCTAACCACACACGTTTGTCTCTAATGCCGTCTTTCGCACAGGACCAGAGATTCGTACCGGTTTGTTGAAAGGAGGTGGAAGTGCTGAGGTTGAACTCGTGAAAGGCAAAACTATCAAGCTGTCCTTGGATGAAGCCAATTTTCAGACTGGTGACGCATCCTGCGTGTACGTTGATTACAAGAACTTGGGCAAGGTTGTGAACATCGGAAGTCGAGTAAGTTGATGGCTGAATTGCCGACAACCACCGTTTCTTGCAAATTCGCTGTAAGAATGCCGCGCAGGTTGACTACAGCAACCAGCCATTCAAGCACGTTCGTACAAATTTTCCTCTGGTATTCTAACATGTAGCTTGTTGTGCATAAAAGTCATTGATTTGTAATGCTGTCGTGCTCATAGGCTTTAATGCTTTTACTTAATCTCTTCAGATATTCGTCGATGATGGATTGATATCTTTGCTGGTAAAAGAAAAGGGTTCGGATTACTGTATTTGTGAAATTGAAAATGGTGGAATGCTGGGATCAAAGAAGGGTGTCAACCTCCCAGGAATAGAAGTAGATTTGCCAGCCGTTAGCGAAAAAGACAAGTTAGTCTGATGTGACAGGACGCGATTTTCAAATTTTCTCTATTTCGCAATTTGTGTCGAGAAACTGCATTTTCTCAAGCCGTTTAACTTTATTATTATTAAACCTCGTAAAAAAGTCCAGTCTGTGTTCATTTTCAATGAATTTGTGTGGAAAATTACAACTCCATATTCAACCTTGTTACATTTGCTTCGCCCTGCGGATTCCATCTAATTCATCAGAGTACGCTTTGTAGAAACTAAGCTGACGATTGCGTGAGAGAGCATACCGAATCTGATCGGCATGAGTTGATTGACAGTCACGTTGCTCTGCCTTTTGTCTCGTCAAAGTAATTATCGTGTATGACTCTGTGTTCTTGTGAGACGTGACCAAAAAGAAGTGCAGCTTGTCAAATCGAATAGACGTTTTAAAACAACAACAAATTTGCTACTAAAAAGAGGGATCTAAAGGCTTTTGCAAATTATGAGTGGAGGCCGCTTAAACCCTGCGCTGGCTAAGACAAATTTCAACGTCACTTCGCCGTGAAAAGCTGCCTTATTGTGAAAAATTGGCAACGTGCTTCAACGTAAAGCGTGCTTTCCTATTACCCTTTCCAGAAACTTTTACTAATCGAACCAGCACTTTTCGACTTTCATGATCCCACCGGAAGTAATATTATGTTCTGTGCAAGTCCATTCTTTGTGAAGTAAAACACGCCTTCTACTTGCGAAAAAATGATTTGTTTCCAGTTGTTGGGGTGAAGACCACGCTAAGCCATCCTCAGTATTGCCCGATTCGCCATTTCGGCTCTGGTCGGACGCGAATATTTCTGTTCTTGGCGAGCAAGTTGTCTAAAGTAAAAAGTGAAGCCCTGCCTGTCACCACTTTCTCTTGAGACAGAAAAGACTTACGATTCGGTGTGGAGCAAGGAGTCGACATGGTGTTCGCTTCATTCATTCGAAAAGCTGCCGACGTCAAAGCTGTTCGAGACGTCCTTGGTGCAGATGGCAAAAACATTAAGGTGCTGACTGTGCCTGCGGCTGTCGTGGCACGCAAAGATATTGTGTCCAGAAGCGATTTGGAAATGCCTGCAAAACGTTTTGAGACTTTTGATCGTTGTTGCCTATTGTGCCCACCACGGTGAAGCACGGATTTTGCCTTGTCCGTTAGAAGA
>Ga0210059_1014552_pt1 | contig 11604 bp, 9 predicted proteins | sample Ectturendosymbi2_FD_188042 | JGI IMG/M metagenome (GOLD analysis project Ga0210059, IMG submission 188042) | Ecteinascidia turbinata endosymbiont from Florida, USA - Sample 2 (SPAdes) (version 2) | ecosystem: Host-associated > Tunicates > Ascidians > Unclassified | place: Key West, Florida... | reverse complement strand
TTGTTGATGATAAAGCAACTGCTTTCTAAATTTCTACTATAAAAAATAATTTTGAAACGCATATACACAAAGAAACATTGTTATAACGAATTATTTTTCTGGAACGGATTACGAAACCGAGTTGTCCTGCTGACTATACTAGAACATTTTAACATCTGCTGTATTATAAAAAATGACTTTTATATATAAAAAATTCCTATCTCATTTATATCCCAAATTGTATTGTGCGAATATAAACTTTGGATTGTTAAACAGATTCAACAAATACTTGAAATTGTTGCAATATTTGTCCTTCTGCTGGCACAAATATTCCCTATTTTTGTTACGCAGCTTGTGAAAGAACAAAAGTTCGCAATCTCTCGCAATGTCCAACAAAAAAATACAAGGAAAACATTTCTACACATGAAAAAAAAAACATATTTCCAAGATTCATCCTATGCGACGCAAACTATTTTACCTCAGTCAGGCAAAACAATTACAAATATTTCACATCCACAATGCGAAGGATTAAGAATTGCGGATTAGGAAAAATCGTCCAATAGCCTCTTTCCTTTCAGCTGTTCTATGATTTCCGCGTTTTCACAACAGTAATGAGCTATTCTCCTTTTTCAATTCATTGAAAATTGCTTATATTTAAAAAAATACGCAAAAGGAGAAAAGGTGGCATTCAACGTCAGTAGCTTTTGAAAAACAGTGTTCTTCACCTTCAGGTTTCAATGTCAACTCTACGATTTTCTCAGAGTCTCTAAATTCAGAAATGTTTAATCGAAATGATTCAAGTTATTGCGGCTGATGTATTGACTTTGTTCCACACAATATTACGAAACAGTCCGCTTTGCAAATACATATCGGTTGTTTTTACTGCAGGCCACAAACATTTTGAACAGGGGAATACAGTGCTTACGGTTTTTATTGACACGAGATGACAGAATTAGTGATGCACTTATTGTTTCTACTGTAATAATGTAAATTTCAGTACCATTCTAACCTTTGCAATATTGCTTGCAATTACATGACAAAGGTGATTTTGCAATTACGTGCATATCTTGTTGTACACTTATGACCTCATTAATATAATGATCAAGGCATTTGGATATGAACAACTGCCTTATCCTCTGCGATTTAAGTACAGCATGTGCACAAGTGACAGAAATCAGCACGCATAGATGTTATTTAATGGAAATCGATTTAGCCATACGGCACCTTCAGTCCAAGTAAATTAAAGGTAAAAACGAGTGGAAGTACGCAAAGCAGTGATTATTACGAAACAAAGACAAAGGATGCGTAAAAAACATTTTGAGCTAACGTTGAAAGTACCGTAAAAAAGCAGTCAGATTGAGCACAAGCAAGTAGTAAAAAACAGCAAATGTGATAAGACAAGACTTACCAGCCACAATCAGTCAAAACACAAAGCGAGAGGAAAGAGCAAAAAATTAGATGAGAAAAAATGGTGCGCCAAACCAAAAGTTATGATAAAAGCAACGTCTAAACAAGGGTAAGTCTATTTCCTCGGACATGGCTTGGATCACCTCTTGCTTTCGGCGCAGTCTGTGTATCTTCCTGTACGTTTGTACTTACTTTCCTCCGTTGATGTTCTAACAAAAAGTCGAGGCCAATACACTTGTGATGAATATCGTCTTTTAAACAACGTCTTTTAAACAACTCTTTAAAAAAAGTCGTCTTTTAAACAACTCTTTTAAACAAATGAATATCTTCATTTCTTTTGAAATTTAAAAAATATCTTCTTTTAAACGAATATCTTTTTCTTTTAAACAACATGCTTACCCTTGTTTAGACGTTGCTTTTATCATAACTTTTGTTTTGGTGCACCATTTTTTCTCCACTAATTTATTGCTCTTTCTTCTCGCTTTGTGTTTTAACTGATTGTCGCTCACTTGTGCACAGGCTGCACTTAAGTTGAAGATATGGGTAGACAAGAATCGCTGCAGTTAATAGAAAGGAAAAGACAGGTTGATACTGATGCTCAAGAAACTAGTAGAGCTTCCAAGTATTGTAGACAAGTGATCAGTATCCCTGTCAGTCTATGCTTTCAAAAAAATGTGTGGATTGCGCAAAACCAAGAGCAAAGATAACATTCTTGAAACATTGGTTAAAAGAAGATATTCATCGCAAGTGTATTGGCCTCGACTTTTTGTTAGAACATCAACGGAGGAAAGTAAGTACAAACGTACAGGAAGAGATACAGACTGCGCCGAAAGCAAGAGGCGATCCAAGCCATGTCCGAGGAAATAGACTTACCCTTGTTTAGACGTTGCTTTTATCATAACTTTTGGTTTGGCGCACCATTTTTTCTCATCTAATTTTTTGCTGTTTCCTCTCGCTTTGTTTTTTAACTGAATGTCGCTAGTAAGTCTTGTCTTATCACATTTGCTGTTTTTTACTACTTGTTTGTGCTCAATCTGACTGCTTTTTTACGGTACTTTCAACGTTAGCTCAAAATGTTTTTTACGCTTCCTTTGTCTTTGTTTCGTAATAATCACTGCTTTGCGTACTTCCACTCGTTTTTACCTTTAATTTAGTTGGACTGAAGATGCCATATGGCGAAATCGATTTCCATTAAATAACATCTATGCGTGCTGATTTCTGTCACTTGTGCACAGGCTGTGCTTATGTTTAAGATATGGGTAGACAAGGATCGCGGTCTGCTCTTCTGAGCCACACTCGCAAGCCGCAGAAGTGGCCATACCCCACTGTGGTAAGCAGGGCGCCAGCGTCCGATACCGGTGCGAAGGCGGTTAAGCCGGATCCAGGCTGTACTTGGCATTCAGTTGACTATCCAACTTAACGCCAAGCTAAGGTGGTTTGAGGTTGTAGTGCCGAGTGTCGCCTCGGTCGTTGACTGCCATATGGCTCTTTGTTTTCCTATTATTTAAATGGAAAGCGGTTGATGTTGTTTCAGTCACACTAAGTTTCAGTTTCCATGCTGAGAGAAAGTCGGAGGATATGCACATATCCTCGGAAAAGGGTTTCTCCAGCTCTTCGCAAGACTTGTTGGAGTAGAATAGAGCCGAGTCGTCGGAATATCCATACTGAAATCACCTGGTTTAGGGAATATTGCCTAAATAGATGTTAAAGAAAGACTCCAGCGATGAGTCTTCTAGTAGGCATTTCTCAAAGTACGCAGACAGTTAAATTGCTCATCGCTTGTTTTGAGTTATCTTGACAATAAATCGCACCATCTGTCCGGCCGAGATAACCCAGAGAAGCGTCAGAGTTAAACCCTGGTGCCATACAGAGTCGTAGGCTGCGGTGAGGTCAACAAGCACGAGGTCAGCGTTCCGCTTTTCCTCGAAACAAGCCTCCATGTCGTCGGCCAATTTAACCACCTGTTGGACAGTCGACCTATCGCGTCGAAAATCATCTTGGTGATCTGGTAGTTGAGGGTCAACAATTGGCTCGAGACGAACCAAGAGAAGGTGCTCAAGCAGTTTGTATGGCAAACATAGCAACAATATAGGGCGGTAGATCCTCCGATCATCAGCTGGTTTGTTGGGCTGATGCATCAGCTGGTTTGTTGGGCTTATGCAATCACTGTTGCGTTACGCCAGATGTTTGGGATTGATAGGTGGCTGAGACATGTGGAAAAGAATTCGTGGAGCCAAGAGCAACATTTTCGGCTGGCTTTGTACCCTGCTCAGGAAACCAAAAAACGCTGTACAGGTCGGGAAACGATGGATGTCATGCAACCCAAAATTTGGCGTTTTCCTGGGACATGTGACATATTATATGTCCGGACTAAACTATTTTTGACTTCCCAAAGTCCATTTTTAATCACTTTCACATCAAAATCTCATCTGCGCAGTAAAAGATGCATAGCATACAATTTTTATCCGCTGTATCCCTAAATGGGATTTTTTAGAAGGGAATTTTTGTGTGTGCGCAGAAAACGTCATGCGCGTTTTACATACGTTTTTCCTTTATATCAAGCCATGTTGCAGGAAGACTCTGCACATAAGGTTTTCGAGATCACATTAGGCCAAACATGTCTTGCACTTAATATTACATCAAAATATAAAGGTTGTAGGGTGCATAAAATAAAAGTCGAGAACAAACTTATTTTCACAACCAGTGTTTCACGATTCAAAAACGGTGAATCACCACACGGGTAAATTGACCCCTTAGCTGAGAATGTTGAGCTATCCAATTACAGTTCGAAACAACTTTTGTACACAGGGCCAGAACACGTTCCACATACAAATTTGTACAATGACAACATTTCATTCTGGTTTTGTTTGGCTGGCAACTTCGGGATTTGGTTTATTTATGGAGTCACATGTCCTCGGCTGCTCCAACCTGAATGCGTTTCAGAAACAATACATGTGGTCTCTAGATGCCTTACAGTTTCTCTCAGCTGAGCTCAGCTTTTCTGGCTGTTTGATAATAAAATCCCTTTTTCAGTTGTTACTTGCAAATATTTGCAAACGGTGTATGCATGATGCATCCAGTGCTACAATGTCCAACTGGTTGAAAATACAGCAGGTGGTCATCTTCGGGATGCTGGCTAAGAATAGCATGCATGGAGCCATTTCATCAGTTAGGCCTATCCACACCATTACTAACGCTGAAGTCCAGTCGTGTCTGGAAAGACAGGTCGTCCTTATTATGTCTCACACAATGTTTTTGGAAGTTCATCCCTTACTTTTAAAACTCCACAAGAAAAACACAGGCCAACGAATGCTTCGAACACTTCTTTCCTGTAAGATAATTCGCTATCCCCATGTCGACGAGCATCACGTGTCGCGAATTCCAAAATATGGTCACCGTTTTTTGGTACCACATCTCTTGAAACACGTCTTTAGCATCGTCTACATGTGTAGGAATGAATTTTTTGTACCTGGTCTGGTACTGATTATATTTCTTTTACTTGCACGTGCATTCTGTAGCCAAAAATAACCTAACAAAATGGCACCATCTCTACTGATTAGTTTACCTCTGTCTGCCAAAGTATATAAGTATCCGAATTTCGGAAATATTCTTGAATAGTATCTTGCTTTCTATCAAGCTCTTCGTGTACCTCACACATTCTTGGTTTGAGCTCAATTCATTTTCACCGGAGTTTTCATCAAATTGAAGAGCTGTGAGCACTTCTTGTACTTTCAACCTTGCATTGTTTGCAAGCCTAGATATAGAAGATAACTGCACAGCAACAACTAGAGAAGCCCTTTGGCCAAACAATATCAGAAAAAACACAAGCCTGTATTTGAGATAAACAGCTACAGGATGCCAGCTAAAAGCAGTTACAAGTCCACTGTCGAGCACTCAACTATGATATATTCCGGATACTTGCATACTACGGCTTCTGGAAAGTTGCTGGAGGTATTCGGGAAGCCACGTGAACTAGGTGATCCATAATTCTGAATTCTTGCTTCATCTAGTTGATGATAACCTCTTTGTCTTCACATACGTATTGGTGTTCACAAGCAGAATGACGGTAAGTACTCCGCAATACAGGGACCGAGTTTCAGGGGAGATGTGCGGGCATGTCCTCCAAACCTTTTGGACACAGGGATACAATAACCTCCTCCCCGTCATTTTATTATATCAATATAGTTGTATAAATTTCGCTGCCAAGATATTGCCAAGGAATTTTTGAAGTGTGCTTATGCAACGTGTCGTATGCTTGGCAAAATTCAAATATTATTCCGATGCACATGACAAACAACGGTATGATTTACGCGTGTTTTTTGGGTCATTGTGCCAGTCAAGGAATCTCAGAGACATGTGTATTAATTGGAATTGTGTTATTATCCTGTCAATTATTTGAATCTCAGAGATACAAGTTCATAGATTCTAATTTTGATGCATTGTTTCTAAGAATAATTACAAGTGTTGTGTTTGTTTTATTTACCTTTTCAAGAACTATTCAAGTGCTAATACTAACGTTTTGTGGACTGGGTAAAGACGCAAATAACTAGTAATCGTTGTTAGGCACTAGCACAATACTCTCTGCCATAACACTTTGGGCGTAGCCAGTGGGAGCAGTTTCACGGTCCCAAAAATATCATTTCCGCAATTTGCCAAATTTACAAAACGGTTTCACTAAGGTTTAGTGAACATGGTGAGGTCATCGAAATGCAACCAAGAATATTGCATTCGTGTGATGCGCATAATAACATGCTTATCACACAAAATTTGTCCCCTAAATGTTTTTTAACGAACTCGGTCCCTGCCGCATTGCAACATTTGAGCAGTTTGCATCCACAATTCCACAAGGCAGTGAAATCAAACAAGAACATTGCCACTGCGCGTGCGCAAAACGTAGTAGTGAACGCACTGTGACGTCACCACAGGCAAAGGTCACACTGTCAAAATCAATTTATATGAAAGAGATCCGATAACCCGTGCGTTATGTCCGAAAAACCCACTTGCATTCAACGCTAGAGTCGATTGACCCAACTGGAAATACTTGAAGAACAAAATCTTGATAGTCCTAGGGTTAAGCATCATGTCTTCTAGGGCACCCCTCGACAGTTTCATGAAATTTATAATAGTTGAAAGTGAATGGCTGAATTCTTGCGAATTTAATAAGGTTGTATTTTTTGAAGAGGTTGCAGTCTGCTGGATGATCAACACAGTTGCGCGCGAGTGCTGGGTCTCAACCGGTTGTAGATCTGAGCAAGATGAAACAAGGTTGCACCTGGCAAGACCTTCAGATCCTGGTCACGGCACCATTTTGTCGCGATCGGAAAGCCCGAGCGGCAAGTGCGCAAAGCTTCACATTGTGATAGCAAGCAAAAATAAAGATCACCGACGAGATCACTCTATTTTTGCTTTTTCGCGCTGTGGTGCAATTACTGGATTGCACGTGTTTGCTCGAGGGTGATTACATGATTAGCGCATTATGTTCGTACCGTTTCTTGCGCAGTTGCTGCGCATTCTGATCTGGTTTCCCTATACGAAGGCTGTTTCTTGTTTATTCGAACCTAAGCAACCTTGTGTGTTTTGTATTTGGGGTTATAGCAAAATAAAGCCTAAGTAAATAGGCGTGCTGCGTGCAAATATTACAACATGCGCCACATACATTATGGTGCTATTCTTCGCGCGCTTTCCATTCATGGTGAACCGCATATTCATCGCCACGCCGGCCGAGGAGTTGCAACACAGGGTCATGTTCAAACAATTAATGTTACATGAACAAACTGATGAAATAAAATGAACAGAGGATATTCAAACGGAAGCAAAGATGTTTAAATTAGTCTTGTTTTGGTAGAACCACGTGGAATGGGAAACCAAACTGACACTCCTTTTTCCAATTGATATTTTGTTCAAACAAAGTCACATTTGTGTATACTGTACAGCCCCTTTTCCACATACGCATAAGCATTTCTGACTTAATAGTTTTGCATAAGTTTTTAGATATCAAGTTAGCCTCACTCACGAAACTCTTTGTGTTGTACGCAGCAAACATTGTGGCATTTCGACAAAACAAGATGACAAGAAAAACTTCCATCAACATGTTTGCTCTATGTGAAACGGCAAAGTTGTTTTTTTGTTGGCATTTCCACAGGTTTGCATCAGTTTTAGTTTTCCCACAAAATTTTTGTCTTTCTGTTAAACCTGTTTGCTTTGAATGATTGCTCAGTTTGGAATATTTCCAAAGATTGAAAACTTGAACAGAGAAAGTCAACATCAGAGTCTTTGAAGAAGCTTCTGTACAAAATTCTACAGATGGAAAGTGCACGTATGTTCGTGAGCATTTGAAACATTTGAAATAAAAGCAAATTTTCAAGCATTAAGTGAAATAAATTGTTTCAAGCATTGAATGCTACTTCCAAGTACATTTTGACCATGTGCAGTAAGGGCATTTGAAATTTGCTTTTTCGTAATTTATCGAATGTCAGGGAAACTCTTGACTGCTCCTGTCTAACATTTCAACAGCAAATGACCATTTTTGTCAAAATATAACCCAATTACGTTAACCACTGACACTTGGTAAAAAGGTATTACTTTAATTCACTGCCACAAAAACGCCACAGCCTTGGCTCAGTATTTAGACGCACTTAAGCAGAACTGCACCACAAAAGCATTTCATTTTTGCGCTGGCCAGTTGGATGATGTTGCAAAGCAACATAATTGGCAAGGAAATAAAAGAATGGCGTAAATCCTGCCTAGGAACGGCTTGTAATTACATACATACCGCATGTAGCAGAACCTTGCCATTCACAGAACTAAACACTTCGTATGTTTGGTAAAGCATTTGTTCTTGTTATATGAAATGTTCCTGGCTTCGAAAGTAAGTTTGTCACGATCGTTCGTGTTTCAAGAAAAACGTTAATTTCTGTAATTCACATCTGAACTGCTACTTTCCAAAGTGATTTCAGATTAATTTTATTGTTTGATATTTCTTCCACTCAATGATATTTTGTATTCTGACTTAAAACCTTTTCGTGTTTCTAGTAAAAGCAACGGTAATGGAATCGTCGTACAGCTAAATATCATATCTGACAAAATCTAATATTTTCCGAATTTGCAACAGCATAAAACTTATTTTTTGTGACCAGAAAACAACATAGGAAAATCCTGACGTGAATCATCATATATGAAAAACAAATTCTTTGAATAAAATGAAAATAGACATGATTTTCCTTTTGCTCTATTGTTGTTTTTTTTAAACCATGCATTGTCTGGTCGAACCAAATTTATGTTTGGGTAATATTCACTTCAGAAAAAGTTTTAAATGGACGCCAAGACTACAAGTCAAAATCAGTTATTCTGTTGCTCATGAAAAGAGTAAAATTTGAACTTTTTGTAGTGTTTCTTAATTGATGCGAGTTTATAGATGATTGAAATCCGTGATGAATGTAATCGTATTGCAACAAACCCCACAAAATCCTTCTTATTGCTGCAATAATTGAGAAATCACGTAAGATATCCCTAAAACTCTTAAGATACACTTTTATTGAATTTGCACTGCAATGTTTGCCTCATTTAAGAAACATCTGCAGCTATCAAACTTCAATAGTTTTACGTAAGCTTGCTTTATTGCATTTTATGTCATGATTATTGGCACAGTCAAGCACAAATTAAAAACGTTCTTTGGTTGTTGTAACGCGGAACCTGAAAAACAAAACAGATACTCCAATCATTTTTTTTTCTGTGTTGGAAATCATTGTGAAGTAGCACAAGCTTCAAACCCTTATCTGCTAACGATCCTAAAATGCTGTGCTATGTGTGAGAAAATAGATGCTGAGATGCTTCTATAACATTGATTAAAGTATAACAAAAGAGACTCTTGCAGACATAACGATCCTAAGATATATTATGCAATTTTTCAGGTTCGCCTTCATCAATTTACTCCGTCACCGATCATTCATTGACCACTTTGGACTTATTAAGACGGTAGAAGACTGCTACGTACCATAGCCTATTGCTGCAATTGCACAGCGGAAACCAAAGCTTTTTTGAAGCTCTTCCATCAACCACATTGATAGATCCCTGCCTTCCAACAATTTTTTTCCAAATGTGTAATAGATCCAGAAATTTCAAAATGTTTTGCTCTTCAAAGTGGATTTAAATTTCATTTCATTCTATTTCGTTCGACGAGTAATTATAGAAGGTCGAATGTCATTAGCCCATGTCAAAATAAATTACAAAGAGACACATTTCGAGACAGAGCGAAATGAAACATTTTTGGTAAACAGAGAAAACAGTCGTATTGTGAAATCACTATCCAAAAAACTCAAATAAACCAAATGGAATCCATTGCGATAGTTCAAAATCAAGTGAAAGCATGCTTGTCAACTCAAACACACGCACGGAAGAGTCCATGATCAGTTAAGGCAGCCAGATAAAAACAACTCGATCAGCTCCGGTGTACCAAATGTTTGAAGGTTAGCAAAAGAACTAAAGTTTTCTTCAAAGAGGTTTCGTAAACCTCGGAAATCAGACATTAGAACAATTCATGAATTAGCAGCGAAAACATACACGAATATAAGTACTATCAAAGTGGGGTGAATTTCATGCGAGGCCAAAATTGCACGAGTAAGGAATCGTTTGTGTGGCATCCGGTCCGCAGAGATTCAAAAAAAATTGAGGTTTTAAATATGACTTCCAGCAAAGAAGTGGAATTGTTGGGGAAAGACTTCCGCATCTTGGAAGTTTTGTGAAATAAAAACTGTTTCGTGAATAAATGTGTTTAGTTTTCCATTGGGACGTTCAGCATTAAAGTTGAACCAAAAGTTGTTAGTTGGGGAAAACGTAAAAAATTCTTTCAAAAAAATACAGGTAAAGTACTTAAGAATGTTGCAAAATGGCCAAACGCTTGACCTTGTCGCACACTGCAATGCGTATTTGGAATGCTGGAACATGGGTTATCCAGCATAACAAATTGGGCTATACTTGGGAGAGTCTTAAGGGGTGGTAGCAACCAGTTGATGCAGTTTCAAAAAACAGAGCTGAATGAGCTTCCAGAGTGTCAAGAAATTCTCCTCGTGGTTGTAATGATTAGCACAGGGCCGTCGCAAGCGGAGGGCCCAGTGGTGCCAGGGCCCTCATTTGAAATGGTTGCCCCCCCATTTCACGTTTGGCCCCCGGTTGCTGCATAAATCCAATAAGGTATTTTAAAAATGTGCACCCTCTTCTGGTTTTTGGCCCCTCTTTTTGTTTTTTGCCCCCCCTGCTGCTAAATCCTGGCGACGGGCCTGGATTAGCAGCAATTTCGTTTGCTTCTTCTTCATTGTTTGTGCCAATTCTTGTAATCCACTGCTAGGACGTTTTTTTTAAATATTTTTGTAAAATAATTATTTATTTTCTAAATATTATTTTGAGAAATGCATTATTATAGTGATTTATAAGATTGCATGAGTTTCGTCTAATCGTCATAAGAAACAAATCCCAACCAAACGTTTGTTCTTATTCAAAGATGGAGTGGAAAGTCAGTATCAATTCATCATGCGTTTCAATCACGAACCAGCATGTGAAGCCACATGTTCGTTTCTCCTTGACTGCAGAAAACCGCTTTGCTGTACCACTTCGTCATACTTCTTTTAAGCAAAGATCTCAAGCATGAATTAGTGTAAACAGTATATCAGCAGTAAGCAGTTTTACTGTAGAAATCACTTCCAAGTTACACTTACAGCAGTGGTTCACAAACTTTTTCTAGCCGTTACCCAAATCAAAATATCGATTATGTCTTAATACCCTCAATAAAATTTTTTCGAATTTCTGGTCGAAAATTTCTTTTGCAGTGATCGCTCATAATAGAGAACAACAATGTGGTTTTGGTTTTGCGTTACCCCCGAAAAAACTGCAAATTACCCCCGGGGGGTAATTTAGCCCCAGCTTGGGAACCAACCACTGGGGCTTAAAGCATTAGCACAATATTAGGTTTAATGCAGTTGGTTGGTCTCTTGACTAGCGGTTTAAGATAGTTTCACTGGTGGACCTTCAATACTGTTTGAACAAAATGGGCAGCAACTTTCAAAACAATTGCAAGAGATTCATTCGCTTCATTCATTGTCATACCCACTTTCCCCCTGGAGACAGTTGGTTTGCAGTAATGTCTTATATTCTTGTTGGCTCAACAACAACACAAGACGAAGCAAGACCAAGATATAATATTGCCACTTGGTCCTTAGTGGATCT
>Ga0210059_1014551_pt1 | contig 11604 bp, 11 predicted proteins | sample Ectturendosymbi2_FD_188042 | JGI IMG/M metagenome (GOLD analysis project Ga0210059, IMG submission 188042) | Ecteinascidia turbinata endosymbiont from Florida, USA - Sample 2 (SPAdes) (version 2) | ecosystem: Host-associated > Tunicates > Ascidians > Unclassified | place: Key West, Florida... | reverse complement strand
CTCTACCGATAAGCAAGACGGCTCCGGGCAGCTGCAACAATCAATCGATCGATCGAACTACAAGCAACGACCATGCACGTACGAACAGCAACCATCACAAAGAGTTGATTTCTTCTTCAAATATAACCCCATCAGATTACAAAGAATTGCTCCCAATGTTTGTCTTTGATGTGACAAAACAGAGCGAAAAACTGAAAAACTCTGTGACTGACATTCAGATAAAGGCTCAGTTTCCAGCAAACGTAGCAGCAAACACAGAAGCTTTCGCCGTTGTCATCAGTGATAAAAGTCTCATAATCCAGAGCGATGGCCAGAGAATGCGTGTTGAATATTAAGTTAAAAAAATTAATATATAATAAACTCTCTAGTGGGTTTGTGAGTTTTGCATTTCTTCTCTTTTTCAAAAAACTGCCAATTTTTGGCAATTCTTTTGTGAAAATGAGTAAATTAACTTAAAAAAAATGTATCATAATATAAATGATTTCAAGACCTACAGTACAATGATTTGTGTATTGAAAGAAAATGCCAAAGGATTAACTCACATGAACAAAAAACAACTATGGAAAATCATTGATGAAAAAGGGTTGACTGACAAAGCTTTTGAACTTGAAAAGAATCACAAGAGAAAACGAATACGAAGGTTAATCGAGGTTGTTGACCTTGAAACAAATGAAAAAATGTTTTTCGAAAAGGTGGCAGACGCTGCAAAATATTATAAAAAAGGTTATGTTTTTTTCATATACAACAATGGAAAAGAGTGGGAAAATAAAAAAATTAAACTGATTGACCATTAGCCATTTTCAGAAAGAATTACAATTTTTTTGCTATTTTTTGTGAAAATAATGATAAATTTCATTTTAAAGAAAATTTCACACTATAATAAATGAAAGATATAACGTTGCAAAAATTGATAATCCTTGTCGATGAAGGACATATCAGAGAATTTCTCGGGAAAGAGAAAACTCTCAAACAATTGAGAGCCGAAGCAAGACTTCGGGGCTTCAATGACATTTCAAAACTCAAGAAAGCACAATTGAAAAATTTGCTTTCAAAACCACAAGACTTGGATCAATTGAGAAAACGAAATCTATGGGTGAAAGGAAAGAAACTTGGAATCAAAAATGCCACAAAGCTCAAAAAGTCACAACTCGTCAACGAAATTGATGATAAGGTGTTGAAATTGTTGAAGGAAAAACAGTCTTCCTTCAAGGGTTTCACAAATCAATTCACACTTGAACCAAGTGGTGATACGGCATATGACCCAGAATCATTGACTGCTGTGAAACGCAAGGCACTCGCAAAAATTCAAACGCAAACCAAAGTGAAAATAATTTTGAGATAAAAGATGAAAAAAACAGATCTCAAGACTGGCCAAAGACTCGTGGAAGAACATCAATTCAGATCAAAAAATGAAATTGTTCTTGAATCAACAGACAAGAACGAATTGTGGAGTCTCTTGACAGAACAAGTCCTCGAGAACCTTGCAAAATTTCAGATGAATTGGAGTGGGTGGACATTTCACTCAATTGTGGCACTTGATATTCACACTGTTGGATATAAGCCATTGACCGGAAGTTCTTGGGTTCCTCTTCCGAAATTTCTAGCGAGCAAGAAGGCGCTCATCAACATGAAGAACACTGATAACCAATGCTTCAAATGGTATATTGCAAGAGCTTTGAATCTAGCAAAAAGGAAAATTAAAAAAACCCAGATCGGATCACAGAACACTTGAGAAAACAAGCAGAGTCTCTCGATTTCAAAGGAATTGGGTTTCCAATCAGTTTGCAAGCAATTGACAAGTTTGAGAGACTCAATACAGAGATATCTGTGAATGTATTTGGATTTGATAACATCTCAAAAGTTTATCCTTTGAGAATATCAAAATTCAATAGACAAAAAGAAATTGATTTGATGCTTCTTGAGAACAAGCATTATTGTCTTGTCAAAAATTTGTCGAGACTAATGTCAATGCAAACTTCAAAACATCATGGGGAGATTGTGATTTGTCGGAGATGTCTCAATCAATTTCCAAACGAGAAAGTTTTGGAAAAGCATGAAGACAATTGCCAGAATCATGATGCAATCAAGATTGTTCTTCCAGAAAAGGGTTCAATCTTGGAGTTAAAAAACAACAAGCATTTGATGAGAGTGCCAATTGTGGTTTATGCCGACTTTGAGTCATTCACAAAACCGATTGACTCACGTCAGCCAGATCCTGACAGAAGCTTCACGAAAGCTTACCAAAAGCATGAACCGTCTGGATTTTGCTTTCATGTGAAGTGTCTTGACAAATCTTCAGAACCAATCTTGTTTACAAAAACAAGAGAGGAAGAAAATGTTGCTGACATCTTAGTGGACATGCTTGAGAAGGAAATTGATCGAGTTTGGTCGTCCGATGTGAAAGAGATGATTTTTTCCGAAGATGACCGGGCAAAGTTTGAAAAAGCAAGAGAGTGCTGATTTGCCAGAAACCGTTTGAAGGTGATGATGATAAGGTGAGAGATCATCGTCACTTTTCCAGGCAATTCAGAGGAGCGGCTCATATTAAATGTAACCTGCTTTTCACAAAACCGAAGCATGTGCCAGTGATATTTCATAACCTTTCAGGTTGTGACACACATCTCTTCATCAAGAATCTTGGGAAAACACAAGGTCAGATTGATTGTATCCCAAACAATGAGGAGAAATATATGTTTCTCGAAAAGTGTTAACGACGAAAACAAGAAATTCAAATACAAAATTCGCTTTATTGATTGTTTTAAATTTATGTCAAGCAGTCTTGACAAACTTGTAAACAATCTCGAACCAGATCAGTTCAAAAACCTGAAGGAACAATTCAATGACATTTAATACATTGAAAATTCAATGACATTGAATTGTTGGTGCGAAAGGGAGTCTTTCCATGTGATTGGTTTGACTCTCTGGAAAAGCTGTATGAAAGAAATCTTCCACCAAAGGAGTCATTTTATTCAAAGTTGAATGACTGTGATATCACAGACAAAGACTTTGAACATGCACTGAAGGTGTGGAAACGTTTCAAGATGACAACGTTCCGAGAATATCATGATCTGTATCTCAAGACAGACGTTCTTCTGCTTGCAGATGTTTTTGAAAATTTCAGAAATGTTTGCATGAAGAACTAAGAATTGGATCCAGCATGGTATTACACCGCGCCTGGGTTGGTTTGGGATGCTTGTCTGAAAAAGACGGGGGTTCAATTTGAACTTATTTCTGATCCGGATACGCTTCTGATGATTGAGCAAGGCATTCGCGGTGGAATCTCAATGATCTCAAAACGATATGCAAAAGCCAACAATAAATATATGGGTGAGAAATTCAGTCCGAATGAAAAATCAAAATTCATCCAATATCTTGACGCTAACAATCTTTATGGTTGGGCGATGAGTTTGCCACTGCCGTTGAGAGGTTTCAAATGGATGACAGATTTGAAAAATTGGAGAGAATTTTCTGGTCAAGAGGGGAGAGGATGTATTCTTGAAGTTGACTTGGAATACCCACAGAAGCTTCATGATTTGCACAATGAATATCCACTCGCTCAAGAGCGGATTGAAATCAATAGAGTCGAGAAACTTATTCCCAACTTGAATGAAAAGAAGAAATATGTTCTTCATTACAAAAATTTAAACAATATTTGGATCTCGGTTTGAAACTAACGAAGATTCACCGTGGAATCTCCTTTGATGAAAAGGATGGTTGAAACCATACTTTGAGTTGAATACGAATCTTCGTTCCAAGGCGCAAAACAAGTTTGAGAAAGATTTTTTTCAAACTCATGATCAACAGCGCCTTTGGCAAGACGATGGAGAATATTCGCAACCGGGTGAATATTCGGTTGGTCAATAATAAAAAGTCTTTGAAAAAATGTGCAGCAAAATTAAACTTTGATCATTGCACTGTATTTTATAAAAATCTTGTCGCAGTGCACATGAAGAAGACAGAATTGGTTTTCAACAAACCTGTATACCTTGGAATGAGTATTCTGGATTTGTCAAAGACCTGATGCATGATTTTCATTATAAATACATCAAGAAAAAATTCAGCTCGAAGGCGAACCTGTTGTTCATGGACAGTGACAGTCTTTGTTATGAAATCGAAACAGAAGATTTTTTCAAAGATATTTCAGCTGACGTCCAAGAAAAATTTGACACTTCAAATTTCTCACCAAACTATCCTTCAGGCATTCCAACAGGAATCAACAAGAAAGTTCCAGCAATGTTTAATTGAGGTTGGAGGGGAAATCATCGAAGAGTTTGTTGACTTGCGAGCGAAACTATACGCAATCAAGAAACTCGATGGTGAAGAAGAAAAAAATTGGCTTGCAAAGGCAACCGAGGAGAGATAAGGTAAAGCAATTGATAGCAGGTTTGAAAAAAACAGCAATCCGTTTTTACCAGTAGCCGAGATATTAGTGCATCAGCTGTGGAAGGCTAGCTACCTTACTGCTAATGATATAGCGTTAGCATCAAAGCCATGCTCTGAGGGTGAGTTCGTGAAGACGTGCATCCTAAAGGCTGCAGAAATCGTGTGTTCTGAGAAGCTACAAGTTTTTGCTAATATTAGCCTGACGAGAAACACTGTGGCAGAGAGAATTTCGGATATGTTTGCGAATTTAGACAGCCAACTGAAGAACAAAGTCAAGTCGTTTGTTACGTTTTCAGTTGCGCTCGATGAAAGCACGAATATTTCGGACGTTGCACAACTAGCCACATTTATTCGTGGCGTTGATGAGACTTTGTCTCTGTGGAATTCCGGGGTTGGTGCCTATGACGGATACCACAACAGCCAATAGTATTTTCAACGCTCTCGTTGGAGTGCTGAACAGGGTCGGAGTAGACTGGTCCGGTGCTGTCAGTATTACTACAGGTGGCGCGCCATCAGTGATTGGGGAAAAAACAGGTGTTGCGACAAAATTTAGAGAAAAATTACAGGTTGTAAGGGGAGGACGTGAATTTTGGACATTTCACTGTACTTCGCACCAGGAGGCATTGTGTTGCAAGTCGTCAAAAATGGATCACGTCATGCAAGTGGTTGTCCGGACAGTTAATTTCATCCGAACCAGAGGTCTTAATCACTGCCAGTTTGACAGCCTTTTCAGTGATAAGGCATTTTTTAATTTACGTGGGGAAATTGAAAACTTTATGTGCTAATAATCATTTTCAGATAAGCTTGAACTTTTTGCATTAAAGTTATGAAAATAGTAGGAAGTTGTCAATGCTTATAACCAAGGTTTTATGCAGTGATTACATTGGTCCGGCCCGTTTGAGATTAAACTTGCCTGAATTGGCGCCTGAACTGAAACGAGTTTGCCACCCCTGGGCTACAGCATCACAAGCAAATGCATGTACAGAAAGCGGCACAACTGCGTGTTTATAGTTTAACCCAACTTGATGAAGATGTTTATATTCTTCCACAAAATCATTCATAAAATCCAAGTTTGTTGGTTACGAGACTCCATAAAAAAGTCCAGTTAGGAACGGTTGACTACGAAAACGCTTACACAACATTCCAAGTATTGGCCAGAACTGACTTTTGTTACTTTTGAACAAGGGCACACCATCCACATTAAACTGGATAGAAGCGGACTGTAAGTTGTGAACAGTGACATGTTGGTCTAAACATTGTTTAACTCCTTGTTCGATGCCAAAATGGTAGTAGGATCCGCCAGAAGGGATTTGAATTTGTTTATCAATTTCAAAAGTGTTTGGTGTGCTTAACAACGTTCTTGCATCTTTTGGAAGGTGGTTGTATTTTGTCCTCAAATTTTAAGCAATGCTGAGACAGAACTGTGAGTAACATGAAATCTAACTCCCCATTACGACAGCTATTCTGCAAAATCATCGTTGACTGAGTCCAATTCCTCACTACGTTTCACACTGACATTTTCATTCTCTAATGAAAACTGCTCATGTGCAATAGATGCAATGTCTACTTCAAAGATGTCATCTGAGAAAAACCTAGATGGGTCACATGTTTCATCCACGATTGTTTCTCTTCGTTTGGCGGTAATATCTTCTTCAGCAGAAGATGCTTCTCCATGAGGAACTTGGATGAAAGACGTTTTCCGTTTCAACTGATAGTTTATCCTGGCAATATCTTGTAGGTTGTGCTGCAATTCAGCAAGCACTCTTCTTCTTTTAGTCCAGTAAGAAGACATACCACAACAGCATTAAAACGAAAACAAATGCGTTGTTGCGATTATCAAATTTTCTTTGAAATACATATCGCAACTACCGTCAAAGAAACATGAGCAATGAAAACTTCACCACTAAAGGATAAGATTTAGCATCAGCTGGAAGATTACATAGCCAATGCCAGAAAAAATGCAAATTTCTCGGAAACCGAACTTTGGTTTTCCGCAAGCTGTCGTGGAGTTTTCATAAACTTGCTTTCCACTATTGTAAAAGTTTTCTATACAAGCTGCACCTTCAAAGTTGCTGTCTTTCTGCAGAACGTTTCTTAACTTTTGATACTTGATACACCATCCATCATAAAGCTTATATCCACCTCCCTCGCTTTTCATTTCAAGCTGTTTTTTTGCCAGCGTCGACGTCTGAAATGTCGTGCAATCTACTGGTTTAAACGCAGACAAAGCGCAAGGAGTGATCAAGACAACCAACTCCTCTGCTACACAGAACGCAGTAGCAGCCAACAGAAACAGAATGAAATACAGTCGTTGGTGTCGTGGTATCGTTAACGACTAAAGACCGTTGTCACCCGATGATAAGTTCTCGAACTTTATGCATCATGGTGCCGCAATCTTTGCAAAAAGGAGCTGAAGTTTGGTGTCAACGCGCTAACATTGCACCAGCACAACAAACGTATACGTCAACTAGTTTCGCATTCGCAGGTAAGTAATCTCTTGTCACCATGTGCATAACGATGGGGGGCATAATGCCCTGAACACCAAATCACTGCGGGGAGTGCCGAACAGTCCCAAAATTGTCACAAGTACTTTCTTCAATACCGTAGATTTGCTTCTGAATGACCTCAGGTTCGCACATGGGGGCGCCAAATTTGCTTTTTGCCCTAGGGCGCCGTCTAACCGCGTTGCCCCCGTTTGTTACTACACTGCTTTACTATAAAAATTATAGACTCCGGTGAATAGCACAGGCGCAAAGTTAAACGTCAGTTAAACAGTAAGACCCGGAACAAACACACGACAAGCAACGCTACAATAATATTTTGAGCAAAAAAAGCAGCGAACTGATGAAAGTGAGATTGCCCAGTCCCTCCCGATCACATTACGTCCAGGCCCGTAGCCACGGGGGGGCATTCGGGGGCAGTTCCCCCAAACTTCTTTTGTGCCCCCCAAATTTTCTTGTTCCCAGAAAATTTGTTTCAAAAATATAATAAAAACAAAATTCGTGCCCTCCTAAAAATGCATTTTGCCCCTCCAAACCTCAAAACCTGGCTACGGCCTAACTCTAAATTGGCATGGAATTTTGATTTTATCAAAATCAGCATGCTTTCCACCCAACTGACAAACTGGCTGCATGGCATGACTGCATACAACCACGCAGGGATAGTGCTTACATGCATTTTGATTCGTGGAGGGGGTACGCTTCGAGTAGAATGGCTCGACCTTCGGTAACCTATCATGATGGAGCGTGCTTTGAACATACGGCTCAACATGCAAAAACTGCGCAATGTGGCATTTTGCGCTCAAACCGTTCACCAAGCACAACTGCGAGCGCGGTGCTTAGAAAAAAGTTTCGCGGAAAATAAAACAATCTGAATCAAGCAGCGCGTGAAGAACGTCGATTCGCGCCGAGCGCAATATTTTATTACCTACTTCAAAATTTCGAAAGTTCTAGCGTTGCTGCGAAAAACGCTAGTTTGTCAGGTTTCCCGCGAATGACACACCCATATTCCACATTTTTTCAAGACCTGTTACAAAGCTAAGAAGCTTGTTTTATATGTTGATAGTAAAATGCACATTTTTCTTCTGTATATGTCAGGCCCGCAACCAAGGGATGGGCAACCGGGCAACCGCCCCTACAAAATTTTCAATACCGCGTTTTAGTTGTGAGGCACAGCACTAAATTACAATGATTTTGCCCCACCGAAAATAGTACAGCAACAAGTTACAATCGTTTTGCCCCCCCACAGCAAAACTTTCAGCTGGGCGGCCCTGGTACATATCAACAAAATAAACAAAATCGACGTCCATTGTTTGCTTGAAAATTATAATCAAATTAATGACGACCACGTATCAAAGGTAAACACCATAAAATAAATTCCACCTCTTTCTAGACTAGGCAATTTTTGCTTTCTCACAAAATCTGCCCAAATGTACTTAGCAATTCAATCTTCTGGCAACATCAATCATCATATCTGACAAATTAAAAAGATGATTCTGTTCACAATGGCTTTTACTCAGCTATGTTAATCTGACGCAACACTCTAAATAGGGTATACCATAACGTCTGAAAGTCTGTTCCTCTTCATTTAATTTCGCAAACACGTGCGACTATTTGAAACACCATTGCTTCGATTTCGATAAAATACACTTTCTGATTCACACAGACAAAAAAAACATGTTGTAAATTGATTGTTCAATTTTGTGTTCGAAAAACACTAGGCTAGTCTACAAGACAGAAAGGAATCAAGCGACGATCTCATCAATTTAAGACTGAAAGCAAACTTACAAACAACCATTTTGCAAAAATATTAAAAAATAAGAAAACTAATGGTTACAATACGAAAACGCTTTCAATGTAAAAATTATAACGGGAACATCAAACAACCAAAAAATTCTGAAAACATCAAATCTGATCTTACAACATAAAATGTGGCATCACTGAGTGCACTTCCTCATTTGCTCGCATGCCACATTACCGCAGTTGGCGGCTTGGCGCGTAGAGCATGCACGAACTTAACCATATTTGTGATAACAGTCAACCATCGTTCGTTGTTGCTTGATCAACAATTTGCGCCACGGGCTCGTCTGCTCATTGGTAACGCTGAAATTTCTGTTGGTGTGAATAGTTCTTGTTGGTTGTGCGATCGTGATGCACTGTTCTGTCAGTGTCAGTTGTTTGCTTTTTTGATACTGGTTCTGTGTTACGGTTTTAGTTGGTTTTCTTTCTTAATAAAGGTGCTGTTAAAATATATTCGATTCCCAGATTAGTTCAATATTCACCCATAATAAAATACGAACAGCGATCACCATGATAACTCGGAAAATCATATGAAGTGTGTTGGAAGTTCTTATCGGTGTTTTTTCATCAGCACATACAACGTTTTTGAGATTATCAAATGGGTGTCAACTTAGTTCTCGGTTAAGGACCGGCAAGCTTCATTCAACCGTTATAAATGTTCACAGGCTTACGTGTTTATGCGGTGCCTCCTACATTGGGCAAAAGCAACGCAATTTAATAAATCGTACAGAAGAAAACAACGTCACTAAACTAGTCAGTCTGCAGACACTTGCAAGCTAACCCAGATCACCGGGTTAACTTTTGCAATCCCGAGGTTATTGGCAGTGACAATAATTGGCGGCAGTTGCAGATTCTTGAATCTGTGCTGATTCAAGAACACAAACCAGAGCTGAATCCAAACATCCCATCGATGCGTTTATGCATTTTTAACCTGTAACAGAACTTCATGTCTCATCCATCATGTCACGCACCATCACCATCGGCACGTATCCAGCAGAGGTGAGCCATGGACAGGATCAGGATTGGATATCCTTAAAGATTCTTGCGATTTTTTTGGTTCAGGATTGGATTTGGATATTTATTTTTGAAAAAAATTGGATCAGGACAGGATCAGGATATTTGTTTGATTTCTATAACGAAATTTCCCTGAGAGTGATTCAAGATGTCACAAATGATGGTGGCAGTGTTTTCTTTACTATGGTTTTTATATTCACAAACAATCAAAATGATTTTGTCAGTATGTGCTGCACTAATCACATTCAATGATAATTCGTGTTGCTTTATCGTAAATTATTTTCCGGCGAAGTACAAGTAGGCTAAGCTGCTCTTTTATCGCTGGTATGCTGCTTTGGTTTGTTTGTTGTGCTGAGTGGCATAATGCGTGTGTTATGTAGGCCAATATAGTTTATTTCATGGGTAGCCAACTTGCCTTCAATTGGATCGGCTAGAAAATTTCTTAATACCGGCCAGTCGGTAATATAGTCACAAATACAAAATGACAAAGTTGAGTAGCCTATCATATGTGCAAGTACAGTGTACCATCGCCTTAGTAGTGATCAGACACGGGGCGATTACAGCACAAATGTAATCGATTACGATTACTTGCCACCTGCTCGATTACGATTACGAATAAACAAAATCACAATGTAATCGATTACGATTACATTGAAAGTAATCACGATTACAATCGCGATTACATTTGTCTTGAAACATCTCCAGAACTAAAACAAACCCCATCTGCATGGTTTGATGTAAGTATATTTTCAGACAACATACGATATTAAATGAATGCAATAAATGAAATTACTAATCTGTAAGGATCAAGCACTGGAAAAAAATTACATTTATTGTTTGAGACGTTCGTGCAGTCAACAAGCCAGAGGCGTAACCAGATGTTTGAGCCAGACGGGAAACCTAGCTGAAAAGTAGGTGACCTACAAGTCAACACTAAGAAAAAAGTAACTGAGAAACAATGGTGAATCCGGGTGTGGATGGCTATACTAAATCCCCAAATCAACGGAAAATCTCCGAAAACGTAAAAAGACGACAACCTACTGAAAACCAAAAGAATACTAAAACCGGAATACAAGCTAAGTGGAGGCCTGGTTTTTACATTCAACCGGCCAAGGGAGCCAAAATCACCCCTCATCCCTCCCGCCAGTCACTCCAATGCAACAAACACTTTAAACATTAATTAAACAAAAAAGATCAATGTTTAAAATCTTTGTTGTAGTTGACAAACATCAAGACTTCAAATCTTTTACAGTCAAACGACAACATTCGTCCAGCAACGCTGAAAATTCGTTCGTTAATAATTTCATAATTGCTGACTATTTCTTATTACTGCGGGTTACGATCGTCTGCAAGCCAACTTAGCATTGTGCAGCTTTTAACTTGAAACGAAATGAACAGTGATGCCAATATAGCTGCGCATCTGTTTATTGGACCAAATGTCAATGGTCAACAAAACCTCAGTAGTTTCGTTGAGTTTTTTTTTACCAGTAGCCTATCTGGTGGATCACAGATGAAATGCTAGTTATCAGTGTTATGGAAAAGTACTTTCGACTTGGATTAAAGTACCTTATTCTCCTGATGAAAAGTTAATTTACTGTATATAAATTACTGTACTAATTATATACATTGCCTACTCCAGCACTTACATTCATAAGTTCACTCCGAATACAGTATATATAAACAAAACCTGTAACCACGTGCAGCGACTTATGTCCCATCCGTGTTCAATGGCTTCAAGCTGTGTTCATACGGTTACTAGTTATCTAATGTGTGCAGCTCTCTAGATTCAAAGGGGGTTTGATTTACTTGATGCTACTATTGTGACGAGGTGTCACAATATGAATGAATTTATTGGAGTATTGTTAAACGTTTTATTCCTAAAAAGTATTGCAATTATGCAAACCAATCT
>Ga0210059_1014550_pt1 | contig 11604 bp, 7 predicted proteins | sample Ectturendosymbi2_FD_188042 | JGI IMG/M metagenome (GOLD analysis project Ga0210059, IMG submission 188042) | Ecteinascidia turbinata endosymbiont from Florida, USA - Sample 2 (SPAdes) (version 2) | ecosystem: Host-associated > Tunicates > Ascidians > Unclassified | place: Key West, Florida... | reverse complement strand
GCGACGACCCTGGAGTGTGGTCAGAATTACCGCTGCCTTTTTCGTTAGTTTTATTGTGACTGTTTTTGCTCCTGACAGTGCCATAGCAGCCCAAATCTGCCCCCAAAAATGCTTACAGGGCCCCAACGGGGATTTCTAAAAAATATTTCGTAACGGCACATCCCGAGGCCAAATGATCTCTACAACAAAATATCCTAATTTTTTGTTTTTTTTATTTCATATTTTTTAGACACAATTTCGACGGAACCGTCGTCACAAAGTCTTTAGTGCCATCTAATATGTTTCGTTAAAAAAGGCGATATGTCGTAAAATCAAAACTCCATCGGTGAAATAGTCTAATGCAAATAACGCTGGCGTTTCGAAAGCGTCCCTAACCTAACTACACTGGATGGTCGAAACATGATTTAGTGGAGGTTTGACATGAAGGTACTCTGGCAAAGCGGCAGTGCCAGGAAAATCAAGAAATGAAAATACGTAATAGAAATGGTTGACTTAAAATTATTTAAGTGAAGTTGATAAAACAAGGAGGGCATGCCTTGCTGGTTCTGACAATAGCACGTTATTGATAGACGTGTAAGCACCCTAGGCCAGGGTTACCAATTTAGCGGATTTTCCTCTAGATCTAGCGGATTTTTAATTCTGTATAGCTGCTAAATAACTGTTCTGGAAGGGCTACATCCGTTAGATTCTAGCGGATATAATTGGTCTAGCGGCATATGCAATTGGTCTTGTTCAAGTGGATTCTAGCGGTTTTTTATGATTTTTCTAGCTGGAAAGGTCTTTTTAGACTTGGCAACCTGCCCTAGGCAAGATACATTCAAGCGCCAACCCTCCTATACAAAGACTGCGTAAAAGAGAAGGAATATTTCGTACTTTAGAAAAGTTTATTAGATGAATAATATAGGAAATTTAAATTAATAGCAAAAGTATTTACCCTATGCAGCAAACCTGAAAAATTGCTTGAACGTGTGTTCCATTCACTTTCATCAAGCTCATTAACTTTTACTTGGTGGATGTTCGTCACTTTCAGAACTACATATTTGTACATTTCTTGGCTCTTTTTTGGGCCCCCTTTGGCCTAGCGCCCTAGACAGCCCCCTAGTTTGCCTAAATGTAGCGCCGGCACTGATCACGCGGTGTTATTCTAAGTAACAGCGGCAGGTACTGCCCGTCTGTAAATTACTGGACAGAAAAGGATACGGACTGACAAAAACTTTACTGATTTCAAGTGTTTCATATTTAAATTGAGGGAGTTGAAATTTTTTGGGGGGATTAAGCTCTGAATTTTGGGTCCCCTGTGACAGCGTGGTCCCCAATTGGGGATATGGAAGGAAGCTAACACGGTTCTTGTTCCTGATATCGAGTGAATTCAGAATAAAGTAGTATGTTTATGAATTGGAACAACTTGTTCAGTGTAGCGATCACGTGTAGTGCTGATTTGTATGACATCAGTCGTCGCAAACCTTCAAGAGGGTCCCCCAATTTAAAATAACCTAGGGCCCCGAAAATGAAAATTCGCCCCTGATCGTATTAAATTCTCATATTACGTTTTTTTGCTAGAAAAATCCAAGACATGTCACATTTGCAGGATTTTATGGGAGTGACCGGACCTCGAAAAATTTTGACATTTGTAACTGGACCCTTTCTTAAAATAATTGAGTAGCCCTGCTGTAGGATATCCAACCCTGATCCTGTCCATGCTCATTGCTCACCTCTGGTGGCAAGACAACCCTGTTAGCAGAGATGAGCACGGACAGGATCGGACTGCAATTTTTTTGAAAATTAGCGGATCAGGACTGGATCGGACTGAGAAAATTTTTGTTGTTTTGATGTGATTATTATGAACATACCAAAAATTCAATTGTGATCCAATTTCACAGATTTGCAAAATGGTAGTGTGTATTTTGCCATCAATAGCAAAAGCTCCTCTGAGACTATTTTGCAATTCGAATAGGAAAAGTTCCACTGAGACTATTTTGCAATTCGAACTGTATCCACCTTTGTCCACATACAACGTTGAGTTCTAGCAGCAACATGAACATACTTGCGTGGTTAGTGTCTATGCCTGCTGTGCGAATGTTCGTTGGTTCTGTTCACACCATTTCTTTGACACAGCTATTGAGATTACACATTTGATAGGAATTATTTTTATCTACTTTTTCAAAAAGCTTAGGTTCAGGGCAGTGATTTTCACATTGATGGTTGTTTGCTTTTTTTCTAGGAGCAGCAAGAGCTTCTGATAAATATCTTCATAATTTTTTCCGTATTTTATATTTCGCACAATAAATCACTTTTTGGCGTAGCCAAAATAATAGGATTACCTGCCAGAAGTGCCGTCAATAATTTTGTTCGAGAGGATTCAATCAATGACGTCGTCAGTCATTGACGTCATCTGAGTCCGACTGTTTCTTCTGTCGATTTTCTAACAGGTGAAAATTGATACAAAGCACCAGCAAAAATCTGAGCAAGTTTGTTTCGGTAGAGGACATGGCCTCTTCTTCTTCGGTTTCATTCTAGCTGCGCTACTGTTACCTGGCAAAAACGATAGCCTACTTTTTTGTTCAAAATTGTTTTAAAAGCGTGATTATGGCCCTTACAGTAGGCTACTGTTGCGTTCGGCAGCACACGACTAACTTTGTGACCTAAGAATGTCCTGTGCTTGTAAATTAGATAGGCTACATTATGTGATTGCAAAATGGGTCGCTGCTTGAAAAAGGTTGAAAACCACTGGTGCGGGTCTTACGTTTAGGGTGTACGTGATTTTGGTTGAGGGATTAAGTTTTGGGTTTAGGTTTTAGGTTCAGCTTTTGGGTTAAAGTTTGGGTTTAGGTTATTTTTGGGTTTAGGTGGTTTGATGTCATGTTGTTGTTACAAGAACCTCATGCCAATCCAAGTGCATCATCCTTGTTACTTGGCCAATCCAACCAATCGGATTCTTCTAATGACAAAATAACTCCATCAGTGCGTTTGCCTCTGATGGCAAAATAGACACTGGCTGGTTAAATTTTGGAAATGCCAAAAGGCTGTGTCTACTTTGCCTCATGAGGCAAAAGCACTGCTGGAACTATTTTGCCTTCAACTAATCGTATTTGGCTGGAGGCAAAATAGCTCCAGCATTCATTTTGCCTCATGAGGCAAAATAAAAATACATGATTTCAAACGGGCGGATCAGGATTGGATCGGACTGATGATTTAAAAAAATTTTGCAAATCAGGACTGGATCGGATTCAATTTTATCGGATCAGGATTGGACTCGGACTGAAAAATTTCACAGTCCGCTCATCTCTGTCTGTTAGCAAAGGTTAAGTGGGGAAACACCGATTGCGAGATCGGACTAGGAAAATCTGCACTCTGCAGTGTGGTCAGTGGTCACCTTGGGGCAAGTAAGCCAGTAAAGTTGTGTAATGTCTGCAATTACAAGCAGTTGCGCATCAAATTACCCAAGATTATGACTGAAAGGCATGACCTCAGGATCAGCAGTTTGGTTAAACATGAAAGCAGTGATGATTGTACTCTTCGCAAGCCAGCCGAAGTAGGCCGATTTTCTTTAGATCAATCCCGTGAATTTCATCATGACCGTAGCAGCATGCACTGCTTCACTTCGCCTACGAACCAGAAGAACTTCCCCCATTTGGACCTAAACGATGGATATGGAACAGAAAGATTCATAAAACGCAATGATGACGTCAAAGAAGGACTTGATAACATGTTGAAGTGGATGTTGTGTAACAAATCTAGATTTGTTGATGACATACAGCCTCACAAAAAGTTAAAACCCTCTACTGAAGAAGCAGTTATTGGATATTACCCAGATTTTGTTACATGGAGAGGCCATCTTACTAAGTTTCTGTGCACACCTTACGAAAATAGAGATGGATGGATCATGGCAGTTCAAAAATTGGGTAGCACAATTTATATCTGTGAAATAGAATCAAAAAAAGCTAGGCAGAAAAGGACAAATCAATCAGACAAAGAAAAACTTATGACATATTGGGGTGTACGCTTTGAAGGATACATGACTGGTCACTTTCACAAGCCAGGGACTCAGCCTGTAACAAAATTTTTCAAAAATACAGTTATAAATACTAACATTGCTTTCTGTTCTGTTTTACGTACACGTGTACATGGCAGGCATTCTGCTGTGTATGGTGCTGAAGTGGATTGTTGCAAAAATGTTGAAGTGCTGAATCCACCAGATTGCTACATTGAACTTAAAACAAGTCGGAAGATCACATCACAAAGGCAAGAAGATAATTTTTATAGGCATAAGGTAATTGTTATTTTTTAATCGCTTGTATGGTGCAGATCACAACAAATTGCTTAGCCAATCTTTACCCCAATTTCTAGGCTAAGGTATATAGATCACAAACCTTGCAATTTTTGTATTACTTCCTGCTTTTTTGCCTCAAGCAAATTTTTATTGAATAACAGGAAGTTAGCTGTAGTGTATTTCACCAAAGTATTTTTTCCTAAATCAGATAAAAACAGTGAACTTGGTTGTCTTATCTGCATGATTAAGGCATTGGCATGGATTTCTAGTTTCTGTACAGAAAAGTGTAGATCCAGACAGATGGTACAGCATTTGTTGCTTTAACTTAATTGGGTTGCTTCATTTTTTACCTCCTAATTTTTGCCTTTGCTGTGTTGAGTGCTTAAGTGTGTGCCAAACACAATCTCATCACATGAGAAGTTCAGGTATGAATCTACTTTGGCCACACTATTATCAGATCAAAACCTCCCATAATGATTTATCATTTGAGTGGTTCTCAAATGGGGCATTCATCCCCTTGGGGAATGCAAAGGTGCTCCAAAAGGTACATGAAGTTTTTTCAAATATTACAAACAAATTCCATTGTTGGCCATAGCAATCCAGTTACATATTGCAGCATGTAGTGTGTGTTAGTTCTGTATTGTGACATCTAGTTCAGTTCTGTATTGTGTCATCTAGTGAGTATTAGTTATCCACTGAAAATAATGCACCGAATGAATGTCAGCAAAAACATACCTATTGCCTACATGTTTTTCAGCTTAAAATAACATTGGGTAAACTAGTGTTATAAACTTTACAGTATTCGGGGATTGCAAACAATAAATGAATGACTTAATGGCTGCAAGATGAAAAAGCTTGAGAAATGCTGCATTATACTGTGCTTATCACATGCCAGAGCTTCAACACAAATTTTGTTATTTGCACAGTAACTGTATGAATAATTTGCTACTACGTGCTTCTGTTATTATTTTTATTGTTAATATTAATTTCACACTTTATTTTCTATCATTCTATGCGACTGTTTTCTGACCAGGGATGTACAGGTACTGTTTGGGCTTGACTAATCAAAGTTAAATATACCTGCTGTTTCAGCTTCATACATCAGGTTAAAACTAATTTAAGTATACATTTCTGATAAACACCATGAAAATTTCAAATGATTTAACGATAATCAAAGAAATAATGTTCGCTGCAATTTCAGATGATAATATTAGATGAGTTCCTGCCCTATCTGCCACTTTTGCAACCTCTCGGTTGGCATTGCATTGAATGTATGATTCACCACAAACAGGATGTGCATGAAGAATAACACCCATATATATGTGGTGTGAACAAGCAATATTCGAGTGATCACAGCACATGATCTCTGTTGTTGCTTGCTGCCAGTGTGAAGCTTTGCTGACTTGCCACTCAGGCTTTCCGATCGCAACAAAATGGTGCTGTGCCCAAGATGTGAAGGCCATGCCAGGTGCAACCTTTGCAAAAAGAACATGCAATCAGTGTGGTTCTTGTGAAAAGGAGGATGTTGTTGCAACCTCTCCGTTGAATGTGCGATAAACCATTAACAGGATGTGTGCGAAGAATAACACCCATATATATGTGGTATGAACAAGCAATAGTAGAGTGATCACAGCATGTGATTTCTATTGTTGCTTGCTGCCGCAGTGTGAAGCTTTGCACACTTGATGCTCAGGCTTTCCCATCGCAACACTACAAAATCATATGAAATAATCCAAAGTTGAGGTTTTATGTGCAGTTTTGATGGTTTTTTTGAGGTATCAATACTCATCTGAAGTCATGTTTCAGAAAGCAACATATACTTTTTTATATGCAGGCATTGAAATGGTGGGCCCAGTCATACCTGGCTGGCATTCCACAAATAACATGTGGATTTCGTAATGATGATGGATTTGTGGTTGATTTACAAGACTTTGTCACACATGAACTGCCTATAAAAGCTTCTCAGGTCCACAGATCCTGGAATTTCAAGGCTTGTCTCAACTTTCTCGATAATTTTCTACAAGCTATTAAAAACATTTTGCTGGACTGTCACTCACACAAAGTTGTTTATTTGTTTTCATGGAACCCAGGTGACGAAGTTATTCAATATGCCATTGACCATTCAAGTCAACACGCATTTCTGCCAGAATGGTACACATCAGAGTTTTTGAAATATTGATTGTGTGCTGACACTCACTCTGTAATCATGGGCATCAGAAGGAGGTGAAGGGGCTTTGAAAATTTCAGAAGAAAAGTTTTCTTGGTTTCGAGTGGGACAAAACAAATTTCACTACTTCTGCCCCCCTAGAAAATTTTGGAGAAATCCTTCCGACACCCATGTCTGGAATGTGTTATGACTAACCGTTTTTGTGCTCTTGTGTTACTAGATTGTGCTTGTAGTATGGACATGTCTGCTGCAAAACCATAAAATAAATAAACTTGTGCCTACTTCAAAATCATTCTTTCTTTGTGTTGTCTGGTTATGTATTCTTGCCTATGATTGAAGTTGTATCTTCAAAGGTATTTTTGCAAACTACACATTTTCATTATGCCAAGAAACCCACTAATACGGCAAGCACAATCCTATTCAGAAATTTTAGCTTAGTTTATAAGCAGTAAAAAATACTAGGTTCCTTTTTGCATTGTCCTTACCTAATAGTATACGATCATAAAAATATGCAACAGGATCACTAAAATGCTGTTAGGCAGTGGTTCTTAGCTTTCAATACTGGGTTGTTTCCCAGCGCCAATATCCACTGTTACCACATAGTTTTGGCAGGAAATTCAAATCCCAGAAGGTAGATACTATTAGGTTTTTTCAAGCTTTAGGCTAAAACGGTAAACTTGGCAAACATTTTGTTGTCTTTGCACTAATCAGTTGCCAACATAGGAAATCATTTCCAAAACATTTTAGGTTACATAACACTGCAACAAGCCTGGGCCTACCAGCGCCACTTTTTTACAAAGTTCCACTTTTGAGACAATAAAAACAGCTAACACTGGCTTTAAACAAGTAAACTTCATAAACATGCCTAAATATACTTACAGAAAACGTTTCTAATATGTTCTTTCATGCTTTCCTGGCATTTGCCAGCATATCAAAGCACTTACATTGGACTAGATCACAGCCACTACTGCAAGTGCCCTGTCCCACCTAGATGGACCAACTCAAAATAAAACATGCTTTCAAGCAGCCTCTGAAGCACAAAGAGCTTGGATTTTGATTAGAGATCAACCGATATGGCTTTTTTGGGGCCGATGCCAATATATCGGCCATTCATGGACCGATAACCAATATTTCCAAAATTTTTAAATCTTGTTTTCTGCTTCATTATCAAAAATATTAATGTATTCTATGCCTCACCTTTCTTTTAAAAAACTTCAAAAATCCGGATTTAGGAGTTAAAAATTTTCAAATAGTCACAATTTTAACATTTTGCTATGATTTTTAATTAATCTGATTAATGACGATGCTTTTGTTTCGGCTGCAATGGCCAACATGTGCTTCATGGTTCATCTTGTCTGCTTGTTTATGACAACGCACAGTCTACTAGCGTTGATGCAAGATAATTGTCATGACTTGGTTCATTGTGCTTCCTTGCGCAAGTTGTCTGGATGCATGAGGAATAAAACAGTGTTTTGTCAACATATACTGAGGCCGACTTTAATCGGCCGTTTTGGCCAGTACTGATACATTGGCAAAAGCCAAATATCGGCCAGGCCAAAATATTGGTCTATCTCTAATTCTGATTCCAATATCTAAATGTTACTTAAACTCAGTCTAGGAACACCACATTTTTAGAGCATTTCCAAAAATGAAATAAAAAAACATAAATGTACATTTCCAAGAATTTTAGCTAACAAAATATTTTTTGTTATTGAAATAGATTCAAAAATCTGAAGGACTGATGAAGCGTTGGAAAACGTAAAACTAGTTTCCCTGTCAATAAACTGTGACTGATTTACTTGCTGCCATCTTTGTGGCCTATAACTATGTTCTGATGTGTGTAAACTTTGTTAAGGGACCACACTGGGCTTCAAAATGCATGAGCATCGTTTACAAGCTGACACGCTCTCGCTGCAAAACATTTATTGGTCAGAATTAGAACAGCCTCTTCAGCAAACTTAAAGATCTGGATTTTAGAGGCACATGCATATACCAAGCACTTCCTTGAGCTTTTCAATTTTGTTAGAAGAGATCTTGGCTTCTGCCAACAATGGAAGCAGTTGGTGATGCTGCTGTGGTCCCTGGTCTAGGAACACCAGCCCTCCCTATGGTCCCTGGTCCAGAAACACTAGTCCTCCCTGTGTGGTATTGTTGACGTGTCTCAGTCTACAAACGTAAGCTCAATCAGTGAATCTGATTCACTCTGTCCTAGGAGAGGGCGAAAGCATCACTCAGGCTTGTGGCTGCTTGAGACATGGAGCAGGCAGGAGTAGAGAGGTGACTCTGGACAATTTATTGCCCTCGGGTTTTGCGTCACGTTTAACAACGCACAACAGCAACAATTACCAACTCTTAACAACAGCAGCGGCTTGTCTTTTCCATGATAAAAATACAATCGTATCGCGGAGAACGGTCGATAGATTTTTTGAACAATGAGCACGCTCATGGGGCACATGTTGAATTAATGAAGAACGAGAAAAAGATTAATGCAAAACACTGCGGTGTCGTAAATAGGCCCACAGAGAGGGGAGCAGAAAAACGCATTCAGCACAAGGCGTAACTGGTAGGTCACGTGATACATATGAACACAATGTGAACATGTGAATGTATTGTGTCCAGCAGGTAGGCTCAACGAGCAGTCTGTTACAATGCATTGGTTCCAGTCCATATGTACTTGTCCATATCGTTGGGCCTCCGGCCGCAACAGTATGCTTGTGCTATCCCCACACATTACTCATTTTTTATGTTTGGCTCACGAAATGAAATCCTACTATTTCATAACTTGGTCACAATAGTTCATTAATATTTTTTCACCTTTTTTGTGCATACGCATAACCTATGTGCTGTTTTGTAGAACGTTTTGGGATTCACATGGTGAGTTTTACTGATGATGAAAACAGTTGTTAATCAAATGTCCAATATGATTTCAGCTGAATCATTAATTTGGACTGCAGTTCCTCATGTTCAATATAACTAATCCAAGTGTTGCTATTTCTCATACAACGTGGTAGGATTTCCATGTTTCACTCTAATCTATAATGATTCTTTAAGTACACTGGTTCCCAGTCTTCACCTAGACAAGGGAATTACTGGCCCACAATCTGTTGTTTTAGTTTAGGAATTGTATTATCTTGAAAACCCGACATGATGGAAAATTGTGATACCGTGGAGTTCGCTAATAATGTCACGTTATGGGACTGGAGAAAAAGCATTGCTGTAGGCGAAATGTTATTATAGCTGAACTACAATAAATTGTTTCTAAAATGATATTATAATTCAAGGCCTGCCAAGCGTTGTAAGTGGAGCAACCAAATTTTTGATCAACCGAAAAACTTCAGATTTTGACTTTATTATTTAGAAAATTTATTGACCAATGGATTTTCTGCGTTTGTACTTGAAACGCGGATACAAAGCTTACAGGTATATTACAAATCAAACCGATAAAGAACAAAAACAAAAGTATGAAAGACCCAACAAAACTAGAGATAAAAACCATAGATCAGCGTTTTTTTGAAGAAAAATGTTAGGAACCCGATGATAATTTTCTCTGATTCTAGGGACCCAAATCGGGTCCCAAAAATGCCTTTAAAAAAACCCTGCTGTAGATGAAAATCATTCCAACCGCATAACAGAAACATCCAGTGTTAATACATCTCATCAGGTCACTGAGAAGGTTTCGCATTGTTATACTTAAAGATCAACCACTACCAAGCCTAGCATACTTTCAATCATCCTGTAGTGGGCAAAACAACATTAATTTATCAGAAGTCGCAAAATTTATATCAGACTATCAACTATACTTGCAAAAGCATGTCAATATTTGTTGTTGCAGCTTTAATAAAATATCAATAAAAGAGAAAAAACTGTGCTTGAGGAAATTTACCTAATGATAAATTTTGATTTTTTTGACGTAATAGCTTCGGAGTCACTCATGGTATCAGCCTGAAAATTGGTTTGTGGATGTTTCATAACCTTTAAAAACGGCACAAAAATTTTGACTTTATTGACTCTTGGTTGTCCTAGTTGCAAGTGTTCTTTGATCAAGACTGCTGCTAACTGTTTTGTGTTTCCACATATACTCTGATAAAAAACGCAAACACGATTATGAAAATAATGGCAGTTTTATTGCGCAAGTATTGCAATTCTTGCAAAAAAAAGTCACCAACTATGTCTGTGTTGTTCTTGAGACAGTTAGTCATATTGTTGATACTTTTTCCATAATAGGATACTGCTTTTGTCTTTGACATTATATGCACTGCTCCACTAAGACAATTGATCAAACTCATTACAGTGGCAACAATCCCTAAAACAACACAGTAAAACTTGTGTAACAATTTGCCTCTATTGCTGATGGCGCAATCCTTGATCAGGGTTCCCACACATTTTCAAAAACCATTTTGTGTACTTTTTTAATACCAAATGAAAAATCTTTAATACCACCACTTATCCTATTTTTCCAACTTATATTCATGGAACACAATGCAAAAAATATCTGGCAAAAGTGGCATCAGAGGTAAAGAATAAAATTTGAATGAACAAATGGCTGAATTTGAAATTTCCAAACTGAATTCACAATTCAATACTGTGTGGTAACCCTGGTTGATGCCATTGTTATGTCAAACTTGTCACAACTTAACGATTATCCGCTAACTTGACAGCATTTCTATTTGGTCATAAAAGGTTACTGCAGCGGCCCCACATAGCCAACCTTACACTTACAACTGTAAAGTAAACTTGCAACTGTTGTTATAAGCGAACATAATATTCTGCAATCACCAATGAAAAAGCATCACTTGGGGGAAGTGGCTATATATAGTAGAATTCAAATGATGGGCAAGTTATGGCCAAAAAACAAATTAATTAGATCACCTTACAAGCATTTGTTAGGGAATTAACACGTTGAGAGCCAGCCTACGTGATATTCGTACTTTGATTTCGGCCTAAAAAACAGCAATTTTCAGTTGCCTTACCAATGCCCTAGCTCCTCCGCCGATTGCGCTAGAGAGCTGTTCAACGGCTCAAACGGATCGGCCAGTCTAGTAGATTGCACTCAAAAAAATTTTTTTTGCCTGGGGGGTGCGGGTTTTCTGTGAGTGACGTCATAAGTGGAGGACTTTTAGGCCACCTTGGCCCACTTTGCCTGGCCCTGGGCGCCAACTGTTAGGTG
>Ga0210059_1014549_pt1 | contig 11606 bp, 6 predicted proteins | sample Ectturendosymbi2_FD_188042 | JGI IMG/M metagenome (GOLD analysis project Ga0210059, IMG submission 188042) | Ecteinascidia turbinata endosymbiont from Florida, USA - Sample 2 (SPAdes) (version 2) | ecosystem: Host-associated > Tunicates > Ascidians > Unclassified | place: Key West, Florida... | reverse complement strand
TTTCAGTGTTTTTTTTATTTAGACACTAAAAAAGCATAGGCCATACACTCGACTCGAAGCCCTTCGACTGAATCCCTTTTTTCATGCCGGGAGGTTTAAAATTTTATTGTCGAATATCAGTTACTTTGTAACGTAATAGAACGAATTTTTCCGACATTCTAGAGCAGGGGTCTCCAAACTTTTTTGTCCGAGGGCCACATAAGCTATTACCAGAAGGTTCGAAGGTCAGACATCATAGTAACACGGAATGTGTTTCGGGATAAGCTACATTCTACCAAATCAACATTTTTCGTAATATTTTTTATTATTGGCAAAATGTCTTCGCGGGCCGGATGAAATGGCTTTGCGGGCCGGATTTGGCCCACGGGCCGTAGTTTGGAGACCCCTATTCTAGAGAATACATGAACACCAAACAAAGGTTTTAAGGTCAGCGTATCACTGTAAGATAACTGTGGGATGATAGGTCGCCTGTAGTTGAGAACAAGGCAATTCCAAGTTGCTTAACGTCATACAAACATAAAAAAGCAGTAATAATGTTACTCCTTTATTATCCGGTTAGCCGACAAAATGTTATCCGGATATCGGATAGCTGAAAATGCCTTGGTTAACCGTTATCCGAATAGTACAACCCTACTTACTGTAGTAGCATAATGGTTAATCCGGCATTGAGTGACGCGTGCAGACCTAACAGTTTCGTTATACAAAATTTGCAGATGTGAATGCGAAGCTGTATGGGGAGGCCCGACGTGTGAGGAATACTTACCCTGCCAACCTAATCCTTGCATGAATGACGGACTTTGCGTTGTTGGAGAAGGGGGCAGCTTTGAATGCCTCTGCAAGGTTGGCTGGGCCGGACCCACTTGCGACCACGGTATGGCATGGGTGTAGCAGATGGTATTGTTAGCTACAACCACCCATATTTTTCCTTACAGCCGCTATGCTGGTGACTGTTAAACCGTTTGATTGATAAGACGACGTGAAAATCAACGCAGTATCGAAATAAAATTACTGTTGTCAACAAGAGTTTTTCAAAATTGTTTGAAAAGTTGCTTCTTAACGTATTTTGGAAATTTTTTTATTCAGTTTATTGTTGTTGTCATAAAACGTATCACAGGGTCTTTAAAATGCAAAGGAAAGTATTTGTGAAGATCTCGTATCGCCGGAATTATTCGTTAATGTCAGCTCGCTGTTGCTAAAGAGTAACCAGCAGAAGACATTTTATCAAACAGTATGGTGCGGTGAATCTTGCTATTATGTGTTAAGGCATGAGTTTTTTCCGCCAGCCTACTGTATCTAGAGATTATAAAAGCAAATTTTTTCCAGTTGTTACATATCAACCAAACATGCTTTTGTTTAACCACGGAACTGTCGCTTTCGATTGCTTTTTTACAGTAGTAACTGTCTTGTAACATGCGCGTTTTTGGCTGTTTCCAAATTGCGATTGGAAAGGTATCTGACAGAAGTCCATTTCGCGTTGCCATGTGTTGTTACTAAGCTCCGTTAATGACGTAAAACGGAAAGATTTTTGTAGTAAATCTTTCGCTCCTGCAAATTTCAAGAAAAAGTGCCTTTATTATTTATCGAAGTTGCAACAACGGTAGCGAACGCACGTTGTGAAGCTGCACACCACACATTAGCACACTACACAATAGTGTGCAGCCCATTTTGTAGCGTTTTGTTGTTTTTGGTTCCTTGCAGTTCGCGAGCGCTGCTTTTATTGTTGAACTTTGCTGCACCATAACTAGCCAGCCGACTGAGCTAGAGAGCTGTTCAAACCCTCTGAAGATGCGAGAAGTCTTGTAATTTATATTTGTAAAAAATTGGAAAGTTTTGGATATTGTTTTTTTTGTCGAAGACGTCATAATTGGGGTACGTTTACGCATTTTTAACCGAGGTCACCAAGCCCTGGGCGCCAACCCAACAAGCCAATCTTTTGGTTCAAGTTTTGCTGGAAACTACGCTATAATACGCGTCTTCAGAGCTCTTGATTGACGTCCTAGCGTTTCTGGTTCCAAAATTATGGCTCAAAATTAAATTTTGGTAAAAAATCAAATCCCACAATAGATAGCCTTGGCCATTTTGGCTGAAGGCCATAACTCGCCAGCCGATTGAGCTGGAGAGCTGTTCAAGCCCGTGAAAGATGCGGAAAGTCTTGTACTTTCGATTGAAAAATGGGACGTTTTGGATTTTAGTTGTTTTGTGGGTGACGTCATAATTGGTGTAGGTTTAAGATTTGTTTAATTACGTCATCGGGCTCTGGACCCCAACCGCAAAGGGCAATTTTTGTATCTTTTTTTTAAAAAAGCAGGCGAAAATTCGGGTTTGATTGGCCTTCTAGCGTTTGTGGTTAGAAAGTTATAGCCAAAACAACGCAAATTAATTAATTAATTCTCTAGGCCCTAGGGGTTTAATTAGTTTGTTGCTTTTATGCCATAACGTTTGAACCAGAAACATGAGAAGGACAATCAAAACCTCTGAACACTCGTATTATAGCCTATTTTCTAATAAATACTCGAGCCAAACAATTGGCACTTGGCGTTGGCGCCCAGGTCCCGATGACGTCATCAAAAAATCCCGAAACTCACTCCAATTATGACGTCACCCACAAAAACCCAAAACTTTCCATTTTTTAATCTAAACTACAAGACTTACCGCATCTTTACCGGGTTTGAACAGCTCTCTAGCTCAATCGCCTGGCGAGTTATGATGGTGCAAACCTGCGCAAATTCTGCAAAAAAATTGACGGACGCGGGACGGAAAGGGTTCGATCTTAGATATTGTGAAGCAACAGTATAGGGCTGATGAATGTCTTGGAGTCCTGTATGTTGTGTCCGGGGGCTGCACTGGTAAGAAACGCGTTACGGTCAGTTTAAAAATTCCTGAACCTTGTCTTTAGTTGATATGCGAAGAGACTATCTTCGGCTTTACCAAGATCTTTTTTAGGATTTTGAGCGTGCTTTGATCTCCTGTTCTAATTAGTGGAGTAACTGAAGCGTTTTTTGATTGGTGCAAACTCGTATGTCTCAGTGGATCACTGCGTGTCGTTACCATGTCAACACGGAGGCACGTGCACGTTAGCTCCTGATCGATTCTTGTGCGAGTGCGCGATCGGTTACACCGGCGATCGGTGCCAGACGGAAATAAATGAGTGCGATTCCTCGCCTTGCCTGAACGGAGGGACGTGCCATGATGACGTCGGCTTTTATCAGTGCCAGTGCGCCGAACCGTATTTTGGTGACAACTGCGAAAAATGTAAGGAACAATTCAAAATAAAAATTTTAAAAATAGTATTGGTGTTTGAAATTTATGATGTGGTATCATGTTCTTGCAGCAAACGTGCCAAAGTGGGAAATGTTGAAAAGATTAAATGCAGTTTGTTTTGTAACATAGCGTTCGGTCAGAACTAATAGATATCAGTTTCTTTAGTTTCTTTCTTCACAGTGTCCTTGTGCAATTGCATCCCCAACAGGCATTTCACTGTTTTGCTGTTGACCTACCTAGTTTTGGAAAGCGATATAAAATTTTAACCTGGCAGTTTTCTGCAGAAGACCAGCCTGTTGCAACGTGACGCTTAATTGCATTCTCATTATTTCTTTGTCGTTATAGTGCCGTCTAGCTGCAATTTTGAGGGGAGTGACAACTGCGGATGGACACCAGATCCAAAGTATGAGCACAAGTGGGAAGTAAACAAAGGCCCCGGCTCGTTTTGGCCGTTAACTGGTCCACCTCAAGACCACACTTTGCAAAGCGGTAATATTCCGACGCGCGGGATAAACGAGGCCTCGTTCATTTTGTTTAGAAGACATCACTTCTGAGCTGAAGTTCGCCCTTCATTCACAAAATGAAAATACTAGTTTATTTTTATTCTTCCGCCTCCGAGGTGTTAACGTCATAAGCTGTAGCAAGGCTGTTGATAGACGGTGCATTATGCGTCCGCAGGTTAAATATCTGCTTGCTACATCCCTGCTGACGAAAAAGAGTTGCTCGTTTCATTCAGTCGTTCGCTTTTATCAAAACGTGTGTACAATTAAGAACAGTTCGTGTTAAATGATTCATGATGAGCATGTCAAGTGCGTGACGAGCGTCTGATTGCGAATGGTTCGTTATATGATTATAACAAATATATTTGAAGCAAGAGACTATTTTTTCCGAAACTGCCCAGGGCAATGCACACCGCCTTTAGGCGATTGAGGACAATTTTTTGAAAAGCATGTTGATACTCTAATGAAATTGCATACAGAAGATGGACATTACCTCTTTACACCCGTGGCCGAAGACTATCCTGCTGAGGGTTCACTATACCGAATACAAAGCCAGCTCTTCAAAGTAGAAGATTTCGGTAACAACTTCGAGTTTGAATTTTTTTACCACATGTCTGGAAACGGAATCGGAACCTTCACCGTAATTCTTTCCGGTACGACAACTCATGCCAGGTTATTTCGAACTCATTTTGTTTTAGGCACACTTTGCCATGTCACTCGGTTTGTGACAAAACAAAGCAGTTTGTTATTGCGTCTAGCAGTGGTTGTTCCGAAACACGATCGCCGAAATCGCGAGGTGCTTTGTTGTTCGCAGAATTCTAAAGCAGAGCGCTGAACGCAGGAGATTCTCTGTGCTTTTGTATTGTGTTTTGGAAAAAAATTCTGTCTGATACAGACTACAAGATTTTACAGAACGGATATGAACTGAAAAAAATTAAAATTCAAGCATTTTGTTACATTTGTTTCAGCCTTATTTATCTCGTCGCCTTAGTGCTGTTACAACTGCTCTCTATCTTTTGCGCAATCCAAGATGTTTTTCCCCGGCATTTCCAATCAACACATGATGTACCCTACAGCGTGAATTCCTGCTCGTGGAGAGCTGTAAAATCTAGCCAAGCATATTTTTTGTAATTCGAAAAGTTCTGGTTCAAATCGTTAAAATTTGATTTGATTCAAGCGAGTTTCAAATGGTTTTTGAATATTCACATAAAACTTAAAAAGGTTGAGTGCTGTAACGTGTGTGTGGTGGTAGTATTTGCATTTTGTTATTAAATAGCGTGAAATTTTGATGTTGATAGATGCGTAATTAATTTGTGCTCCAATTCATGATGATTTCCTAACAGCCCTGCAGTTCCACCCAAGATGCTCGTGTTTTCAGCATGGATGGAACTTCCTGTGATTTACAGGATTTTGCCGTCATCGAAAGCATCAGGCATTGAATGGCCGACGTATCACACTACAGTGCTTAGGTTCAGGTTCAGCTGCTGTAAATTTTGTTTTTGTAATCTCTTGGAGCAGTGGTTCTTAATCTGGTGGGTGCGTCAATAAATGTCCAGGGGGCGCGATCCCTTAAGCGCTGCACGACAATGAGTTTCGTCAATAAATTTACCAAACAATACAATTGCTTTCGCAACTTATTTATAGCCAAGGGGGTTGAAACAAACGACAAGTACGTAAAGGAGGTGTGGTAAAGAAAAGGTTAAGAACCACTGTCTTGGAGTGTTACGAGTGGACTGGGCCGCCCATCTCCCCTTGCTCTGCGCCGGTGACCACGCGGCTATTTAGTGAATGCTGCATTTAGTGGCAAGTCAATGGCAGCACCACGTAGTGCAGTGGTTTCCAACCTTTCTTTCGGCCGCGGCACATTTTGCATCTCAGTTTTCTTCACGCGGCACACCAAAGCAAACGACTGAAACGTAACTAATAAAAAAGTCCTGATTTGGACGGAGATTGATCATTTCTTAGATATATGTTCATTGTTACGGTCGTGATACACCGAACAATTTAAAAGATAGTGGAAAAACAGGAAGTACTGGGAAAGTACCGCAAGGGGAATAACCATGGAGAAAGGGTTCAAAGCCACTACGGAAAAACACCAGAACTGAGCTACAGCTGGAGGGGCCGTTCCTCTAAGTCCGCCTGATTGTATTCACCATAGCAGTAGAGAAGGCCAAACATCCGATTCCCAGCTTCGATCTAATCTTCAAGGCAACAACAGGATTGTACACCATTATTTCACCAAGTGTTGCATTGTTCATACATGGTTAGATCTTTATTCACTTCAGTCAACAAACTTTTTCTGTCCTACGTCCGCGTTATCTCCTCTCTAAGCAAACTGCACTTCTGAAAACTGCCCAAGTCGAAAATGCAAACTTGATATCGTTATGATGCAACTGCTACGACAGATAATACAAGATTATCTGCTACCAGTCTCCTAGTGGAAGCGAATTCATACGTTCAGTGTCCTACGCAGTAGCCTTGCAGGAGAATTCCAAAGGGTATCACTGCACAATAGACGGAGAAGCAAACGTGTTTCGCTGTACCTAGAGAAGACCAAGAAAAAACCTACCGACCATATTTCAAATAAGCAAGGCTAGTTGTATACGAAATGTTTCAACAAAGCATTTCTCTCATTTTTGACAATTTCGAGGCCCACCCAGGGACTGTCTCGCGGAACACCAGCTGGGAAGCGCTGGTGTAGTGAATGCTGTATTGGTGGCAAGTCAATGGCAGCGCTGCGCGAGCACCATTGCACTAATCTTCTGCATGACCGACCGGGAATCGAACCCGTGTACCAGCTTTGGTGCCGGTTGCTCAACCCACTGCAATGCTTGGCCGGGCATATAATTACGTAATCGGTATACAAAACATATCGCTTTCGAGAACGTTTTTCTGTTTGTCTCGGCGTTTAGGCTACTCTTACGGATTTACCAAAACACACAATGTTTCATTTCCCTTACAAATGAAAGCACCATATCTTACAGGTACATTGCTTGAACCCAGTTTTTGTTGTATTGAGCAGTTTTGGTAACTTTTTCATAACGATTAGTTGCGCTCATTTTGTCGCCTGGAATTTGTGCCACCGCTAACATATTTCCATCTTTTCCCAACCGGTCAGGACGTAGTACTAATATGCAGTTTACTTTTTTTGCAGAAGCAGAGTTTCCGAATTTGATCATCTTTTCGAAAACTGGTGATCAAGGCAATGAATGGAATCTTTTCCAGACAGCCTTTCAAATTAAAAGAGATTGGTACCTTGTGTTGGAGCATAAAACCGCTGGCACATTTTTAAATCTCGGCAATGTGGCTGTTGACGATATCACCATCAGAAAGCTAGGTGCGGGTGGAGGTTTTTCATCGCATTTTTCATTGTTCACAAAACTTTTCAATTTAAGCAGCTTCGCAAAGTTTCTGAAATCAACTGCAAGATATTAAAATATTACCAAACGCATTAATCTGGTCAGATATCTTAAAACCCAAGCGGCTTCAAATCGGTTTTGCTGTTGGCCGATGATGGTAAAAAAGTTTTAGCAATTGTCAAAAACGAAGAAGATTCTCATCGCCGATAAATGTGCGGTGTCATTGTACAGGCGCAAAACCATTTTTGGAAATAGACGACAAGCTTTACGACCAACGTTAATGAGACTGCTCGTGTAAACATCACCAATTTGGTAATTTTCAATTCTGCTAAGACTATGACATTGGCGACGATTTACTCTGCCACACACCACCTTGAAAAAACCGTCGTCTGCATTGCATGGATCAATGAAAAAAACGAAAAAAACGCAAGAAGTTTTTCCCACATTGAGAAGACATTTATTTAGCTGTTCGTAGGAAGACGTAACCGGCAGCAGTTTTTGGACGAATTGCTATTTATAGCTTGTCGTAATAATAAGCCGAAGCTGTTGCCACATGCGGCTTCTGAAGTCAAGTTTGGCGATCACGGCGATTTCATTTATTGGATGTCTGTCGCCTTCTCACCATAAATTTTTCGATCACTGCGAAATGCACAAAAGTTCAATCGTCTGCATTTAGAATTTTTACCTAGTTCAAATTCTAACTGCATTTGCGATCCCTTACAGCAACGCGTCTTGAAGCTTTGGTTTCAGGCATTTCTGTATTAATTTTTTTGCTTTGGTACTGTTGTCACAAAAAATAGTTTTCTAAAATGCTTCACTGCGTTTATCAAATTAAATGCTGTTTTGGTGGCAGCACAAAAGCTAAAAATAATTTTGTAAATCAAAGAAATAATTTATCAGACCGCAACTGTCTCTCTTAGAAAATAAGCTTCTTGCAAACCGCACCTTTGTAATTGTCTATCATGCATTGCTTCAGATAGAAATCCGAACTCCTTTTTGATTTTTTTGTTTCAAATTACTACCAGCGCCTAGCTGTACACCTCAATGAGTGGATGAGCCTTTTCAGGATGTTTCATGAAATTTTTTTATTTCTTCTATCGTGTCCTTGTACCCGACATTTTCGTGCGAGCTAGCAACCAGCTCTTTTGCCTTCACGAATCCCTTGTTTCAGTTGCACCAGACGCTACTACGACTTCACCAAGTGCGACCACCACACAGACCACAACCGCAGGGACGTCGACTACGCCAAGCATCACCACAACAGCAACAAAACCGATACTGTCAAGCTCAACAAGCACCACCACCGCAGAATCGCCCACGACCACAACCACCACAACTCCCCTTCCAACCACTCAAACGGACAAGCAGACGACGGTCGTCTTCACTACTGCAAATGACGCCACTGAAGGTACTACGACTTGCCTGCGCACAGTATTCAAACTATATCCATGGGCGTCGGAAAGGGGAGCCCTTGCCCCTTCCCCTGGATTTTGAAATTTTCAGTAAAAAAAAGGGTTGTTTTCTTAGTTTCGTGTGGGAAAAAATTTATTTCACCAGTTCTAGCCTCCCTAGAAAAACTTTTGAAAAATCCTCCAGTGGCCCCCTCTGGAAAAAATTCTTTGACTATATCTCGTTTGGATCAGCTTAAATTGCCTGGTGCTGTAACCACTGGGCAATATGCATGACACCTACACAAACGTTTCCGTATTTGATATCGTTGCAACTCCAACCTTACTGTCAAGTGAAAATTTCTATGAATGAGTTCAACCGTGTACAAATGAAAGGTGGACCGCAGCCCGAAAAACGCGTTTGCATTTTTATGCTGGTTTTGTTGCATTTTCTCGTTTTCTGGGGGTTTGCGCGGCATTTAAACACTTTTGCACTCCATGCAACTTGCATTGTTCGCGCAACGCCGAACACGACAATGAACAGGCTTCAAGTATTGTTTTTCAAGCCTTTGGCGATCCGACTGGGAATCGAACCCATCCTACCAGCTATAGCGACGCGAACGCATTCCACTGGTACTGCACTACTTTAGCCTATAATCAGATTTACCAGATCGTGCTTATTTTGACGAACAATATCTCATAAAATAATATTATGCTTATTTCTAAGAAAAGCGCTTGTGCTTTAGTTGAGTGCGTACATTTTAGTTCAGATGTTATAGTAACGTGTCACTGCATTTTCGTTCTTAAAATGTGCAATTGAAAAAACTAAACTAACTACCTTAAGTTGAAAACGACTGCCAGTGAGATATAACAAGCGCTCCGTCAAACCGATTCCTTTCATTTCTGCTTTGAACTCTTAACTAGTATGACTTCATTGAATCAGAGCTGAAGATGCCTTCTCAGTAGGTGAACTATACTCTGTTAACATTCAGTGTCTGATTGTTGCCAGTGAATGGTTTTTTTTCGATAGATTCTGTTGTGATGAATTGATTATATTTCATGGTTTAACTGCCACGTTACCCATTTTGATTCACATGAAGTCTGTTGGTTGCCAGTTGGTTGTTTGTGACATTATAATTATTGCTTTTGTACTGTAGGTTATATTTCATGGCTAACATGTTTTTCCCAAACGTGCTTATTTTTCGGTCCACGAAACTAGTAACCGTCCCAATAATAACGAAAGGACAAACTGAACTAAATTGATGCAGCGCAGAATGCAGTAGTCTAGCACTACCCGTGCACCTTGGAGAAAGCGGAAAAGAAGAAATGCGTGACCAAATACATTGCAACCACCCAACCCAGAGTGGATTTTCAAAAACATGCCTTTCTTCACCTCTCCTTAAGTAATCTTAAGTAATGTGTACTTAAGTACTTACTTAGTACGTTGCTTAAGTAATGTGTTGTACTTAAGTAATGTGTGTATCATCGCACAAACTAAGCATGTTTTTCTTGATATCACTCAGAAATTTTTCCACCGATAAGTGTAAATGTGCAATATCTGTTAATAAACCCATATGCAATCTGCATATCTTGGGATCTCGATAATCACGTTACGCAAAAAAGCTCCATCTTCACTAATGTAATACTCGTAAAATATCCGACAGGCAAAAAAACGTCCTATCTCATCCAGTAGAATATTCTACAAGGGGAGCTCTTCATGCGACTTTTCAGTACCAAATCTTTTAATTCTCAACTTACTGCCCATGAATAATTTCACTGAAAAACACAATCAACTTAACGTGCTAAATTGGGACACTACACTTCCAAAGCAGTTCAGCGTTTGCTACCTCGTAATCAAATTTTCGAATATAAACCTGCGTTACTGGTGAAAATAACCAAGTGCTTCTCTAGCATAGGCGAAGATTGTTTAAAGTAGCGGGAGAGGAGCGTTGATGGTTTCAAGCACAATAAATGATAAATTAAGAATGATGACTTTATTTCACTGCAAGCCGACTTATACGCTTCAGATTTTTTTCAGCAAGAAATCTTACAAGTAGATCCTAGTTGTAACTACAGGCTGGCCTTTCGGCTGTTTTCTCTTATTAACCACAGTAGTAAAAGAAATACAAAGTAATTTTGTGCATGTCTTGGCTAACTCTTTATAAGTGAGTTATAAAAATCAAAATTTTTGTGGGAGATTGATCCTATCTGTATCGAAGCACAGTTACCCTACAATGCAGATACATTTAACGTAGTAACTTTTCTACAAAGTATCTCATAAATATTCATATTAACAGGGCAGAATCGACCAGGAGGCGGAATGAGTGGTGGCGCGATTGCCGGAGCGGTCATTGGTTCGTTGATCGGCGTTGTTTTAATTGCAGGTGAGATATTGAAAAGTTACGCTGTGGTAATAAAGGGATTAATCGATATTTTTTGGTCTGAATGAGGTGATGGCATTAACAATGCAATGCAGGGACCACTGTCGCAATGAGTTGCAACGTATTCAGGGTAGACTTTCACTGGCATTACTAAAGCCAGTTCTTTTTTAAGGAAAGTGTTAGGTGCCCGGAATGGACCTGTAGGGACCCGATTTCTCTGGTTCTAGGGACCCAATTATCAATTCTAGGGACCCGAATCGGGTCTCTAAAACACCTTAAAAAACTTGCTAAAGCTGTTAATTTCATGCGAATCGTGATATAGCTTCGTAACTTTTATTGGTAAATAGCAGCTATGTACCCTTGTGATTGTGTCTCGGTCTCGAAGGAGGCAGGTCGTGGTTTCGTGACCTTAGGCCAGGGGTTTTCAACCTTTTTTTGCTCATGGCCCAACTAAATTAGTAAGAAATGGCGTTGGCCCATTTTTTTTGCTCATGGCCCACTAAATTAGTAAGAAATGGCGTTGACCCAGATTTCTAGCATTGTCATAGGATTGAAAAGTTAATTTGAAACTGTTTAACAGAAATGGTTCAGATTTGAAGCATTTTACCACAATAGTGTTTAATGTACGGTTGTAAGTTTCACCAAGATAAAGAAAGAAAAGTTGTAACACGCAATTTTGAGTTTATGGTAGAAATTGAGTTTATGGTAGAAAAGCTC
>Ga0210059_1014547_pt1 | contig 11606 bp, 5 predicted proteins | sample Ectturendosymbi2_FD_188042 | JGI IMG/M metagenome (GOLD analysis project Ga0210059, IMG submission 188042) | Ecteinascidia turbinata endosymbiont from Florida, USA - Sample 2 (SPAdes) (version 2) | ecosystem: Host-associated > Tunicates > Ascidians > Unclassified | place: Key West, Florida... | reverse complement strand
TGTGAATTGACAAAGTTGGCATCCCTCAAGTGGTTATTTTGTTGTCGTTAGAGGCTTGTGAATGAGTAGCTTATGCCCGTGATTCACATAAATTAACTCCAAGTTGCTTGTGCATTCAACAAATTCATTCAACACCTTAATACAATTAAGGCGGCACCGGCCTCATACAAAAATGATTTGACTCAAATGCTATTTCCGTGCAGTACTGATTTCGTCTCCATTCTTCATGTCTTGCGGAATATACAATATACCTTGCCAAACGTTCGAAAATTTAACAAATGCCTAGTCGCTCAACACCACACGCGAATTGAACGCTGTCAAACTGCACTTTCTATTGAAAGAAATCCTTTCTCAGCACAGAATCAGACACTAAGATCTTACAGAGTATATATTTTGCCTACAAAGTAGGTATCATCAGCTCATATTCAAATAGAATAAACTGCACGAGCATTTTGACAAACGCTGCTGAGTTGATATTTAAAGTTAACAGACAACTTGCAGGTCTGACTGGTGGCAGTATCAAATATATGTTCGCCAGTTACCACAATCTGACCAAAATATAGAATCTCTTCACAAACTGAAATTTCGATGTATGCTGCCCAGCCCATGAGGTTGCCTTTTTGATGAATGAAAAAGTCATTTTTATCCATAAATTGGGTTGTTTGGAGTTCATGCCTGGTTTATTGCGTTGTTAAAAGCGAAGTCTCACCATCACTGCTTGATAACTAGACATGCAACTGTGTTATTTTCAAATGTGATTTCCAAGCTTATTTTTTAGTATGGGAGAAAAGTGGAAATACCCAAACTGGGGCACAAATGCGCGTGTTGTGTAAAATACATACACTGAAGTTTGCAAACCTACAACAAACTTCAATATCATTCCCGCGTCAAACGTTCCATGGTCGGTGGCAAGTGGTAGTTTAGTTTGGGTTAGCTGTAGACAGTGAGCATCCATCTGAAATGTGATGGCTGAGCTCGATTTCTGAAGTACCAACCAATGACACACTTCATGTAAATAAGTAGTTATTTGTTGGTCAGGTATAGATACAACAAAGCGAGTTTTATTGTAGTCACGAAGCAATTCCTAACGTGCCCGGCTAGCTCAGTCGGTAGAGCGTTGGACTCTTAATCCAACGGTCGTGGGTTCGAGCCCCACGTTGGGCGCACTTTTTCAACTCCGTCAACAGTTTCTTTGATTTCAAGACAGGTCCAATCACTTTTCACATTCGGCTTCAAGGTCCAAATCACTGAGGTCAATTGCACTACACATGATGCCCAAAAAGTTGTCATTTCATTGGAGGTTTTCGTTTTTTTGCTACTCACGCAAAATCAAACAAGAAACAAACTCTGAAAAACGCATTAGCGACCAGACCACTGCAATCTCTCATCGTCATACACTCGTACAGGTTAAGACAATGGAATAAAATTAGGACATGTGGAAAGCATCACACATTTGCAGTGATCGGATGTAATTGAAATAACGCTACCAATTTTAACCAAAAAAGAGGCAATGAGAAACAGTCACGAAGTCACCACAAGGTTTGGAAAGCTTAGACCAGGGAGTCAGGGACTGCACCACCTGTTCGCTGTTGCCGGCCGCATTACGTCTATTTTTATTGAAGTACGGCCGGAAATGTGTTCAAGATATTTTTAACGCTCGTTACCTTTTCTGAACGTTGTAATGATAGACAACCGTTGACACTGAATAAATTTGTTCATCGTGTATCTGATCTTTTTCACACCACAAGTCATTGAAGTTCCTCACGTAGATTATGATTGCCGATCAGTGCCAGGTTATTGTACAATGCTTGACAGAGTTGGTTGTAGCCAAACCACATGCAAAGTTTCGCGCAAACTCGTAGGCTTACATGCAAAAGTGGTCAAAACCTGCCCACTCTAGGGCTTCTCATCGTTTGTCAAACCGCTGCCCACTTTTGCAGATAATTTTTGTAGGCCTACTACAGTAACTGCACAAGATATTACGGGAAAATAAATGACAATGCAAATTTAAAAAACAACGCGATCAATGCTTGACACGCAGTTTCACCTACACTTTGGCCTTGAGAAAAACTTGTAAATTTGTCTTGCGGGAAACTCTGGAACATTCGAAGCATCATTCCTGCCGTTTGATCATAACCAAGCCATTTCTCTTCAGTCCGCGGTCACGCGATTACCCACAAACTTTGCAGAACACCTTTCACTCTCGTGAGAACGATGCCTGTAAAGCTCGTAGAACGTTGCTTATAGTCTGCCAAGCAAGCGGGACAGAGGGGAGTGCGGCACAGTTATGACTGGGAAGTTTGAAGTTCACTGTTATGGGGCGAGGGACCGCAAGGTCATCGAATCAACACCTGAATGGGAAGCACTGAAACTATTGTTGAATAATAAAGATGCTGACATCAAGTCACATTTACTGGTGAAATACCGTGTGTGTAACTGCACCCTGACGGACGACATTACACTTTACATTTACACGGTTGTGGTGTCACTTCAATGCTAAACACCTTCACGAAACGTAATGAACCAGTACACTATATTGTGTGATGTCAGGTAGGACCTCATAAAATTGGATATTTTCGTGGATGAAGAGGGGCTTTTCAAGGATCGCGGCGGGTGTTGAAGGAGGGTTTTAATTTTCCTAATTTATTCCTAGATCCACAATTTTTGTTCCTAGATCCACAATTTTTGCCAGTACTTTGCATTTAAATTTGTTAATTTCGCCAAACCGAGAAATCGTCTTGTTTCGCATGGCAATTATAATATGGAGAGGCTGCGCAGCGTATTTGGCAGAAATATCCTACGTGTGCTTGACTAAAATTTGCATGCAAACTGCAGCAAGTGAATTAATTACGTCGTTTCAAAATGATGCAGGCTCATTTTTCTTAATCACTTTGCTGGAAGAACAGGTTTTTGTTGAAGTTAATCGACAACGCGTTTTTATCCGGTCAAATCCTTTTCCATTCCGACTTTTTACTCCATTACGTGTCGCACAATCTTGGATATATACCCTTGCAGGATACAGAGGAACTGTACCATGTGCGTAAGAACAAGTACAGAGATGTGCGTGACCTTCATCTGGACAACTTGGCTGCTTTGCTTTTCTACGAGGAGTCGAAAGCAGATGAAGAGCCAGTAATAGCTGGACCTGAGTACACCGCTGAAGAACAGAGACTTGCGGACGCGATTAAGTTCAAGTAGGAAGACAAGTTTCTGTACCCGTGTTGATAAAGATATTCCTATTTTGAATACAGGCGGTGATAGTTTGCATGAACGAAATTATTGCAAGCACATACAAAAAATAGTAAAGATTGAATTGATTTTTTAAAAATATGCTTACTATGTACTTTATACTAACTAAGTTTTTTTTTAAGGAAAATGTTAGAGACCCGGTATGGACTTGTAGGGACCCGATTTCTCTGATCCTAGGGACCCGATGATAATTTTCTCTGATTTTAAGGACCTGATTTTCATTTCTAGGGACCCGAAAATCGGGTCCCTAAAACACATAAAAAAACCCTGTACTAACTTATAATTTTCACTTAAAGAACAGTACAACAGTTTGTTTCCTAACTGTCGCCCGTCATGACTGACAATTCGATATGCATTTGGTCATTGGAACTTTGAATGTCTTAAGAATGAGGAACTGTATACTCAGTACTCCCCCTTCATTTGGTAACTGTCTCATTTTCTCTAGTCCAGGAGGTGATGTACAGAAATTATCAAACTTCTTTGGTTCAAAGAACCATTAAAACTTGATGCTCTGTGAAGTCGGCACGACTGCGACTCTGTCTCATCCTATTTCACGCGTATTTATTTGTTTGTTTATTTATTTATTGCTTTTTTCCATTTAAAATATCGTTAAAAGAAGTTTATTTTTGTTGCAGCAATTGAGTTTTACTTCGCCAGTATATTTCTGTGTTTGCGTTAATTAAAAGTCGTACTTGTGCATTTATTAACTCTCGTTGTTCTTCAAGAAGCTCTCGTGCAATTTTAAAGCATCTACTCCTTTCTAGGTATGACGTCACGCGCAGAAAGCTTTGGACCGAGTTGGTTGAACGCGAAAGGCTGGACTCAGACTCAACGGAAGAGCTCAGCGTTGCCATCAAGCGGATCCAAGTGGAAGAAGAGAGTTGCCGTGGAAACCCAGATGAACAAATGAAGCTTAGTGAACGACTGAAGGTCAAGTTGGGTCAAATAGTTGTAGAGAACTTGTTGAGAACAGTTGCGCAGCAAACAATGATTTAAAGAAATCACTCTGGACTTTTCAAAAAGCAGGTGTTTTCAGAAAACACCGAATGACTCGATCTTTGCCGACAACGAAAACTATGTTTTTTGGAACATTAATATGATTTTATTATAACCATTAATGTTTCGTTTTATTAGTTATGCGTCTTTGCAAGAATTTCAAGTTACACACGTTTTGCGGAAAATTTGCTTTCGTGTTGTTTAATCTGAACAATTCCCTACACGCTTCAATTTTGGATCCCATAACTTGCCGTTTGCAGGGCCTTCGGTTTTGAGAGGACTGAGATGAGTGGAAGAGAATATTTGAAAACCTGAAATAAATAAGTTTGGAAATTTTTAGGTATGCGGTGGGCGGAGATGAATAATCTAGGCCCGAAAGCACTCTGCTAATGCGGTCGAATTTATAGTAGTGTTTTTATTATAGTAAGGGGTGTTTGAACAGTGATGTCATAAACAGGATGCAGGGGTGCGGACAACTCCCCCTGTCCAGCTAAATATAAAAACCTGGTCCCCCACTTACTTTATATTTCAGTTTTAGTATTCTTTTGGTTTTCAGTAAGGTTGTTGTTTCTTTGCGTTTGTCGGAAGCTTTTTGGAGTGTTTTCCGGTAATTTAATTAGGGTTTTAGTTTCGGTATCCACCGGCGTAAACCTCTACTTTCACCACTGTGTGTGAAGACCTAAATGCGTGTGGGTCTATCACGTTAGGTGGTCCGCCAAATCTCAAAAAAGTTTGATACCCACCACCATGAAATTATACGCTCTGTGGAAGCAATAAAATGTTTGACCCCATCCTTTTCGCTTCGCTGCACGCTTCTCGCACTTGTGGACACAAAAGGGTCATATTTCATTTTACTACGTCGCATATTTGCAGTTAAAAGTAACTTTTTAATAGACATGTCGAATTTGTTTTGACGGTTCGGCCCTTCAAGCAGTACCCGAAGTTTTGCTGCTGTTGTTTCTTTAGGGTAATGACCGTGATCCTTGTGTGAAAGTTTTGGGTTGAAAATGTTGAAATCTTTGCTCTAATCTGTGTCGTTTATGGCGACAACCACGCAGCCACTGGGCAATCACTTAGGAGACACAGCATAATGCGGACACTATGGCACAAAATCTTTCGTTTCCAAGACGTTTTTTCAAAAAGCTGTTGTTTCTGATATTCCTTATTGAAAAATAGCGACGAAAAACTTTATAGTAACACTATTATTTGCCCAAGTTTCGAAGTACCACAAAAGTAAAATACTTGGCTTCACTATTATTTGTGTATTCATGTTTGTTTACTGTACTGCCAAGCAAAACTTGTATGGTTTCAATTTAGTCATCTTTCCCCGACGGCAAACCTTAATCACAGAAACTACTAAGTGCAGGAGAGCTCCATCCGAAAAGCCTTTTTTGCAATCTGTTCATCACGTACATGTAAAGCACGTATAATCGACAGACGTGTGTCTCAGACTGCCAGTGCTGAAACGCTGGTGACTTCGCTTTTTTTTCAAAAAAACAGTTGGAAACTGAATGCTTTAACGCGCGGTTTCAAAAAAACGTAACAAGATCATTTTGCGGTTTTTACAGTACTGTGCAGTTCACCACCAGAGAATTGTGCAAGAGATCAGCGAAATGTTTTTCATGCGTAGTGCATTGAAAATGCACTTCATGCAACCCTAAACGAACTGATATTTGTAAGGAACATTAACTGGAACGTCAAACTGAGTCAACATGAGTAGTAAAACGTGATTGCCGATCCGGCTATTGCACAAAATATAATTCAAAAACGTTTACCTTCACTTTCGCATCTGGAAAGAGATTTTATTCGAAAATAATCTCCAAAATCGAAAATAGCGCTAACATACGCACGTTTTTGAGCGAATCGCTCATTGATTGTTTGTTCTCAGCTTTTATTGTGACATCACAAGTGTTTACTGTGGTACCAGCACCTGCAAGCTGCTATGTTCCTCCTAGTGTCACATCCATTGGATTGCCTGTAAACAACTTATGCTTTCATCTTTAGATCTCGTATTCAGCGAATGAACTACTGGGTCCATCCGTTTCGTCGTTCCACTCCAAAGCGCCATCCAGCGACGATCCTAGTGAAACGGTCACTGTGGCCGAGGAAGACATCTTCGAACCTGGCGAGCAAAACCTCTTAACTGAATTGGAACGGAGATGTGATGACGAAATTCAAACGACACTTCGATTATGCAACGCTTCCAGCGTCACTTTGGAAACTCTTAAACAGCAGTGGATGACTTCACTGATTGATTGTGACGTTTCGTTTGTAATTTCTGCTATCTCTCTTGGAGTGACGTCACGACTCTGGATTGGCTGGGATTTCAAAATTAAGTATGGTCATTTTCTGTTTTTATGTCTTTTCTGTCGGGGTCTCCCCACATTTTCTGTAAGAACCTGGTTTTTAGATTCCACCGAAACTTTCAGCACTAGATAAAATTACCGTCGCAATTTTTAAAAAGTAGGACTCGGTCGAGTGGCAGGAAGTGAACGGAACATACAAATGTGACATCACAAAAAACGTGGATTTTTTGTTAAATTTGTTTATAGCAAGGCATCCACGGGTTACAAAAATAAGCTCAGGTTAGGGCAGACGCAGACTTTCGCATGATCTTGCATCTGTGTTTTGAAACTTGTTATCCGCGGATGTTTTGATGAAAAAATGAAACATCTGCGAAGCAAAACAATTTCTGGCTTTGCAGCCAGCTGTTTGAGGAAATCTCCAACCTGGTCTTCCATCCCTTTGCAACGATTCAAGCTTGCACTTATCATTTAGCAATAATAGCAAAGTCACCGCAGTGACCATACATCAAGCGAATCAGTCGCAATGATTTATTTGCACAAGGAAACTAGTTTCGTGTTCGACACATCTTCAGTCCTATGCGAAAGTTGACAATGAATCAAAGTTAGAAAAACTACGTACTGTGCTAAGAACAAAAGCTAATTAACAAAGCCAAGGAACGACTCCTTAACTCACTAGACCGATTACAAAACTGCTGGCACCGATCGTTAAAGGCTATACAGCACTTTGATTGACAACGTTACTCCACGCTTTGCGCGCGGTCTTGTCTCAGACTATCATGTGACTTCAACAGGCCGTAACGGGCAGTGGAAAAGTCGAGAAAAATATTTTGCGATTACTCAGGACTCAGTTTCGGCGGCAGTTTAAAGTGAAATCAACAAGGGGAATCAAATGGATTGGTTTAGTTAGAAATAAAAAGTTTGCATTACAGGAAGCTGTGATGACAACATGTCGCGCTTGTTTTCAGCCTTTGTTAGGTCATACTGCAAAATCAAAACAAGCAGGTTTGGGGAGCAATTGTTATTTACGTAAAACCAAATAATCTTTTTCAAAAAGAAGCTTTTGTTCATCCATCAAAGGGCCACGGATCAGAATTTGAAAAAAGCAACTAATCTTACGCCAGCTTGTTAATTATCAAATTAGGAAGCTGTCATTCTTAAAGATAAAACAGAGCACATGCTTGCGAAAAAGTTTCGCGACGACTGAAACAATCAATGCAGTTTTCTGGTCAGCTTTAGTACAGTTCGCGTTGTCAAATATGGCTGAAATGTTTGATTCGAGCCCTGAGGTTACACAAGAAAATGCTTGAGGCTGTACAGGCAATTGCCTCAAAGATCCTGTGTGCTAAAAATCAATGCAAAGGATACTGATCGGAAGGTTTTAAGAAACTCGTCATACTAACGTTTTCCTTTAACGCATGCGTTCGGCACGGCAATATTTATTAATTTTTTTCCAGTGTTTTCTTTCAAACATTCCCTTCACAGCTTCGTTTATACATTGAGGGAATTGTTGCTTGTGGATTACAGATCATTTTTATTCGCTGAAACTGCGCGTAATAAAATGAAAAGATTCAGGAAAGATCGACGTAAAGGAGCACTTGTAGCATTTGGAACGATTTTCTGACCTAGAACAACATAGTTCATAGCTAGGGGTAATTAATGCTCTGATGTTGTGGACGTGACTGACATCCAAGATCAAGCAAAATGTTATGATATGTTTCAGATCTGTGCGTTTTCAAAACACATTTTTAAAGCATTGAACAGGGACAACAAAAGGGTATTTCTTCATTACTACACTAAAATGTGTTTTTAGATTGCGTCAAGATGTCCAACGTTACATCAGGTCTGCTCAGGAACGATTCAAGATAAAGGATCCATTCAACGCCCAACCGTTTTCAGACTATGGTAAGTCATAAAAAGGTAATGTGTCGGGCTCGTCCGGGATTTGAACCCGGGACCTCTCGCACCCTAAGCGAGAATCATACCCCTAGACCAACGAGCCGTGGTGCGCACAAGACGTAAATTTGATCAGTACAGTGACCCGCGAAAAGCGTTTGACGATGACAGCGATATTTTCATGCTGAGTCCCACCCCTGATGGACACTCATGGCAGGACCAGTTTCTGAGAAAACATTTCCACATTAGGTTGTTAACAATCATACCAGCCTCAGCAAACCGTACGAAATTGTATTAGGAATGTTTTCAACAGTTAGTCTCCTAAAATTGATTCTAACGCAGTCGAATCGATCAGCCACTTGCCTAATATGGATGTCGGTGTCACGCATTTACGCATTTTCAGTCATGAAATTTGCAAGCAAACGCTTACGAGTAAAATGGTAAATAAATGGGACAAGATGCAGAGAAAAAACAAGCTGTGTCCAATAAGCTCACACGAAAGCTCAAAACCAAACCCACGCTAAACACTCAACAACAAACAGGAATGCTTTCATTGGTTTTCTAGAAAATTTTCAACAATACGGAAAAAACAGTTCTGCAAGACACAAAACAAAAGTTTTATAAAAAAAAGAAAAATAAATAAAATCCAAACGGTACAACACAAAGAAGCTATAATCAACAAACTCGCAATTTCCACTTTGGTGTTGTAATGGCGCTTTCTGAAGAGCGCACAAATAGCAGTCAAACAACTTTGCAATCAGATAGCAATGCGTGTGACACGCAGGTTCAGTGTGCAAAATTATTATCCTTCATAAAAAAAGTGTTTCTGATCATTACATTTTCAGGTTAAAGATGCAACTTTCTCATATATTCAAACAAAAGTAAACGTTGTGGCCTTACAGCAGCCTGAAAGTTTGATTACATAGCTTAGGCCAGGTCGGGAAATCAGAGCTGATGCTGATTTGTAAGTGATTGACTAATCGCGGTCATTGTTTTTTGATAAACGAATGAGTATTCAAAAATAGGAGGTGCAGTGTTTGCGAGAAAAGCACAGAATGTGGCAAGACTCCTATGGAATCTACGTTTGAAGTAAGAGGTTTATTTGTTGCAGGTTAAGCCTCGTTATATATCCCATGTGAATAGAGTGTGCGTATTGATATTGTACGTGCTTAGATTTCTCTCCAAACTGGTGAAAAAAACAACCGTCTGTACAAAAAATCGTCTTTGATATCGTGTACATACCCCATAGCGCTTTCATAGCTCGAAACGCTTCACTGGCTGTGCGTCTGCATGGTTGCGCAATTGCATGCATGGTTGCGCAATCGCATGCGCATCAAAACAAAATTTTAGTCAGTGTAAAATTTTCTTAGAGGCAACACTGCTTGTGGTCCATGTAAATTTGAGAAGAAATTGCGTCACACAAAGTCACAAAATACTGTGTCTGGTTGAGCTTCAGCTTCAGCCGCCGTTTCTGCTGATGATTTTGCCAACTCCTATTGCATTGAGAGTTGCTGTTATTTTGGTTTGATGAAGAACCACTGCAGCTTGCAAATGGTTTGTCTGCGGTACCATGCTATTCGCTAGTTTTGTTTATGATTCCAGTTTTTGCCTGAATCGCAGCAAATGATCTGACAGAGATTTTTTAGCAAAGTGGGTTTTAATTTTAGTCTCGAGTTTCTGACAACAGACAAACCTGAGATATTTGAAAGTGGCTGAATGCAGATCTTGATGTGAACGTACAACTTTGTAATGAGCATCTCCGTTTGCGAAATGATTGAAGGTAATAAATTTTTTTAAAGAATTCTGGGACAAAAAAGTTTGTTTGCCGCACAGCAAACTGTTTTCTCAATGTCTGGTGAATCAATGACCATGTTTTTATGACAAATAAAACAGCCACAATAATCGAAAACATTGTTTTATTCGACGTTTCGGCTTAAGCGTAAGCCATCATCAGGAATAAATGAAATGCGACAGTTAAAGGAAAAATAGTGACCATGTTGTTTGAACAGTTCATGATGAAAATGATTGATCTATGTCAGATTTTGACGTCTATTCTTCGTTGGTAACATTTTCTTTTTCGCAAGATTTTCGTTACGTTATGGTTGCAACATATATTTCCTTGCAACAATAATTGCGTGAATTGACGTAATTGAAGACGAAGGTATTTTTGAATTATTCAAAACTAAAATTTTTGAAAAGACGGGCTCGTCCGGGATTTGAACCCTAAGCGAGAATCATACCCCTAGACCAGGGCTACTCATTATTTTAAAACTGGGTCCAGTTACAAATGTCAAAACTTTTCGAGGTCCGGTCACTCCCATAAAATCATGCAAATGTGACATGCCTTGAATTTTTCTAACAAAAAACGGAACATGAGAATTTAATACGATTATACGGTATAGATGTACAAAATCCTGTAAATGGATACAGATAGTCTATTAACAAACGCTGTCAGCGTTCTTAATTGTTCTGCTGGTGGAAGCAATGGCATTTTGTGCTCCTTGCCAGTTACCTAAATATTTGTTCCAAGGTAGCGACAGTGAATAGAATCTAATAGTCAAGGTTTTATTCGTGATACAGATGCGATACTTTTTCTTTATGAGCTTCTTTTTTGACAGTGCGGACTGTCCGCAGTCAGTGGCGTAACCAGATGTTTAGGCCAGGAGGGAAAACGTAGCTGAAAATGGTCCACTGCCCACTGTAGGGGGGTTGCTAGCAATACTCAGAAAAACCCTGAGAAATGACGGTGAATCCGGATGTGGATGGCTATACTAAAACCCTAAAAATACTCCGAAAAACGCAAAAAAACTACTGAAAACCAAAATAATACTAAAACCGAAGTATAAGCCAAGTGGGGGCTCGAGTTTTACTTTTACTGTAGCAGGCAGGAGTGGACAATTCGCCCCTCCAGCGGCAGTAGGTAGACCCAAACACCGTAAGAGTTTCCACTGACTATTTGCGTGGAGTGGAAACAATTTTGGAGATACCTTCCTTTGACAAGAAGTTCTCAGGTGTGCCATCAAAAAATATTTATTTCACTGCTACATATTGCAATTCAATTAATTCCAGTTGAGTTTTGGCTGCGTCCACACCGGTGGTGTCAAGCTGCCGGAGCACCGATCCGACACCTTCATCAGTGAATGCAGCGAATGATGGGTCGTT